>Ga0256405_10007677_pt1 | contig 15984 bp, 9 predicted proteins | sample RumenRJG_02DNA_FD_189096 | JGI IMG/M metagenome (GOLD analysis project Ga0256405, IMG submission 189096) | Bovine rumen microbial communities from Lethbridge, Alberta, Canada - RJG_02 | ecosystem: Host-associated > Mammals > Digestive system > Stomach > Rumen | place: Canada: Alberta | collected... | reverse complement strand
GGCCATGCTGCCGAAGGTCGTGAATGCGATCTCGGCCGTATCGAAAAATGTCATATTCGATATATTCACCGATAGCGATAAAGAATACGACGTCAGGCTCTCGTGCCATGATGCTTCCAAGCCTCTCTCCTTGATGGAGAGCCGGCTCGCAGTGACTACGTTAAATGCCTCTGCGATGACATCTAATGAGAGATTCTCGCATGCTGAGAGCCTCTTTCAGATTCCAGACGAAGTTTCATTCGCAGTCTGGTCCGGATATTCAGGAGCACTTTCTCCGGACATCGTCTCAAAAGCGAAAATATATTCAGACAGTCCTTCGCTCATCTGCGAGAAAGTGTCATCTTCTCCTCTGACCATAGGGATTCTGCCAGAAAGGGCAGCCAGTGAAAAAATGCTGAGGCTCCCTATTATTTTCGATGCCCTGAAGACAGACGTTCTCATGGAAACCTCAGAAACCCTAACAGACGATGCCTTAATAGGTCTGATAAAAAAATCTTTATGAGACATAAAAATAAATATTTCTGTTTCTTTTACTTTTTTACATTAAAATAGCTCATATTTGCAAGGTTTTCAGAAAATAGGATTTAGGTGAAATGAAAACTAACTTTTGCAAATTCGAGAAGCTATGAATGTAACAAGCGGGTGGCATGCGGCCATCCTTATCCTCGCTCTGGGAATATGCCAAAGCATTAACCTTTCCGCACAGCAATTCACCGTCAGCGGGCATATCACGGATAAAGCATCTGGAGAGACGCTGATCGGAGCCGGAGCAGCCTGCGGGCAGACTGGAGCGGTGACAAATGAGTATGGGTTCTACACGCTGACCATAAAAGGCGGGAAAGGGATAAGCATTACATATTCTTATGTGGGCTATGACGAGAAGACTGTAGTTTTTGACCTTCGCAAAGACACGACCATTAACGTGGCCCTCACAGCCAATTCCAAAATTACCGAGGCCGTCGTGTCAGCTAAGAAGGAGTCTGGAATACAGGCAACGAAAATGAGCGCAATAGAAATTCCCATTAATATAGTGAAAGCAACTCCTACGCTTTTCGGCGAGGCAGACGTTCTTAAAACAATCCAGTTGATGCCTGGGGTACAGGCTGGAAACGAAGGGTTCTCGGGAATATACGTCCGTGGAGGAGGCCCGGATGAGAACCTGTTGCTTCTGGACGGCATCTCGATGTACAATGCCGAACACATGCTAGGCCTGTTCTCCATCTTCCAGCCTGAGGCAGTGAAGAAGGTGACTCTGTACAAAGGCTCTTTTCCGGCGCGTTACGGCGGGAGGATTTCCTCCATAATCGACATTAGGACGAACGATGGAAACATGGAAGAGACTCATGGCACGATCGGGGTCGGGGTGATAAGCGACAAATTCCACCTGGAAGGGCCTATTTTCAAGGGCAAGACATCTTATTCAATCAGCGCCAGGGGGATGCACACAATTCTTTTCGACCCGCTGATACGTCTTGCAAGCAAGTCGTTTTCCGCTGAAGGGGGCACTGTCTATGGCAATTACTATTTTTACGACCTGGATGGAAAGATATCTCACCGATTCAGCAACTCGGACCGCCTATTCTTCAACACATACTATGGCCGTGATGCCCTCCTGGCAAAAGAAGACGAAGACTACACCGATAGCTACGGCTCTTCGTGGAATGACAAATCTTTCATTCGCTGGGGCAATGCCCTTGCATCTTTAAGGTGGAACCACATATTCAATGGCAGGCTGTTTTCCAACGCTTCAATTGCCCTGACAAACTATAGGATGCACATGGGCTATGACAGCAAGACCACAGATGCCTACAGTGATGGCACCAAGTCCAAGTCCAATTACAAGTTCGACTACAATTCAGGGATGCGGGACATTACAGCCATGATGGATTTTGACTACACTCCGAGTCCTCGCCATTCTATTAAGTTCGGCGGGCAATACATCTATCACACGTTCATTCCTGAAACGTATTCCACGAAAGAATCCGAAAAAGCTAACGGGCATGCCGTCACCGACACGTCGTACAGCAACCATTCCGAGAGCCTTCACGGGCATGAGATATCCGCATACATAGAAGACGACTTCACCATCGGGCGGTGGCTGGACCTCAACCCGGGCATTCATTTCGCCGTGTTCAATACACAGGGCAAGTTCTACATGTCTCCAGAGCCAAGAATATCGGCAAAGGTGAATTTCGGGAAAGGACTCAGCACGAAAGCATCATATTCAAGGATGGCGCAGTACGTCCATCTGCTGTCTTCTTCCATGATCACCCTGCCCCTGGACCTCTGGGTGCCAATCACGAAAGAGATCAAGCCTGTGACATCGAACCAATATTCATTGGGACTGTATTACGACAATATTCCAGGCTGGGAATTCTCCATCGAAGGGTACTGGAAAGAGATGGAAAACATTCTGGAATACAAGGACGGCGTTTCTTTCGTCGGCTCTTCGCAGGGATGGCAGGATTTGGTGGTTATGGGCAAAGGGCGCGCCTATGGAGTGGAATTTTTCTTACAGAAGACAATGGGGAATACGACCGGATGGATAGGTTACACGCTGGCGAAGAGCGAAAGACGCTTTCCTGGCGGGGAAATCAATTTCGGGAATTGGTTCCCTTACAGATACGACCGCAGGCACAATGTCTCGATTGTCGTCAATCACAGGTTCTCTAAAAGAGTAGACATGAGCGCCACATGGGTTTATGCCACGGGCGGAACGACTACGATTCCAGAAAGAACCATGACCGTGGAGGGACCTGACGGAACGATCCATCAGGTTAATTACGCTCCTTATAGAAACAATTACCGTCTGCCTGCAAGCCACAGGCTGAACGTGAGCGTAAACATACACAAACAGAAGAAGCGTGGCGAAAGAACCTGGAGTTTCGGCCTCTACAATGCCTACAACAGGATGAATCCGAATTTCGTCTTCGTCAAGCAAGACGACAACTACAATTCAGGCGAGACCTACATCCGAAGGATGAAGCTGAAATCTATAACCATCCTTCCTATAATCCCGTCGATAAGTTATGCTTTTAATTTCTAAGGCCATGAAAATAAACGACATATTCATTTATTCGCTTTTGCTTGTCTCTCTGGCATCCTGCCAAAAAGACATTCCGTACGATTTCGATGCTGCCGAAAACAAGGTGGTAATGAATGCGCAGATACACACAAACGAGGATATTCATGCAGTGTATCTTTCCATCAGCACGTCGCTGTCCATCCAAAAAATAAAGTCTGGAAGCGTAACTTGCTACATCAATGGCAACATGGCAGCAGAAGCGCAGCTTGACACCTCAAAAGATGATGACGATTTCATCCGAGACGAGGCTCTCTACGGTTACAATGCCGTGGGTTCCGCCCCAAGCAGAACAAGGCAGACGAGATTCGTGTTCAAAGCCAACTTCAAGCCCGGGGATAAAGTCAGGCTGGAATGCACTGCAAACGGCGGGGAATATTCAGCATATTCCGAAGTGATTGTTCCGCAGCCGCCAGTATTCCACGCGGTTGACACGAGCCGCTACTACAACTCCGACGAGAACAGCAATTCTTATAATCGCTGGGTATATAGAATTAGGATAAAAGGCAATGACATCGCAGGAGATAGGAACTATTTCAGGCTGACAAGCGAATACGACAAGACATTGCACGTGGAATATATGGACGGTGAGGATGAGCCGGAAGACGATGAATCCTACGAGGAGGGGCCGCTCCGCATAGACAGAGGCAAAGATCCAATCCTGTTAGATGGGGCCACCGAAACCGACATGGACATTTCGGGGGCATCAGAGAATTATTACAATGCATTCTCCGATTACCTGTTCAGGGATGGAACTTACGATTTCACGTACCAGGTGCGAGAATCCGAATTCCTGAGTGATAACGGATATGACACCGCTTCCAAGAGGGTAAATCTTACCGCCAGAGTCTACCCTACCTTATGGGGGATCACTGAGGCCGAGTACAACTTTCTGAAAGCCTTGAGCTTGTACCTCTACAATGGGGACGACATCACGTTCACAGGTCCTATCTCAATTCCGACTAATGTAGAAGGCGGACTAGGAGTCGTGAGCATAGCCACGCCATCCAGAGACACAGTCGTTTTCAACCGCACGCTGTACAAGAACCCGAATCTCTAGCAGAAAAGTTCGTGACTCCGGATTCAGTGGCGTGGGATGTCAAATACATCCAGGTCATTGGCCGCATACGACTCTGGAAATATGCTCCTGCACTCGCTCTGAAATAGCGCGATGTCCCTGATTCTGGAAGAATAATGACCGATGACAAGCTTGCCTGCCCCTGCCTCCAGGGCGCATTGTGCCGCCTGGAGCGTAGTGGAATGATATCTTTTGGCCGCCTGGTCAGCATATTCATTGGTATAGGTAGCCTCATGATACAGAAGATCCACGCCTCTCACCCACTCAGCCTCCTTCGGGAACGGGGCAGTGTCGGAGCAATAGGCGAAGGAGCGAGGCTCGAATGGCTTGTAGCCTAATTCTGCGAAAGGCAGCGTTTCTGAGCCGCCGTCAGCATGTTCGCGAATCACGTCTTCTCCCCTCTTCACCGTCCCTATCTCGGTAAGCGAAAGCCCATACTCATCAATTTTCTCCTTCCTGACGTTCATCATCGGTTCCTTCTCTCTGAATATGTAGCCGTACGTTTCTATCCTGTGATTCAGAGGGAAGGCCAGGATTTCAAAGGACTTAGTGGAATATATCACCTCCGGCTCCTTAATATTCAAAGGATTGAACTTTATCTCAAAGAAACTGTCATCCCAGAAATATGATTTATAGAATTTCAAGATAGGCCCGAGATTCGACGGGCCGTATATATTCACAGGAGCAGCCCGCCCTTGCATTCCAAGAGTGGAGAGAAAGCCAAAAATCCCGAAAAGATGATCCCCATGTATGTGAGAAACGAATATGGAATCTATCTTCATCGGAGATATGCCAGCCTCCTGAAGACGTGTCTGCACGCCTTCTCCGCAGTCAATTAAAAAGAAGCGCCCATGTACGCAAAGTACCTGGGCGCTCTGAAATCTTCCTGGAGCCGGCTTGGCCGAGGCCGAGCCTAGCACCGTCAAAGTGAAATTCATATATGATTATTATTCACTTTTCTCAAGCTTGTCTTTGAGGGCAGCAAGCTCGCTGATATCTCCGAGAGTCGTCTTCTCAACATTGGCGTTGATCTTCTTAACGGCCTTCTTCGTGTTCTCAGCCTCACTAGCCACCTTTTCAGCAGCAGCCTCAGAATATGTTCTTACGTGAGAGAGCAGGATTCGGCGTGTGCTTCTGCGAAGTTCAACCACCTTGAATGGCAGGGTCTCACCAGCAGTTGCAGGCTTACCATCTTCCTTGATGAGGTCGCGAGTGAATGCGAATCCTTCGTCATCACCTTCCAGTTTGATGTTAGCTCCCTTGTCAGTCATGGAAGTAATCGTGCCCTCTACGGTAGAGCCGACAGGATATTTTTCCTCAATTGCGTCCCAAGGGTTAGGGGTGAGCTGCTTGTGGCCCAGGCTGAGCTTGTGGTTCGCCTCATCGAAGTCAAGGATCACGACATCAATCTCATCTCCAGGAGAAACGATTTCTGAAGGATGCTTGATCTTGTTCCAAGACAAATCGCTGATGTGGATGAGACCTTCTACGCCGTCCTCAGGCTCCGCAAACACGCCGAAGTTCGTAATGTTGCGAACGATTGCCTTATGAACCGAGCCGATAGGATATTTCTCGCGAATGTTCTCCCAAGGGTTGGCAGTGAGCTGCTTGAGACCGAGAGACATCTTCCTGTTCTCGCGATCGATGGAAAGAATCTGAGCCTCAACCTCATCACCTACCTTAACGAATTCCTGTGCGCTGTGAAGCCTTGGAGACCAGCTCATCTCGGAAACGTGGATGAGTCCTTCTACGCCTGGCTTAATCTCGACGAATGCGCCGTAGTCCTGAATGAGGACGACTTTACCCTTAACGACGTCGCCAACCTTCAGGTCAGGATCCAAGCTGTCCCAAGGATGTGGAGTAAGCTGCTTGTATCCTAGGGCGATTCTCTTCTGCTGAGGATCGAACTCCTTAACGACGACTTTAATCTTCTCGTCAAGATGCACGACTTCCTCTGGGTTTTCGATTCTTCCCCAGGAAAGATCGGTGATGTGGATGAGACCGTCAACTCCGCCGAGGTCTACGAACACGCCATAATTGGTGATGTTCTTAACCGTACCCTCGAGAATCTGGCCTTTCTCCAGCTTGGACATAAGCTCTGCTTTCTGTTTCTCTTGCTCCGCCTCAAGCAGGGCCTTGTGAGAAACCACAACGTTCCTGAACTCCTGATTGATCTTCACGATCTTGAAGTCCATCGTCTGATTGACGAACGCATCGTAATCACGAATAGGCTTGATGTCAATCTGGGAACCAGGCAGGAAGGCCTCGATTCCAAATACGTCTACGATCATGCCACCCTTCGTGCGAGTCTTGACAAAACCTTTGACGACTTCGTTATTGTCGTAAGCCTCGTTAACTCTCTCCCAAGATTTGAGAGCGCGGGCCTTCTTATGAGAAAGGATGAGCTGGCCCTTCTTGTCCTCTGCGGACTCGACAAGCACCTCAACCTTGTCCCCGACCTTCAAGTCAGGATTGTAACGGAATTCAGGAGCCTGGATCACGCCCTCGCTCTTGTATCCTATGTTGACGATCACTTCCCTCTTGTTGATTGACGTAACCGTTCCTTCAACGACCTCATTCTCAACTACGTTAGAGAGAGTCTGATCGTAAGCTTCTTCAATTTTCTCTTTGCTTTCGCCTCCATAAATGTTGTCCTGGTTCTCGAAAGAGTCCCAATCGAAATTCTCAGGAGCGACTGAAGCGTTGAGCTGTTGTTTTTTAATTTCTTCTGCCATAACACTGAAAAAATAAGTTGTTTAACATTATGTCTTGACGCCCTACCGCACTACGCTGCCGCGCGCCGGTCAAAAGGCCTGCAAAAGTAGAGAAAAATTATTGATTTTCAAACTCAAGGGCGAAAAATCAGAACATTTTCTTTTTCTTGAAAATGTATATTACGAAAACCACCAGAATTAGCATGAATATCACGATGGCAAGCCAAGCAAATCGCCATCCTCCGAACGGCAGGAACACATTCATGCCATAGAAACTGGCCACAAGGGTTGGCGGCATCAGCAGGACGGACACCATGGTGAATATCTTCATGATATTGTTCTGGTCCAAATTTATGAGACCGACCACTGTGTCTTGCAGATACTCCAGTCTCTCGAAACTGAAATTAGTATGGTTGATCAGAGATGTAATGTCCTGCAGGAGAACGCCGAACCGCTTGTTCAGAGCATCAGGGCACTTCTCGCTTTTCAGCAGGTTTGTGATCAGCCTCTGTTTATCGACTATGTTCTCGCGCACGATCATCGTGTTTTCCTGCAGCTGATTAATGTCCAGAAGGAAATCCTCGTTGATGTCTTCCCTCTGGTTGATGCGTTTGCTGAACTGGGATATTTCCTTGGTCATCAGCTCTATCATGTCCGCATCAAGATCGATACGCTGATCCATGATGCTGGCAAAGACAGAGTAACCGCTCACGTAACCTTGCGGCATGGCCATAATCCTTCTCTGAAGCTCCGTGAAGCTGCGCAGAGGCACGTCTCTGAGCGTTGTCATGCAGTTATCCACGAAAGTGAAGGACACGGCCTCCATCGTGTAGTCCTCTGGCCCAGGCATAAGGAAGTTGGTGTTAGCGAATATCGCCCTCTCGTTCTCGGAGAAACGAGAAGAGCTCTCGATTTCCTCTGCCTGAGCCCTGCTCTGGATGACTAATCCCAGGAAATCATCCACAGAATGCTTTTCCTCACTGGTAGGAGCGAGGATGTCTATCCAAAGGACATCTTTAGTCGAAAGTTTGGAAAGCTCCGTTTCTGACTGTGACATCAGCAGCTTGCCGCCAAGTCTGTAGAATATTGTTATCATACTCTTCCAGGTTTATTCCGACCATCGCGCCGGAGGGTTCTACATCAATGACGCTGACATTACGGAGAAGTCAGTCAGCAAAAGTAGGAATATTTTTTCTAAAGTTCCTGCTTTTTCAGGATATTTCTTCAATTATCCAATCCCAGTAGTTTTTCTATGCATTCTATGAGTATGTGAATCACGATGGAATGGATTTCCTGGATCCTATCGGAATGGGGAGCGCATGGAGCCATGATTGCAACGTCTGACATAGATGCGAGAGGATTCTGCTCACCACCATCAGAATGGTGAGCGGTGAGGCCTACTACGGTCAGTCCAAGGCTGTGCGCGCTTTCAACTGCCATCAATATATTCTTTGACTTTCCGCTTGTGCTGATTGCCAGGAACACGTCCCCTTCTCTGCCCATTCCTTCAACATAACGAGAGAATATCTCGTCGAAAGAGAAATCGTTCCCAGTGCAAGTCATATAGGCGGAGTCATTGATTGAAATTGCAGGGAGAGGTCTTCTGCTGCCCCTGTATCGTCCTGTAAGTTCTTCTGCAAAATGAGAGGCATCGCAAAGGGAACCTCCGTTGCCGCAGCAAATAATCTTATTCCCCTTCATGATGGCCTCGGCACAACATTCGGCAGCTTTCTGGATATCTTGAACGTTCTCGCTGCCTTGAATGAATGCAGAAATCTCACGCTCGGCCTCGCCCAGGCTATGCCTTATGGTATCTGATATATTCATATTCAACATATTAAGAAATCGCAACCGACAATGCGGCGAAATCGCCGATGCTCTCTCCTAGAGCCGCAGGCTTGATATCGCATACCCCTAAAGCATTCGAAAGAGCTTCTGATTCCAAACTCTCCCGCATCGAATGTTCCAGAAGTTCTCTGCTCCTGGCATAGATGCCGCCTAGAACTATGACTTCCGGGTTGATGATGTCTATCACCACGGAAAGTCCCTTTCCAAGGAAACTCCCTGATATCTCGTAGATGCGTTTAGCCAAATCATCTCCTGCGAAAGCAGCGTCCGCCACCGTCATTGCACTGACGGAGCCAATGTCCTCCGGTCTGCACCAAGACACTTTCTCCCCTCGCTGGAATTTTTCTTTCAGCATCGACTTTGCCAGCTGGGCTATGCCGCTGCCACTCGCAAAACCTTCGAAAGAGCCGCTTTTGCCATACCCTACAGGCCCGAAATCGGCCATCCTGATGTGACCGAACTCACCTGCGTTCCCGTTTGTACCCTCGTACAGCCTGCCGTTCAAAATCATTCCTCCGCCGAGACCGGTACCGAATGTCATGAACACCATGTTTTTCGCACCTTTGCCAGCTCCGAAGCGCCATTCGGCAAGAGCCCCTGCGTTGGCATCATTCTGCAATTTTGCTTTTATGCCTAAACGATTCTCTATCAATTCCACGATAGGAACATCATCCCATCCAAGCAGATTCGGAGGCGACATGATTATCCCCCTGGCGCTATCCAAGGGTCCTCCGCAAGAAACCCCGACTGTCTCAGTGTTCTCCGGTGTCAGAGCGTTCTTTTCAATTATCTTCTCCAAGGTTGCCATAATTTCTTCCAACGTCTTGTCTACGCTGGCAGTCGGAAACTTAATCTTATCCGCCACGGTAAGATTCACGTCATCATATTTTCCGAAGATGACGGCGCACTTTGTGCCTCCGATGTCAACGCCCAGTAAGTTTTTCTGCATATCCATTCTTCTTTAGAATATTATTAGCCTTTTCAAGTAATTTTCCATATTCATCAATATCGTATGGCGCCTTGCCGCATAAATAATGATTCATCAGCTTCACATTTCCAGTTTCGTACATTATGAGCCACATCCCGGCTTCATTGCATTCAGGAAGCCGAGCAATCACGCTCTTCCCATTGGCCGGCACGCAGAAGTCCGATGAATATGCCACCTTCCCGGTAGCGACGTCAACGACCTTGACTTTGCCTTCTGCAGAGGAGCGGGTGTCATTCACGGCCACCAATGGGTTGCCGCTGCCGTCGGAATCATTAATCATCACGCAGACATCTTTCTGCACGTTGCGAATGAAATAATATGCCATCTTCTTCGATCCGTAGTAGTCAACGATGGCATCCGAGATGAGCGGCCAGCCATCCCTCACGTTCCACCAAATAATGCCGTTCTTATCCCCCTTCCGAGACCTCCAGAGCTCTATGAAATATTTCATTGCCTCCGCTTGAACCGATTGGGAAGCGAATATGAAATCGTCCAGATTCCGAGGCACGTCCCCGAACACCTTGCGGACCTGGTTGATCATGAGGTTGTTCCTGTCATTCGTCTGCCCTTGAACAGGGAATCTGCGCACTGACTTCGTGAGCCACTCCTCATTCCACTGAAAATCGTGGACCCAAGGATAAACGCAGCCCTTCGTCATCATTTTCTCCAAGCTCTCCCTGTTCGGACAGCCATGGTAACCGATCTCGCTTACGAAAGAGCATTTCGGATCGGCGTAGAAAGGGTCTTTATAATACCCCCTTGGCCCCCACAGATGGTTTTCCGGCAGGAATTCATCGGCGCCTCCATGCTTGTAGACTTCTTCACTGTAATATGGAGAACTTGGCAGGTATGGCCTCGTGGGGTCGAATTCGTACAAAACGCCAGGGATTACTTTCCTCGTGATGACATCTCGATTCGGGTCAAGGTTGAAAGGCGCCATTGACCAGCGCAGAGCGGCATCGTCCTCGTTGTTTCCAGACCAGAGCGCGAGTGACGGATGATTCCGCAGTTTCATCACCACAGAGATGACTTCTTCTTCGATTTTCCTGGCGAAATCCTCCCGCTGAGGGTAGAATGTGCATCCCATGACGAAATCTTGCCACACGAGAATCCCGTTCTCATCGCACAGGTCGAAGAAATCATCGTCCTCGTAAACATTCCCGCCCCAGCAGCGGATTATGTTGCAGTTCAGATCCACCGCCATGCCGATGGTTTCCGCAAGATGAGCCTTATCTCTACTGTGCAGTGCATCAAGTGGCACCCAGTTCGTGCCATGTGCGAAAATCCTTTCCCCATTCACGATGAAGCAGAACTTTCCCGGGGCATCGGGCAGGTTTATCTCGTTCCTCTCCAAAGCGATGGTTCGCAAGCCTATTCTTTTCTTGTCCTTGGCTAGCACATTTCCATCCGCATCGACTATTTCAGCCTCAGCATCATAGAGTGCAGGCTCGCCATAACCTCCAGGCCACCATAGATCCGCTTCGTCCAATTCCATGACAGACCTGAACTGAGGCGAAACAATAGCATTCTCATATCTATATTTCTGTTTTCCGTTTCGGCTCAGAGTGTATACGATCCTGGTCTTATCGAATTTATCGAAAGGCATCTTGACCTGGGCATCAACGTATAAAGATACGTGACGGCTGGCAGTGTCAAGCCTGGCGGTCATGTAATTGACATCCTCGAATCGAACCGGCTCCAGCACCTGCAATTCGACTTTCCGCCATAGCCCGGCACTAACAAGCCTCGGCATGATGTCCCACCCGAACATGTGCGGAGCCTTCCGAGTGTATGTGCTCTCTTCGGAGGGGAAATTCCCAATGCTGAACGTTCCGAGAATATGATTCTGTCCCTCGAGTACGGCAGACCGGATTATCACTTGAAGCGTGTTGGCACCTCCTTGCACGATGGCATCAGTCACGTCGTAAGCATGTTCAATCAGCATATTGTCAGCCGATCCGACATGAATGCCATTGAGCCAGATCTCAGCAAGGCAGTCAATGCCGCCGAAAAACAGCCGGAGTCGTTCTCCCTGATTTATCTTCGGCGCCCGGAACGTCTTGGAATAGCACCACTGGAAGCCTTCCCATTTCCTGAAACCATTAACGTTGCCGCCTGTCATCGGATCGTCAGCAAGACCAGCCGAAACCAGGTCCAGTTCAACATTTCCAGGAACTACCGCAGGAATTGTCTTCGCTCCGACGTCACCCATCTGTTCAGGTGAAGTGACCGGCTCCGCAGGCTGCTTCCAATACGAAAGCATCCAGTCGCTTCCGTTTAGAGAGAATACACCATCATCATATTCCTTTCCGGATGCTGTAACAAGCGTCAGCATTAAGGCTGCACAAATGATAACAGCATTTTTCATCATCATTAGACATCTCATATTCATGATATAATCAATTGATCTTCCTATATTTCAAGAGTTTCGATTCCCTTTTATTTTTAATTGACAGTTTCATCCCCTTCTTCAGCGAGGCCCCATCGGCAGAGAATTGTTCTCCAGTATCGCAGTCAGTGAACTGATAGACAGATGCGTCTTCCAAGCCTCCTAGCTTTACATCAAGACTGTCGCTTCCGGCATTGTCTCTTCGAAAGGCCACAATGAAACCTGTGTCATCAGATGGCCTGTGAAGCTGATAAGCAAGCCAGATGGTGTCGGTGGTCATGTCCTCGTACTCTGTCAACGGGTAAAAATCTTCATAGAAATAGGGGCGCACTTCGAAAAACTCGGCGAAATCCCTCTGCATGTCAAACAGGCTATTCTCCGGTTCTGTAATTTTCCAGCTGAAAACGACAGACGTGCCCAGACTGGAGCGGAAAGAGAATTTGTCGGGATACGTAGCCCCTGTGCCGGAAAGCGGCAGGTAGAAACTCAAGCCGTAGGTATGCGTCTGGTAACCGACAGGCTCTCCGTAATCATAATCTGTCCTCCACATCGGCGCACTGCGTTTGAACGTCTCGAAATCAAGCCTCCTGCCTCCGCTGGCGCAATTATCTATTATGGCTTCCGGCATCCGCTCAAGTATCAGATCCCAGAAACGGTAAAGTCCTTCGATGTACCTTATCTCGCAAATACCCTTTCTTCCAGGTTCGTCATTGTCTGACCAATATGGCTCAGGCTCCGTATTGAAATCCTGCCTGTAATAATCCACGCCGTTCTCCTTCATGAACTCGCAAATGTAATCGGCGAGCCACTCGACTGCATCGGGATTCGTCAGATCGAACAGGTATGCGTCGCAGGAATCTTTCCTATCCAGCATGTAACCCCTCATGGTCCGCCCCCACAAGGATTCCTTGATCACTCTTTCCGGCTCGAACCATAACATGAATTTCGCTCCTGCTTCATGCACTGCGTCCGATACTGGCTTGAGACCGCGAGGAAATCTCTCGGCATCTGTAATCCAGTTGCCCACCGTGTTCGCCCAATTCTTGTTATTGTAATACTCGTCGCATTTCTCGTACCATCCCGCATCCAGCCAGAACACTTCGGGATTCAGACCGTAATCGCAATACCTCTGTATATAGGCAAGTGCCGTGGTCTCGTTCAGACAGGAATACTCGTTGCAAGGATATGGATCCGACCAATTAAATCCTGTAGAAACAGGGTAAACTGCAGGTTTTCCGTTAACTTTAGGAGCCTGAATCCTCACCATGAAACGCCGGAACATGTTGTGGCCGGTCATTTTATTCTCGCCATTCCAGAATAGCAGGCATGAGGATGGCGTTCGGATTGTCTCCCCTGGCCTTAAGTATGCTTCAAGGTTCTTCATGCCGCAAGAAACGCTGAGCGAATGCTGCCTCGGAGAAGAAATATCGGCGGACCAATTGCCTGTCCAGCCTATCGCCGTTATTACGCCGTTGTGGCCTGATGGGCTGATGATATCGAAGAAAGGGAAAGCCACGTTTGATGAACGTCCTCCAACCGGTTCCATATGGTGAGAAACGCCTGGCGACATCAACATGTTCCTCGGCTGGAAATCAGAGCGTGAGACATGGGAGCCATATGAATAGAACAAGTCACAAGATCCTTTTTCTCGATAAGAGTAACTCACGTCAAGCGACTTCACATCCTTAAGCGTTTCTGAATCGGAATCGGACATGTTCATAAAATGAAGCACCCACTCCACGGCATTATATTCCGGATAACCTTTCACGTCTGCCGTAACCTTCATGCCACTATTGCCGGTCCAGGAGAATCTGTAAGAGACTTCTCCTTCCTGAGAAGGAGACATTGAGGACGATGAGAATTCCCATCTCTTTATGAAAGTGTCCGAATGCCTGTTACCAAGGCAGAAAGAGAAGGGAGGGATGACAGAAGAATTGAAATTGGACTCTATCCAGGACTCGACATCGAAATTGGCAGCGCTGAATTCCTGCCTGTTGGCCAGAAGCGGCAAGCCGATGAATATAAATATGATAGCTAAAAAATATTTTCTCATTCCCTTTCTATTTTATAATGAACACCGCAGAGCTTTTAGGCTCGCTCAGTTTTATTTCGAACCCCTCCGACAAAGATTTGCCAGATGCTTTGGCAATGTTCTTATCATTGAATGAATATACCGAATACGTCCTTTCGGGATCGAGGCCGAGCAATTTCACTTTAAGATTTTCTTCAGCAGATGCGGCATGCCTGAACGCCACTACGACAGCCGTGCCATCGCTTGGCCTAGCCATCTCGTATGCCAGCCACGAAGTCTCGGAAGCCAGGCTGTCCAAATCAGTAAGCGGATAAAAATCTTCGCTGTAATATGGCTTCACCTGCTTGTACATCGCCACATTATCCTGCATGCGGAGAATATTGGAGTTCCTGTTCGTGACTTTCCAATTCAAGACCATGGCTCCGCTCATGCAAGAGCGGAATAAATAAGGGTCATCCGTATTCGTGCCAGTACCATGGAAAGGCAGAAACAGGCTCAGGCCCACCGTCTGGCCTTGGAAAGCTTCGGGATCGCCAATGTGATAATAGTCGGTTCTCCAAAGAGGCGCGCTTCTGGATATTGTCTCCAAGTCAAGCCTCTTGCCTCCGCTTGCGCAGTTGTCTATCAGCAAGTCAGGGAATGTGCCCAGCAGGTCGTCCCAGAAAGCATACAGGCCTTCGATGTGACGGACTTCCTTCATTCCGATGCGGCCCTCATCATCATTAGCCGCCCAGTATTTGTCTGGCTCCATATTCATGTCTTGACGATAATAATCTATTCCATTATTTCTGATGAGTCCTTTTATCTGTTCAGTCATCCAATCCCTTGCCTGTGGGTTTCCGAGGTCGAAAAGCCTGTAATCATTTTCCGAGGCATCGGGCAGGGAAAGCAAGAACCCTGGGTGGGCGTCGGCCCACTGCGTGTGAAGCATTACCCTCTCAGGCTCGAACCAAGCCATGAACTTTGCTCCGAGGCGATGCACGGTTTTCGAAACAGGCATCATTCCTTGCGGGAATCTTGATGAATCCACGCTCCAGTTCCCCACAGTGTTCGCCCAGTTCTTCCCATGCTTGTAATCAGATGCTCCGGCATGCCAGCCGGCATCCAGCCAGAAAACATCTGGATGAATCCCGAATTGCACATAGCGCTCGGCCATTGCTCTTGCCCATAATTCCGTTATGCCAGAATATTCAGTGAACGGATACGGGTCCCTGTAATTGAAAGAGCAAGACAGCGGGTACTCCGCGCACCTGCCATTTATCTTCCTGCATATATGGGTTGTAAGGAACCTGCGGAACTTGTTGTTGCCGGCAAACGGCTCGCTCCCTTTCCACCTGAGGAGGCATACGCTAGGGGTCCTGAAACTCTCCCCAGGATGAAGATAGCTGTCGAATCTATTCAGGCCAGTTGAAATATTCACGACAGACCCATCATCGCATGTGATTTCCGTCCTCCACGTCCCGCTCCATCCCACAGCCAGCACAAAGCCGCTCTCACCTGAATCTATGTTGTAGAATGGGAACTCACCATCGGAAGAACGACCGCCGAATGGCACGAATTTAAGTTTCGTGCCGGCATCGAGCAATGTGTCCTGCGGAAAGAAATCGAATCTGGAAATCCTGCTGCCCCGGATGCGATGCAGCACGCATTCCCGAGAAGAGTCTATCGGTAACGAAGCATCCAGCGTCTTCTGGCAGGAAATCTGACCGGAATCATGTTTCCCTATGTTCTTGAAAGACAGCACCCATTTTACGGCATCGAAGGCCGGGTACACATCGACTTTGCAGTCGACCCTTATTCCTTCTTTCGAGCCTGTCCATGAGTACAAGCATGAAACACGCCCTTCTTCTTCG
>Ga0256405_10007676_pt1 | contig 15988 bp, 14 predicted proteins | sample RumenRJG_02DNA_FD_189096 | JGI IMG/M metagenome (GOLD analysis project Ga0256405, IMG submission 189096) | Bovine rumen microbial communities from Lethbridge, Alberta, Canada - RJG_02 | ecosystem: Host-associated > Mammals > Digestive system > Stomach > Rumen | place: Canada: Alberta... | reverse complement strand
CTCTTTATTTTTTCAAAACCATACGGCAATATCCCTGTATAGTTTTCAGGAGTCAGATAATAAGATACATTGGCCAACGTATACAGTATCGCTCTGTTATCGTAGGCCTGGTAACGATAAGAGGAGTATTCGTTGACACCTAACGCATTACGATAAGCAGCCACGTTCGGATTGGCGATGGAGAAATAAAAATCAGTTGCATGGGTCCCTGCCAGCATTGCTGCATTTTCAGTAAGCACATTTCCGGAATAACGCACAAACTCCTTATCATCACTCACACCGGAATCTTTCAAAAAGGCATAAGCCTCCGTAGATGTGATGACAGACTTGGCATCTTCCACACTGCTGGCTCCTCTTACCCGATTGCTGCCACGGTCCGAATAGGAGTGGTCAGCAATATACAGTATATTCGCAAGGACCAAAACCAACAGGAATGTCTGCTTTATTTTGTTTCTTGAAGGATCCTGAACGAAGATAACGACCAGAAGGTACACCATGCAGATCATCACTGGAACGATCTTGACTTCACGCCACCATGCAGAAACCAGACAGTACAGACAAAAGAAAGTTGCTGATACAAGCAGATATCTCTTATGAGTTTCAAATTCTTTCTGATTCGACACAAATGTATAAGCAGCAGTCAAAGCAACTGCAAAGCTCCAGCGATTTGAAACATAGGCAAAGCCGTTGAGCACCTTCCCGAAGATCGGAAAACAGAAAAACATTACTGTCAGGATATTTAGAACAAGAAGCAAAGGCTTTCTTACGGCAATTCTCAAAGTCGTCAGGAAAGACAGGATCACAGGACTTGCAAAACCCATGCACAGCCAGTAATCATCATCATTGGCAAGTAAGATCGAAGTCAGTTTTTCATAGTAAAACTTCGGATATAACGGATGCAATCCGTAATCCACATTCAGTCTGTCACTGCTCAGCAATGCATGGATCATAGGGAAACTGATGACTGCCGACAGAAGAAAGCCTGTCAGAGAGAAGATGAAGATCTTCAAAAGCTTTCCAAGCATCGTCCTGAAATCCATTTTGTACAGAATCAAAAGGCGGACCGCAACATACACAACGGTCAAAACGACGATCATATAAAAGAAATAGAAATTATTCAGCGCACTGAAGAATACGGCGATCGTCAATAAAACAGGTCTGTCCTCGCGAATGATCATTTCTACGCCCAGAATGATCAACGGAAAATAGATCATGGGATTCAGAAAAAAGATGTGTTTTGTAGAATTCAAAAGACTCCAGTAACAGAAAACATAGATCATACTTCCGGAAAGAACGGCATACGGATCATCGTTTTTTGTATACAGACACAATGAAATGAATACGAGTCCTGAAAGATAGATCCTCAATATGATGCTGAGATCATAAAAAACATAAAGATACTCTTTCGGAACGAAAACGGAAAGGAAAGCGATCGGATCTCCAATGCAGTAATATTGCAAAGTAACAAGGATGTCCGCTCCTTCACCGATCGACAGATCGAATTGAGGGATCGTAAAATCATGCTTTACAAAAATGTTTCTGAAAAGGTCTTTCAGATAGTCGGAATAATAGATCAGGGCCTTGTAATGCTGCAAAAGTCCGTCGCCATGTATGAATGTTTTGCTGTTCACAAAAAAATACCTGAATATGATCAGGCTCATTGCGGCAAACAACAAAGAATAAATAAACAGGATCCTCTTTGTCTGATTCGAAGAAGAACTCGTTTTACTCATGTAAGATTATAGTCTCATCCCTCCATTGACGTCGATCACGGTTCCGGTGATGTAAGAAGCCTTATCAGAAGCGATGAATGATATCACTTCCGCTATCTCTTCCGGCTGTGCAAGACGTTTCAGCATCGTCTGCTGGCAAAACCTATTCAGCAGGTCTTCAGGGACACTTTTAACCATATCGGTAAGGACATACCCCGGCGCAATCACATTCACCCGTACCTGTGCTCCTTTTCTCGAGAACTCTTTCGCCCATGATTTGCACATGCCGATGATCCCGGCTTTTGACGCGGCATAATTTGCCTGGCCGATATTTCCCTGTTCGCCTACTACCGAACTGATCGCTACGATCGAACCGTATCCTTGTTCTTCCATTTTCGGACCGAAAAAACGGACCAGATTGAAGATGCCTTTGAGATTGGTATCGATGACGGAATCGAAATCCTGTGCAGTCATCTTTCTGGTCATCGAGTCTTTCGTTATGCCGGCATTGGCGACCAACACATCTATTCTCCCGTGTTTTTCAAGAATATCTTCAAACAGTTTCTGACATGATCTTTCATCAGTCACATCCAATTCGTGATAATTGATGTTCGGGATACCGAAACTCTTCTCGTGTCTGGAACACGCATAAACGATCGCTCCTTCTTCAGCCATCTTCAAAGCAGTCGCAAGACCTATTCCCTGAGTTCCGCCGCTCACCACAGCGATCTTATCTTTCAATAACTGTTCCATTAATCGGCCCTCTTCAATAATAAAGCAGCACCCATACCTCCGCCGATACACAGCGAGGCTACGCCGTATTTTAATCCTTTGTCTTTGTTCATCTTATGGACCAGCGTCGTCGTGATCCTTGCGCCGGTCATTCCCAGCGGATGGCCCAGACCCAAACCCGAACCCGACAGATTGCAATGATCAGTCAGATATTTCTCATCGACACCATATTCCTGTTCCATCAGTCTGAAACAGCCCAATACCTGCGACGCAAATGCTTCATTGATCTCAAAAAGATCGATGTCTTTGAAGCCGATCCCGTTTTCCTCGACCAGTTTTTTTATTGCATAGTATGGGCCCAGACCCATGTATTGCGGATCACAGCCGACAGCAGAATGGCCAATGATCTCTGCCAGAGGCTTGATGCCATTCTTGCGACAGTATTCTTCAGAAGCCAGGATCAGAAAAGATGCGCCGTCATTGATCCCGGAAGTATTGGCCGCAGTCAATGTTCCGTCCTTTTTAAAAGTCGGCTTAAGTGTGCTCATTTTTTCTCTTGTCGACTGACGATTCGGAAACTCATCGGTATCAAAAACATATTCTCTGTTTTTGTAGTCTTTCAAAGTAAGTGGAACGATCTCCTCTTTAAAGACGCCGTCATCAACGGCTTTGATCGCTCTTTGCTGGGACATGTAGGAATAATCGTCCTGTTCTTCTCTGCTAATCGAATATTTTTCGGCAATATTTTCTGCTGTGATTCCCATATGAACATGAGAAAAAGAATCCGTAAGACCGTCCGAAACCATCAGATCCGTCATTTCAAAATTGCCGAATTTTTTTCCTAAGCGGATGAACGTATTCGTCGCATAAGGAATGTTCGACATCAGTTCAACTCCGCCTGCCATAACGATCTGTTTGCCTAAAAGGATATCTTTATATGCGTTAATGATCGCCTGCATGCCGGATCCGCAGACCATGTTGATCGAATATGCTGTCGTTTCCTGAAGCATGCCGGCTTTCAAAGCTATCGCTCTTGCAGGACCCTGTCCCATTCCGGCGGAAATGACATTTCCTATGATCAGTTCTTCACAGTCTTCGATCAGTTTTTTATCAAATCCCTTTGTGATCATCTGTGTTGAGATATCGACAGGGTCCGTTTCATACAAAGATCCTAAAAACTTTCCAATCGCTGTCCTTTTTGCGTCGACGATAAAAACTCTTTCATTCATAGCAAACACCTCAACTCAATGCAATATCATTTTAACTTAACTGTGCCCCTTTTATCCACTTTAGCAAAATTGAGAATAATGATTCATAAATGATAGAATGAGTTCATGGCGAACAAAACACTTCATTATGACAAGATAAATTACGGTTTCAGTCTGCTGAAAATGCTTATGGCTTTTGAAGTGTTGCTGGCGCATTTCTGCAATTGGAAAGAATATGAGGATATGCGTTTTCTCTGGCCGTTTCGAGAGTTTGTTTCCCTCGCGGTCCCGTGTTTTATGATCCTTTCCTTTTATCTGACTCAAAGATCGTTTCTCTTAAAAGACAACGCAAAATTCAAAGAACGTCTCATCAGACTGTGCATCCCGCAGTTTGGCTGGGCAGTCATATACTATGTCGTATATCTGCTGCTCGATCTGTTTTTTCACGCCGGACTGCACGGCGGCATTAGTTCCTTATTCTGGCAGATCATTACAGGTCACAGCAGATATCTTAATGCAACCATGTGGTTTCAATTCGACATCATCGTCATAAGCATCCTGTTTCATTTCATTTTCACGGTTTTTGATGAAAAAAGAGGATATGTAACTTTGATCGTTCTGACCCTTTTCAGTTACTTTATGCAGATATCCGGTATCAACTGGGCATTGTTTGGAGAGCTTGAGTTTGAACTGAAGTTTCCGTTAGGCCGCATCTTTGAGATGATCCCTTACGCATTTTTAGGTTTTACTTTGAGGTACTTCGATATACTGGAAAAAATGAAAAAGTACAGATACATCCTCATGCCTCTTTGTGTGGTCGTGTTTTTTTCAGGATTCTATATCACTCTGCCTGAATTCAAAGATTTCGGCTTTTCCGGTTTTATAAAGCCTTATCTGGCTTTCCCGATCATTGCCTTTGCCTATCTGACGCCTCTGGAATATGTTCCGTTGACAATAAAAAAGGCGATATTGCATATCACCAATTATTCTCTGGGCATCTATTGCATCCACAGACTCATCAATACGCTGATCACTTTCATCGTTCCCGAGCTGCCACTTCGTTCTTTTGAGCGATGCATCCTTCTGTATGCGATCTGTTATCTGGCTTGCTTCTTGATCGATCGTATAAAAGACAGAAAAGTCAAGCTCCTGATCAATTAAACAGATCATTGAACCGTTTCAGCGGACCCACCAAAAGAAAGCATACGATCGCTGACACTGTCGCCAGCAAGACACCATCATTCAAAGACAGAGCTGATCCAAGTATAACGATCAGCTTTTCATATAGCAGATATGTTTCGCAGGAATATTTTCCTATCTTTTCAAAAAGCTTTACAATTCCTTCTGCCAATTTGGAATTTGCAAAAAGATCATATATGTATGCAATCACCAGAATGATGCAGATCGCATGGATGCTTTCGATATACCTATAAGCAAAATGAGGGATGTTTTCTTCGTTCGAAAGGAAACCGTAAGTCACGATCCAAAGCAGAAAGCTTGCGGCAAGGATATAATAAGGATTTCCTTTTCTTTTTTCATATATCAGCTTTCCGAAACAAAGACCGACCAGAAAAACAGGGATCCTTCTTAACGCGATCTCTCCATTGGCAAAGATCGCAGGGGACACTACGGAAAATGCATAATTGAAAGCCAGATTCAAGAACAGAAAGACAGACAGAAACTTTATTCCATATTTCTTATAAAGGTTATGTAAAAAAGGATAGATCAGATACAGAAAGAAGATCAGTATGAAAAACCAGGTTTTTCGATAGCCTCGCGTAAATAAAGATATCCCGCAGATATTCTCTATTCCTGCCAAGACCCCTCTTCTGTTATATAACTCCCACAGAAAATTGATCAGAAGATATTCCGGAAGTATCCTTTTTATCCTTCTCTTATAAAATGCCAGGATATCGCCATTCTTTTCAAAACTGCGATACAGACCGATCGCCGAAAGAAACAGAAAAATATCAACTCCAATCTGCCCGAGCGACTTGATCAGATACAGATGATATCCGAGAACATAAATCAGATGACCAAAACCATCCGTATCGGGAAATGTATACATGACCTTCGAATGGTATGCCATGATCCAGATCGTGGAGATGCCAATAAGAAAAGCTCTCGTCCGGCTGATGGAATCAAAATTGTAAGTTCTGGCCTTTGTCATCTTTTCTCCTGCAGTAATCAAAATATATTTTCTGTTTCTGATCAGAACGTTTTTACACATCTTCTTTTCTAAATCGCTTTGCTGCCTATGCCGATAAAAGGTTCTGTTTTACAACGGCAGAAAACCGACTTCCGCTTTTCCCTTTACGACTTTCTTTTCATCCTGGTTCTGAACAGTCACTTTGATGACTGCCCGCTTTACCGATTGATGAAGTTCATCTACAATACCTTTTACGATAAGGATATCTCCTACATAAACAGGTTTGGAATACTTCACTTCAATGCCTTGTAATAAACAGTATTTTCCGGGCAGATAAACACCGACAAGTTTTGATATGAAAGATGTCGTCAGCAAACCGTAAACAACTTTATTCTGATAGCCTCGGGACACCGCAAACTGTGCGTCGTTATGAAGCGGATTGATATCACCCGACAGATCCAGAAACTGCTTCATCATCTCTTCCGTAACGGTAACGGTAAAATACTCTTCCTGTCCTACTTTAAGATCCTCAAATCTGTATTCGTTCATTCTTCCGCCTTTCTCATGATCAGATCCGCCATCTCGCCGACATTGGCAAGATCAGATACTTCCGACATATCAAACATCATACCGAATTCATTCTCGATATTGACGATCAGATTGATCTGTTCCAGAGAATCCCAGTCTTCGATATCGTTGGCATTGGTCTCATCCGTCAGAACGATCGTTTCATCATCGAAGACATTACGGAATATCTCATTCAGTTTTTTCATTACTTCTTCTCTAGTCATATATATGAGATCCATTTAATGGTGTTCCTCAGTGGCATCTATAAATATTGCGCCGTTTGTGCCGCCTGGCCCTACGACATTGAATACACTCGTGTTAAACGGCATCAGAATGACGACATCGGGATCGGATTCGACCACATAATCCGCTTTGAGACCGGTCGGATAATACTGATAATAGTATTCCGAATAGGCCAATTTCAAATACGGAGACATTGCAGTAGAATACGAATCAGTAACAAACAAGACTGAAAGATCCCGGCTTGTACTAGCGATGCCTTCCGGTATTTGCAAAGCCCAGTCATAAGTATATCTGCTTTTGGCATCCCTCATTTTAAAAACACTATCATTCACCGCCTGTTCACAGAAAGTATGACTGTTTCCGTCATCTGTAATAAAAGATACATCGAATTTCGGCAGAATAAGATCATAATCATCTATCCCTGCAAAGTATTCTCCGACACGCTGACCATAAGAACCAAGATGCCATTTTTCATATGTCTTTATCTCGTAATTATCGATATCAGTTACTCTCGGATCTGCAAAAATACCGGTCTTGTTTCCGATCCAGTCAGTAATCCTGGTGAAAGCATAAAAGCAGCCTTCTGTATTCCAATGGTGATCAGTGACGTATGTGTAATCATACAGGTCCAGACCATCCCTCTTCATGTCGTTTCTTATGTCAACGACTTCGATACCGGCGTCTTTCAAATAGCTAATAAAGACATCAATGTTTTCATTGCTGTAATCTTCAGTGCCGACAGGCAGCTGTTTATTATCGGCATCGATTTTCAGGTTCGGCTGAACAAATAATACCGGTTTCCCTTTTTCTTTACAGAAATCAGCGAATTTGATTACTTCATCCGCATAAGCCTTTATTTCTTCGTTACTTCTTTTTTTCTCTGAGATCACCAGATGACCGTTGTTAAGTTTCAGAATGCCATTCATCTCTCTTTGTCCGAGAATATTTCTGACAGCACCATTGAAGTTAACGAACTTGAATTTACCGAAAAATGTAGTCGCCTCATCGGTTTCGAATTTATTCCCTAGATTTACAGTCCACTCATTATAATCGACCTCATCCTTAACATAAAAATTCACAAGATTAGCGAAACTGAAATAACCAAAAACAGAAATCAGTACAATAAACACGACAACATATGAGATCTGGCTTTTTCTGTCATTATTCATCCCGATGCTCTCCTAAAAATTAAAATATATGAATGGGTTATGCGCACCGAGAATGAGGTATGAAACAGCCCACAAAAAGATGATCCCAATAATGATCGGTGAAACAACAGCCACAATATTCAAAACTCTCTCATCTGTAATCTTTGCTTTCAGCCTTCTGATGCATGGGGTGGAAAATATGATCCCGGCGCAAATAAAGAACCCGTATTCCCTAATGCACCTCAATACAGCATCATCAATACGCGGAAGGCGACCGTATGCGCCTAGCATCGCCAGGCAATATCTGATTCCGTCTCTGCACCCCGCAGAATTGAACATCACCCAGCCAAAATTGATCGCCAGCAAAGTAACAATTCTCCAAACAACAGAAGAAATAAAGGAGTTACGTTTCTCGGGCTTGATAATGTATTTTTCAATGACCAGCAACACAAAGTATCCAAGTCCCCAGGCAATAAAAGTGAAATTGGCACCGTGCCATATTCCTGTCAGCAGCCACACAATCAGCATATTCAGGATATGTCTTGGAGTTGATACTCTTGACCCTCCTAACGGTATATAAACATAATCTCTGAACCACTGCCCAAGTGACATGTGCCATCTTCTCCAAAACTCCGTCACAGATCTCGACACATACGGATAGTCGAAATTCTCCAGAAAGACAAAACCAAAGATCCTTCCAAGTCCTATTGCCATATCGGAATATCCGGAAAAATCATAGAATATCTGCAAACTGAAGCATATGGAACCCAGCCACAGCAGAAGCGGATTAGTAACGGTCACATCCAATGAGAAAATCTCTGAAGCAAAAAGAGACAGATTGTTAGCGAGAATGATCTTCTTTGAAAAACCGATCAGAAACCTTTTAGCTCCTTCGGAAAAACTTTCCAACGTACACTTCCTGTCATGAATTTGTTCTTCAATAGTTGAATAACGTACGATCGGTCCGGCCACGAGTTGCGGAAAAAAGGAGATATAAAGCGCAAGATATAACAGGTTTTTCTGTACTTTTACCGTTCCTCTATAAACATCGATCACATACGACAACGCCTGAAAAGTAAAAAAGGAGATCCCGATAGGAAGCTTGATCCTCATGATGTCAATACTTGTATGAAAGACCATATTAAACACGCTTATGGTAAAGTCCAGGTACTTGAATATGAATAACAGCCCGATATTGAATACGATATCTGCGATCAGACAGATCTTTGAAAGCTTTCTCTCCTTAAATCTGTCTATAAGCAAAGCCATTATATAATTGCCCAAAACAGACCCGAGCATCACATAAACAAAGTGGGGTTCACCATACGAGTAAAAAAACAAACTTGCAGCAAGCAAGATATAGTTTCTATACTTGTCTTTTGCCAAATAGTAAACGATCAGCACTATCGGCAAAAACAGAAAGGTGAATATCAAACTTGAAAAAACCATATCACTCCTAAAAAGCCTCAATTTTCATTCCCAATTACTATTGAAAAACAAAAACATGTCTTCGACATCTGAGCTCAGTGTTTGATCATAGTAACTGAATCATCAGCTTCAAAAACGGATTTGAGAAATGAATTTCTTCCGGTATATCCGTTATTTTTACAATCACAGTAAAATTGTTGTTTTGAACATAATCGAACCATTCTCTGAAATCGGTGGTCTCTTGTATCTTTTTACCGATCTCGATCGCTTCCATGTGACTGTTCAGATCGTTTTCCGTACTGTTCAGCCATTCTTTTCTTGCTTCTTCCGTTTCGATATAATCCTCATTCCAATAATGATATCACCCATTTATAGGCGCAGAAAACCATATATATTGTATAATACGCTTCTGCAGCTGAGCAAATCAAAAAACGTCAAACACATTGCACACTATATTCATCATTCTTTTCTAAAAAACAACATATTCTTCAATATCTGTTTTTTCATTTACGCGGCTTTTGACCGGCCGGTTCTTTCGAAACTATGGTCTGCCAGGGACCACCCTTCTTTCAATAAGTCATTTTTCATCATCAGGTGAATACCGTTTTCTTCACAATTTGAATACTCTCTCTTTAAAAAACAGTGTGTATTTCTTGTAGCAGTCACTTATCAAACCGATAAAAAGAGAAGTCAAGATAAGTACTGCGACAGTGCCGATAATATCAAGGCTTATTTTCAAGATCTGATTGTCAACCGTTATCAATGCAAAGAGCGATTGCCAGAGATTCAGAAAATAATAATGAAAAGCAAAATAGTAAAGACTGTTTTTCCCAAGTCGGTTCAAAGCACTGTTCGTAAAAATCGATGCAGATGAACTTGCAAAAGAGATCAGCATCAAAGAACCTAAAGAACCGATTACAAGAATAAAGAAAACATTTCCGATGTCCGAACAGTACATATTATTGAAAGGCTGCCCGGTAATGATTCCGAAAAAGACCAGAACAAGGTGCGATAACAAGAAAAGCAAACCGTATTTCGATAAACGTTGGCAATACCCCTTTATATAGGTCCCAAGATATACAAAAGGGATCGAAATCAGCGCTTCTCTTAACCCAAAAGGAAAAACAATATTCTTCTCGAACAAAAAACGATTCACGATCACAAACAAGATCATGATCGGAAAAACGATCTTTTTATCAAGTTTTAAAAGAAAATACAATATCAATTCACTGCACAGCAGCACAGGGAGGAACCAGTATGCAGAAAAAGGGGAATCAGGCGTCATCAGGATAATATCCAAAAGGCTTGTCTTCAAACTTTTCAAAAACAGAAACGCATCGTTCGCGGAATTGAAGAAATACAAAAAGCCAAAACGAAAAACAGTATAAAACAAACAAAAGAAAGGCAGCGGCGCAATCAGTCTCAACAGCTTTTCACGAAAGAAAACATCCCACCGTTTCTTTATGTTCAAAGTCAGACCTGAAAGAACAAAGAAAGCAGGCATATGAAAAGAATAGATTATATAGTTAAGCTTATATTCACTGCCGAATTTCAATGTAGTCGTGATCACGTGGTCAAATACGACAAGGACGATCAAAATCCCCTTAGCAGCATCGATCCATTTTATTCTGTTTTCTTTCATATCTTTTGTATCGACCTGTTACCAGATTTATTTTACTATAGACTCATCATCGTTTTCTGTGATTATTCGTGCTGAACACACTGTGATCCGATTGTATCTCATCTTCTGTTTTGACCAAAAAAAGATGGGTTCAAAGATCTGGGCTCTTTGAAATATCCTGTGTCTGTGTCCCTTCTTTGAGATGCACTGTGTCCTTGTGTGTCCGCTATTCATCAAAGAATGTGTACCGTCTTTGAAATCAAATGTGTCTTCCTTTCTGTTACCCTTATCCTGTCGGATAAAAGGAGGCAACGAAATACAGAAAGGAAGACATTTTATATTTATGAAGAATCTGATCAAAGATCTGTTCAACGTTGATGAAGGACAGATCGAACATTTTGAAAGCCATAACGACAAAGAAGGAAACATCATCATTCACTTGCAGCTCAAGCCGATAAGCGATCCGTTATTCTGTCCTGTTTGCGGGAATAAGCTATGCGGCAATGGAATAACGGAAAAGAAGATCAATCACAAGATCCTTGCAGACCGTAACTGTAAGCTCTTCTACGAGGCCAGAAGATACCGCTGTAAGAAATGCGATTATTCCCAATACGAAAGAAACCCGTTCGCAATGAACGGGTTCAATAACTCGATCCCCGTAATGAATCAAGTTATGAAAGATCTGCACGATCCCCGCTTAAATTATACGATGATTGGCAAACGCAATGATATGTCGGTCAATGAAGTCATCACCTATTTCGATTCCTTCGTCACGATCCCCTATATCCCTTTGCCGGAGAACTTAGGGATCGATGAGATCCATTCGAAGATGGCAAAAAGGAAGAACTCCTCCTACTTATGCGTACTGACAGATAACGACCGCTTCTCTTTGGTCGATATCTTGACATCGAGAAGTAAGTATGAGCTCAATAACTTTCTCTCGCAAAAGCCTCTGACGGAAAGAGAAAAGGTAAAGTACGTCACGATCGATATGTGGCGTCCCTATAAGGAGATGGCCCTTAAATGGTTCCCCAATGTCATCGTCGCCGTGGACCCGTTTCACGTCATCGAACATTTAAGCGACTGTTTTACAAAGATACGCATAAGAGTCATGAAATCCAAGATCTACGGGTCCAATGCCTATTATCTTTTGAAGATCTGGCACAAGCTTCTGGAATCGGACAGATATGATCTCAACAATGAACCAAGATACAACCATGTCCTGAAGATGAAGGTCAACTATAACGACATCTACAAAATGTTACTCGAGATCGATGAAGAGCTCACCACTGCCTATGAGCTCAAGGAAGCCTACCGGGACTTCAACAGGCGCTGCACCTATGAACAAGCGGAGAGAAAGCTTGATGAACTGATCGCCTTATTTCAGAAGGAGAACATCAAAGAATATGAAGAATTCATAAACATCATGATCAGCTGGAAGAAGGAGATCGTCAATTCCTTCATCCTTTCGGAAGTGACCGGCAACAGACTTTCCAACGCTAAGAGCGAATCGATGAATGAGCAGATCGGGCTCAACATCTCGATATCAAAAGGTCTGGCCAACTTCCTTCGCTTCCGCAAAAGGATGTTGTACTGCTTTAACGACCGTCTCTTCTACGCCCTGACATCAAAGCTGACATCCATGAAGCGTTCTCTTAAACAGAAAAAAGAAGAAGAGAAGAAAAAGAAGCTCTGATCATTCTCTATACCAATGAACTCTCTCTCCTTTATCCGGCAAGACAACAAGAAAAGGTGCCATCCTCTCTTCCTCGGGAAGGAAGGACAGCACCCTTTTCTCTTGTTTTAAAGACACAGGATAATTCAAAGATCGTATTCAGAAAGACACACGATTTCTCAAATTACCAGAAAAACAGGAAACGCTCACGGTTTCCTGTTTTGAAAAAATTCTTTTTTTAATGTTTTATACGGTACGAAATGAAGGTTTCATTGATCTGAAACCAATGAAACAGATCCGTCTTTATCCGGTCTTGTTTTCAAAAGGAAATACGAGTCCCATCTGTTTCCGGCATTCATCCATTATCTCCATGACGGCAAGTGTCGCCTCATGGGGAACATATGTGCTTTCTTTGAGACCTCTGAGTATCTCGTCAGCGACGATGTCGAATTCGTTCAGCATGCCCCCATCACCTTTGAAGACCTCGCTTTTCCCGTTCTTGCGTTTCAGCTTCACCTGATCGGCGCCATGGAAGAAAAGCAGTTTCGTCTTTGCCTTATCACCTTCGATGATCAGTTTCTCCAGACCCTTCATATCGACGATCGAAGCGGAAATATTGCAGACAAAGCCATCCGGATACGTCAGTGCGATGTCTTCTTTCGTATCGATGCCTTCCTTGATCACGCCCTTGCAGGAGATCGTTTCCGGTCTGCCCAGAATGCGATAGGCATAGGTCAGAGGATAGATCGTCACATCAAGAAGGGCACCGCCTGCCAGCATCGGGTCGGAACATCTTGGCGCATAATTGATCGACTTGAGATGGTAGTTGAGATCGAACTTTTTCAGCGTTCCGTATTCTCCCTCATCGAACCACTCTTTCACCTTGTTGGCGATCGGCGAGAACCAGGTCCACATCGCTTCCGCAAAATAGACATTTTTCTTTCTGCTTAAGGCGATCATCTCTTTCAATAATTCCGCATCAGTCGTTGCCGGCTTTTCGCAAAGCACCGGCTTGCCCAGTTCCAGTGCCAGCATGGTGTACTCGTAGTGTGAGGTGTTCGGCGTACAGATGTAGACGCCATCCACATCTTCCCTGTCGATCGCTTCCCTTGCAGAATCGGCCGCAAAGGCCGTATACTGATCGGCAAATCCGATGCGTTTCTTTCGGTCTCTGACATAGACCGAAACGATCTTATGACGTCCGGATACCGTGATCTGTTTTGCGACTTGTTTCCCCAAGGTACCGGCACCGATGAATGCCCAGCGGAATACTTCCATAAATTCTCCTCCTTAAGACTGCGGTGTTTCGTATAAAGCTGCAAATTCTTCCAGAAGATCTCTGATCTGAATGTGCTGCGGACAGTTGGCTTCGCATTGGCCGCACTTGATGCATTCGGAAGCCTTGCCATGGTTCATCGAATAGCGCTGGTAGTACATGCCGGTCTTGCTGCCGGTCACGGCATACAGGTTCAACAGGCCGAAGTAACCCGGCATATTGATGTTCATCGGGCAGACTTCAAGGCAATACCGGCAGGACGTACAAGGTACCTTGATCGTCGATTTGAGGATCGCCGTGATCTCATCGACCAGTTTTCTTTCCTCATCGGTCAGCGGTTTGAACTCCTGCATATAGGAAGTGTTGTCTTTTAACTGTTCAAGATCGGACATGCCGCTTAGGACCATGAAGACATTTTCCAGAGAAGCCACATAGCGGATCGCCAGAGAAGCCGGTGTCACCGAATCATCTTTATAGAATTCTCTGAACTTTTCCATCGCCTTTTCAGGCAGTCTTGCCAGAGTGCCGCCCTTGACCGGTTCCATGACGACCACCTTCTTGCCATGTTTCTTTGCGACTTCATAGCACTTGCCGGATTGCGCGACCAGCGAATCCCAGTCGAGATAGTTGATCTGCAGCTGTATGAAGTCGGCTTCCGGATGATCGTTCAGTATCTCTTCTAAGACATCGGCGGTATCGTGGAAGGAGAAGCCCATCTTTTTCACCTTTCCTTCTTCCTTCATCTTCTTTACGAATTCAAAACCGCCGTACTTCTGCGTATCCGGATAGCGGTCCCTGCCTAAGTTGTGCAGGAGGTAATAATCGAAGTATTCCACACCGCATCTTTGAAGCTGCTCATTGAAGATCGTTTCGTAGTCTTCATAGCATTTTACTTTGTAGACCGGCATCTTGTCCGCTACCGTGAAAGAGTCTCTCGGGAAACGCTTTACGACCGCTTCTCTTAAAGCCTCTTCTGATTTTTCTTTATGATACGGATAGGCTGTATCGAAATACGTGAAACCGCGTTCCATGAAGATGTCAGCCATCTTCTTGAACTGTTCGATATCGACATTGGCGCTGTCATCCGGATCGTTCAAAGGCAGACGCATCGTACCGAATCCCAGTTTTCTGTCTGTCATACTCTCTTTCTCCTGTTATTGTTTCTCTTTTCTTTGCGTATGTATTATCTCATATTTTCCTGTGACGATAGGTCCGTGAAACTCTGAAACGTCTTTGTGGGATAATGAAGACATGGCGATCACCAAGACCGATTTCATGCGGGGCATGCAATGTGAAAAGATGTTATGGCTTGACAGACACAAGCCTTCTTTGAAAGTCATACCGGAAGAGGTACAGGAACGCCTCGATGCCGGCAACGAGTTCGGCGATGCGGCGATGGGAATGTTCGGTCCCTATGAAGAGATGACGATCTATCGCCCCGGCACGCATATTCCCGATAAGAAGGCCATGGTCGAGAAGACGAAGGAACATCTCGGACTGGGGACCCCTGTCATATGCGAAGCGGCCTTCATGGACTACAACAATTACTGTGCACTCGACATATTACGAAAGACCGCAAAGGGCTATGACATGTATGAAGTCAAGAATACCGATGAGGTCCATGAGCAGTTCATCAAAGATGCGGCCTTTCAATACTACATCATCAGAAGAAACAAACTGAATATCGATAAGATCTACATCGTCTTACACGGGAAAGAAGGGGAAGAGCTCTTCCATCCGGTCGAAGTCACTAAGGAAGTCAAGAAGCTCTACAGCTGGATCAACGAGAACATCTGGCGTCTCAACTCTCACCAGAAAGAAAAGGAAGAACCGGATATCCCGGTCGGCGAACAATGTACGCATCCCTATGAGTGCTGGTACTACGGCTATTGTCATAAGACGATGCCTGAAAAAGAAAAGGAAAGCGAAGAACAGCTTTCCTTACTGTAAGACAATGCTCCGGAGATCCGGAGCATTTTTATTCTTCTTTGTCTTTTATTCGACGGCTGTGATCATAGCCATGACGGCTTCTTTGATCTTCTTATTGACCTCCAGAGCTTTTTCTCTGGATTCCTGGTCCGTGTAGAAGTAGAACTTGATCTTCGGTTCGGTACCGGAAGGACGTACGGCAAACCAGCTGCCATCTTCCAAGAAGAAGCGCAATACATCGGAAGCCGGGATGTCTTCATAGCCCTTGATGTAGTCGATGACTTTTTCGACCTTGATGCC
>Ga0256405_10007675_pt1 | contig 15988 bp, 13 predicted proteins | sample RumenRJG_02DNA_FD_189096 | JGI IMG/M metagenome (GOLD analysis project Ga0256405, IMG submission 189096) | Bovine rumen microbial communities from Lethbridge, Alberta, Canada - RJG_02 | ecosystem: Host-associated > Mammals > Digestive system > Stomach > Rumen | place: Canada: Alberta... | reverse complement strand
GCATCATCAATTTTAATACTTTTGTTGAGAAAGCCGAATTTAGAATAAAGTTCGGCAATAATCTCCAAAAGAGAGGATACCGCCGAATCAAAGGTATTCCCTTCCACGCCCTTAAAGGAGATGCTTATAACTGGGAACTCTCCCATGATTTTCTCACGCAGGTCTTTGTAGTCGACACCAGCAACCGCAAGGTTTCTGCCGTTATCTAGAAAAAGTTTTTGCTGACGGGATTTATCGGAGGGATTTTGATAGTTTATCTCACAAAACTCCCTTATCATATCCATGTTAAGAGTCTTGCCAAAGCGACGGGGACGGATAAAGAGCGGATTTTTGACCACATAGGAACTTAAAAACAGTGTTTTTAAATAGGAGGTCTTATCCACATAATAGGCACCTTCTTCAATAATCTCGGAAAAATTCTCACTGCCCGTAAGAAATAATAAATCCTTTGGCATAACCTGGCTCCTATGCAAAACTTATCAGGAGTATTCTAGCACAAGTGTCTGCAATGATTATTTAAAGAATGATGTTAAAAATTTAAGACTTTTTAAAGCATGTTTAAATTGGGTAAAACAGCTGTGAAAGGTAGCCATACTTGTTAAAATATTTTGAATTAGCTACGCAAAAAGGTGCAAATATGTCAAAATAATTAATTTAAATTAGAAAGGAAACGGTAGATTTACCGTCATTCTTAGAACCCTACATTAAATGTAACAAAACGGAGCAAGATATGGCTTTCAACAAGGTAGCCTATAACCCTCAGGAGATTGAACCTGAAGTTCAGAAATACTGGGAAGAACACCAGACTTTTAAAGTCTCAGAAGATAAAAGCAAAGAAAAATACTACTGTCTTGTGATGTTCCCTTATCCTTCAGGAAGACTGCACCTAGGTCACGTGCGTAATTATGCTCTTGGAGATGTGATTGCCCGTTTCAACCGGCTTTTAGGCAAAAACGTGCTGTGTCCTATCGGTTGGGATGCCTTTGGTTTACCAGCCGAAAATGCCGCCATCAAAAATAAAAAACAGCCTGGAGACTGGACCTACGAAAACATCAAATACATGAAAGGACAGTTAAAGAGCCTTGGCTTATCCTACGACTGGGATCGAGAAATTGCCACCTGTCGTCCCGAATATTACAAATGGGAGCAGAAATTCTTTACTGAACTTTATAAAAAAGGCCTAGCCTACAAAAAAGTTTCCACAGTTAACTGGTGCCCAGTAGATAATACTGTGCTCGCCAACGAGCAGGTTGAAGATGGCTGTTGCTGGCGCTGTGGCTCCAAGGTGGAATTAAAGGAAATTCCTCAGTGGTATCTTAAAATTACTAACTACGCAGAAGAACTTCTTGAAGATCTCGACAAGTTGGAAGGCTGGCCAGAACGTGTACGCATCATGCAGAAAAACTGGATTGGTCGTTCAGAGGGTCTCAATATTACCTTCAAGGTGGATGGTAGTGAGGACACTTTTACTGTCTATACCACACGTCCTGACACCTTTATGGGCATCACTTACATTTCCATTTCCGCAAATCATCCTCTTGTCAAAAAATGCTGTGAAACCAACAAGGAATTGGAAGCCTTCTGCCAGGAATGCCGCACTCAGAAGTTTGCAGAAGCCAATCTGGCCACCATGGAAAAGAAAGGCATGGCTACAGGTCTTTATGCTATTCATCCAATCAATGGCCGCAAGGTACCAATCTATGTTGCCAACTTTGTTATTATGGATTACGGTACCGGCGCTGTGATGTCAGTACCTGGCCACGACCAGAGAGATTACGAATTTGCAAAGAAATACGGTCTTGACATTATCCCTGTCATTAAGGCTTCAAAAGACTCTGACGATCCCGATCTCTCACAGCAGGCCTTTACCGATCATGGAATCGCCTGTCATTCTGGAGAATTTGACGGTATGAACTTTGAGGAAGCCTTCAAGGCTATTGCCGATAAATTAGAAGCTCTAGGCTGTGCCGAACGCAAAATCAATTACCGTCTGCGTGACTGGGGCATTTCCCGTCAACGTTACTGGGGTGCTCCAATTCCAATGCTGACACTTGATGACACCAAAGAAGTAGTACCCGAAAAAGAGGAGAACCTCCCAGTAGAATTGCCATATGATGTCACTATCAATGGTGTGGTCTCGCCATTGAAGTCTGATGAAAAATGGTCCAAAACCACTTACGAAGGCAGAAATGCCACACGTGAAACTGATACCTTTGATACCTTTATGGAATCCTCATGGTATTTTGCCCGTTACTGCTCACCACGTGACGAGAAGAATATGTTCGACAAGGATGCAGCCAATTACTGGCTTCCTGTGGATCAGTATGTAGGTGGCATCGAACACGCCGTCCTGCACCTTCTGTATTCACGTTTCTTCTTCAAACTGTTGCGCGATGCCGGTATGGTTAATTACGATGAACCATTCAAGCGTCTGTTGTGTCAGGGCATGGTGCTGGCCGATGCTTATTATTATCTTGATGAAAAAGGCACCAAAGTCTGGGTAAGTCCTCTTGAGGCTATTCCAAATCGTGACGCCAATGGCAATATCATCGATGCCATGGATAAGGAAGGACATCACCTGCACCACGAAGGTATGATCAAAATGTCAAAATCCAAGGCCAATGGCATTGATCCTGAATATATGGTCAATATGTATGGCGCCGATACGGTGAGACTGTTCATGCTCTTTGCCTCACCTGCCGAACTCACTCTTGAGTGGCGTCAATCCGGAGTTGAAGGCTCTCAGCGTTTCCTGCGCAAGCTATGGTCTCAAGTACAGGATTTAGTTGCAGATGGCGTCAATAAACCTTTAGACAAGAGCCTGCTTACGCCAGAACTTAAGAAACTGCGTCATGAGCTGCATGTAACCATTGACAAAGTAACTGATGATATTGGGCGACGCCAGACCTTCAATACCGCTATTGCTGCCATTATGGAGCTTCTCAATCTTGCTTCAAAATACACTAAAACTGATGATGTCTCCATGGCTGTGCGCTACGAGGTTTACAACAATGTTATTCTCATGCTGTACCCAATCGTTCCTCACATCTGCTTTAAACTGTGGGAAATGCTTGGAAATGACTGCTGTATTGACAACGCCTCATGGCCACAGACCGACAAGGAAGCATTAAAAACCGAAGAAATAACCGTCGTGGTACAGGTAAATGGCAAGGTACGTACCAGACTGAATATTGATCCTAATCTTGAGGAAGAGCAAGTCATCGCTATGGCTAAAGCCACTGAAGAGGCTCAAAAATTTACCGAAGGAAAAACGATCAAGAAAACTATCTACGTCAAAGGCCGCCTCGTTAATATTGTGGCAGTTTAATGACCAGCGTTACTGATTCTCTTCTGAGTTTCAGTACGTTTTGTCTTTAGGAGTAAACTTTACAATGGTTTTGCTAAAAAAACTTTTCAAGGTAAGAGTTTTGCTTATCTCGCTGTTGCTTATGACACTTACGGCCTGCGGTTTCCATATGCCTAACCGTGGAGAATTAGGCTCTACCATCAAGGAAATCAATGTCAGCGGTTCCTATCACACCAAGTTCTACAAAATAATTGTCCATAAACTTGAAAATCGTGGAATAAAAGTCCACGCCCAAAGTGTTACCAACCGCCAACCAGAGTTCAACAAAAATTTACCATCTCTTACGATTACCTCTCCTGGTGTAGTCCTCCCGATCGTTTCGGTTAATGCCTTCGGTGCCACCAAGGAATACAATGAGATTATTACCTCGTCGGTTAAACTTACCATTCCTAATCGTGATAAACCGATCCTCATCCGCTGCGGAATTACCCGTTATACTTTGGATAAGGGAGATAACACTCTGGCCTCCACCAATGAACGTGCCATAATGTATGATGAGGCCTTAGAAGAACTTTCAGATCAGACTATACGTCGTATCTCTTACCTCGGAAAACAGACCGATCCGAATGCTCCCTATACCTCACCTGCACATCTGCTTTTGGCAAAGGATGAAAATAACGAGGATGTGCTAATCGACAATTCTCCAACCATGAGTCTTATTGACGCGCTTATGGCCAAAGATGAGAAAGAAAAGGATCAGGCCAAAAGTGTTGAACTGTCTGAATTAAACAATGGTATTGATATTTTAAATTCTCACAAAACCTATCAGCTACCAAAAGTTAAAATCAGAATGGTCAATGAGCCTCCTGAGGAAGTCTCAGCAGAAGGCTTTATGAAACAGCCTAGCAACTAGCGATGCTCTTTTTGAGGTAAAATATGCAGCGTCATGGTATATATATCCTAGCCAGTGATGATATCTTCTTGCGGGGTGACAGGGCAAATGTTCTGCTCAATGAGGCCCGTGAAACCCTACCTGACGCTTTATTCATGCTGTTTTGTGATAATGATTTTGGTATGGGGACAAAACCTAATCTTACAGCACTTGAAAATGAGCTAATTGATCCCGGTCTCTTTGGCGGTGATCGCATTATCAAAATCTACCTTGACAAAATCAATCAGCGCACCATTGAAGTACTCATGCTTTTGGCAAGGTATCCTCGTGACGGCGTTATCACCATCATCGAAATGCCACGTTTCAAGAAAAATCTTGTTCCCAAGACCGGTGAACCCTACACAGAAAAGTTCAAAGCAAGCAAGTTAGATAGTAAATTCACCAAGGTACTGTCTTTTATAAAATATTTAGATGGGCAAATCGAGCTCATCTATACTCCTACCGATAATATGCTCAGGAGATTTATTGCAAATCTTGCCACCTCTCGCTATAAACTGTCTTTGTCCAATGAGGTCATCGATTATCTTAGCAAAACCTGTGAAGGCAATCTGCAGACGCTCGATCAGTTTTTTCTGGTATCAAAGATGAGCGGCAAGACCGTTCTGTCTCTTGATGACTGCGCAAACTATCTAAAAAGGAACAGTCGCTTCAGCGGTTATGAGTTTTGCGAGGCTATTTTAAAACCAGATACACAGAGAGCCTTAAATGTTCTGGTCTCTGCTCTTGAGTGTTCCTCAAATGAAATTCTCACCCTCACAAACATCATCAGTAATAGCGATAATCTTCTAAGTATGGTACGTATTTTAAAACAGGACTGCAGTGTTTTGGATAACATGACTAAAAGCAGACAGTTTTTTGGGGCATATGGCATCGTGCTGCCAAGTAATCAAGAGGCAATTAAAACCGCCGCCCGACATCTACCTTATGACTACCTCGAATATTTACTCTTAGAGCTAAAAAATGCTGCACTTTGTCTGTCACATTTTGATACGCAAAATACCGTGTTACATCTTAAAAATATGGCTCTTTCGGTTTTAACGCCTAATGTAAGGCAGTTGACAGGACTTTAGCCCATGCAGAACATCGGCATTTTTGGCGGCAGTTTTAATCCTGTGCACAACGAACATTTTGCGCTTTGCGAATACCTTTTAAAAAAACTCGAACTTAATAAAATTATTCTGGTGCCAAACGCCGCACCTCCGCATAAAAGTCCTCTCGTTACCTCCTTTGAACATCGGTGTAACATGTTAAAACTACAGGGTTTTACAGCACCAAATTATGAAATTTCTGATCTTGAAGATGATCCCTTAAAGCCGCATTACAGTATTGTCATGGTTCAAAACTTTAAGAAATGCTATCCTAAGGACCGACTTTTTTTTATCATCGGCCTTGATTCACTTGTCACTCTTGATGAATGGAAAAATGGCTTTAGTCTTACGGATTTCACCCATCTTGCTGTGGTAGGCCGGGAAGGATATTCTCTAGATATGGCAAGACCTCCCGTGCAGAACTTCCTTATGACTCATGCGCTCTACGAAAGTGACAGGGATCATATATACTACAGAAATTCTAAGTCCTCAGTCCAGGATGAAGGTTGTGATATCCGCACAACCCAAGAGCACTACTGTCTTATTCTCAGAAAAAGCTTCTCCTTGATAAGTGCCACCTTAATCCGTGAGGAGTTAAAAGCCATGTGGCAAAAAAAAGCCTATCTCCATTTGCCATTGCCTAAGGATGAATTTAAAGGACTTAGACACCACGTACACCCTATGGTGCTACAATATATAATCGAGAACCACCTTTATACAGAATAAAACATTAAATGCAATTGAGGTTCACAAGTGAATAGTGAAGACAAGAACTTAAAACTTACCAATTACTGCCTGAACGTTCTTGAAGGCGCCAAGGCTCATGAGATCAGCAGTATCTTTTTAAATGGAAACTCCTCAATAGCCGATACTATGATTCTAAGCACCGGCACTTCAACCCGCCATGTACTTGCCATTGCTAAACGCCTTGAGGATGAACTCTATAAATACGGCATATCCTCCGTTCGTCTTTGTGGCATGGAAACCGGAGAATGGGTTATTGTTGACACAGGAAGTGTGATGATCCACATTCTAGATGCAGATGCCAGATCCCGCTATGAACTTGATTCTCTGTACAAATGCATGCAGCAGGGACCAATAAGTGCATGAAAATTATCATTCTTGCAGTAGGAACGAAAATGCCCAAATGGGTAAAAGACGGCTTCTACGAATATCAGAAACGCTTTCCTGCCTATATGAGCTTACAGTTAAAGGAAATAGAACCTGTAAAACGTCAGCATGGCAGTGATGAAGAAAAAGCAAAAATGCTAGAAGGCAGACTCATTCTCGAAAATCTTCCCAAAAAAGCCTATATTATTGCCTTAGATGAGCGTGGTGTACAGTTTGATTCCATATCCTTATCCAGAAAAATCGGAGATTTGCAGTCAGGTGGCATGGATGTAGTACTCATTATCGGTGGTCCCAACGGTCTTACCGATGAAGTCCGCGCCCGTGCTCACGAATTATGGTCACTCTCAAGACTAACCCTTCCCCACCCATTAGTGCGGATATTTGTCGCTGAAACCTTGTATCGAGCCCTAAGTATTTATCAAAATCTCCCCTATCACCGTGCCTAAAGCCGTGAATAAAGCTGCCAATATCAAGGTATTGCGCGAACACTTAATGTCCTCTTAAGCCTAAGTGAGGCATAACTCGTGAGTGACTTTGACAACCATGAAAGCATATTCAGCAAAAAGAAGGGGTGAAATCTAAGGCTAATTAGATTAAAATATAAAAAAGTTAATATTTATGTTAAACATATAGCGTACCTTTCCAATGCCAGGTTTGGGTGGCGGATTTTAAATTGAGTCCAAGGTGGTGAGCAGTGTCTCTTCTCATTGCCAGTAGACCATAATACTCGATGCTAAGGCGTTTTATACCCAGAATATAACCTGTAGGGTTAACCACAAAAGCCATAAGCCTGTAAAGGCGTAAAAAAAAAGGGAAACACCAGAATAATCTTTGCATCACCATGTATTAAGAGATTTAGTAAAAATTGTTATTTTTAAGAAATAAAAAAGAGCGTTTACTATTCAGTTCAAGAAATAAAAGAACAAAATACAATGAACAGAATAATAAAAATCAGAGTCACAATGAAGAACAGGAAATAAGAATATTCCGTTCACGTGTCTTTATCTGCATCGGCATATCTATCCTGATGATTTTGGTTCTGTTCTGCAACCTTTATTATCTGCAGATTATTTCCTATCAGGATTACAAAACCCGTTCTCTTGAGAACAGTATCAAGGTCATGCCTGTGGTACCGCCAAGAGGTATTATTTACGACAGAAACCATGTAGTACTGGCTGAAAACTCGCCTATCTACAATCTCGTACTTTTCCCTAACAAGCAGATAAACACTGAAAATACCATTCGACGCCTCAATGAGCTGCTTCAGTTACACCTTAGGGAAAAGGATATTACAAGACTTCTGTATGAATCTAAAACCAGAAAGCGCTTTACCGGTGTGGAACTCTCCAATTTTCTTTCTGAAGAACAGATCTCGACCTTCGCAGTGAACTCCTATCGTTATCCTAATGTACAGGTAGTCGCCAATCTTAAAAGATTTTATCCCTTTGCTGACATAACAACCCATACCACAGGCTATGTTTCAAGGATCAATCAAAATGATGTAGATAGGCTTATAGCCGAAGGCAAAATGGAAAACTACGATGGTTCCACAGAAATCGGCAAACTTGGCATTGAAAAATATTATGAGGATTATCTGCATGGACATACAGGATCAACAAAAGTTGAAGTAAACTCCCATGGACAGGTCGTCAGAACCTTAGATATCAATCCACCATCTCCAGGAAAAGACGTTATCCTCACCATAGATATCCGCCTACAGTATTATGCTCAAGAAATATTTGGCAAAATGAAGGGAGCCGTGGTGGCACTTGATCCTTCAAATGGTGAAATTTTGGCCATGTATTCCAATCCATCCTATGATCCAAATCCGTTTGTTCGCGGAATAAGAGCCGGAGAATACAAAAAGTTGCTTGACAATCCTGGACATCCACTCATCAACAGAGCCTCTCAGGGTGGTTATGCCCCAGCCTCTACAGTCAAACCCCTGTTATGCATCATGGGATTAAACGAGAATTTAATTTCAACCAAATATTCATTTTTCGGTCATTCCTATTTTAAATTACCAGGTTCATCCCATCAGTTCCGAGATTGGCGTAAGGGAGGTCACGGCTGGATGGATATCTACCGTGCTATCGAAATTTCCGCTGATACCTTTTTTTATGATTTAGCCTTTCGTGCTGGCATTAATCGCATTCACGACTATCTTGACCGTTTTGGTTTTGGCAGAAGTACCGGTATTGATATCAAAGAGGAATCACTAGGCATCAACCCTTCGCGAGAATGGAAACGATCCCGTTTCAATCAGCAGTGGCACTTAGGTGACACCGTACCAATCGGAATCGGACAGGGATACTGGACCTCCACTCTCATGCAGTTAGCCAAGGCTCATGCAACTTTAGCCAATCATGGCGTTACACGGACTCCACACCTGCTAAAATACATGTATTCACCTGAAGATAGAACACAGACTCCCTATCAGCAGGAAGAACCTACAGACAACCTAAAAGTCAAAGATCCAAGTTACTTCAATGTTTGCAGTGCCGGAATGTACCTTGTGGTCAACGGACCTGAAGGTACCGGGCGACGGGCATTTTTTGGCGCAAAATACAAGGCTGCCGGAAAATCTGGAACAGCACAGGTTGTATCCATAAAACAGGGTGAAAAATATAATGCTTCAAAACTCAAAGTTGAACATCGCGATAATGCTCTGTTTGTAGCCTATGCTCCTTTCCTCAAACCAAGAATTTTAGTGGCGGTAATTCTCGAAAACGAGGGTGGTGGCTCAAAAAAGGCAGCACCGGTTGCACGCGCAATAATTGATAAATACCTCAACGATCTGTATCCTAACGGCTATATGGGAGAAAAAGAACCAAAGGTGATGCATTATGGAATGGGAGGATCTGTAATTTTACAATAAGCCTATGATGAATGATAAAGTAACTCTTGATCAGGTCAATACCAACAAAATTAAAGGACCTATATCCAATAAATATCATACAGATGTACCTTTACTGTTAGGTTTATTAGCCTCGCTTTTCCTAAGTCTTTTTGTGCTCTATTCAGCCTCAGGTCAGGAGGTTGATATGCTCATAAGGCAAGTGGTGAGAACACTCTCTGCATTTGCCCTAATGATTTTTGTGGCCCAGATTCCTCCAAAATACTATACCAAACTCTCAATCTATCTTTATATCATAGGTATTATCCTGTTGGTAATGGTTGAACTGTTTGGCGACATTTCCAAAGGCGCACAGCGCTGGCTGAATCTTGGCGTAGTTAGAATTCAGCCCTCAGAACTGTTTAAAGTGGTGATGCCCCTCACGGTGGCAACCTTCCTCTCGCACTCAACCTTACCACCACGTCTGTTTAGCACTGTGACGGCTTTTGCCATAGTAGGAATTCCGACAATCCTCATACTTATGCAGCCGGATTTAGGAACCGCAGCACTAGTTGCAGTTTCAGGAGTAATCTGTATTTTTATCGCCGGATTGTCCTGGTGGTGGATTGCGGTCGGAGCAATAGTGGTAGCAGGAGCGCTGCCAATGATGTGGAATTTTGTTCTCCATGATTATCAGAAGCAGCGTATTTTCACCCTGCTTGATCCATCAACAGATCCGCTGGGCGCAGGATATCATATCATCCAATCAAAAATTGCCATCGGTTCAGGAGGACTTTACGGCAAAGGCTGGCTACAGGGAAGCCAGTCCCAGTTAGATTTCCTGCCTGAGCCTCACACCGATTTCATTTTTGCAGTACTCTCAGAGGAAACGGGGCTGGTGGGATTTCTTATCTTAATGACACTGTACTGCTTTATCATAAGTCGCTGTATTCTTATAACATTAAATGCCAAAGATAATTTTGAAAGAATTCTGTGCGGCAGTTTCACCTTCACTTTTATGTTTTACATCTTTGTGAATATAGGCATGGTGTCTGGAATTCTGCCGGTAGTAGGAGTACCCTTGCCACTTATATCCTACGGAGGAACTGCGATGATTACGCTTATGATCTGTTTTGGGATGATGATGTCCATCCATACGCATAAAAAAGTAAGTTTCTTTAAAAAGGATAATCAGTAACCAAAAGCAAAACAATTATGTACCAATAATGCAACAAACAGCAATATTTCGATAAGATACAACAATTATTTGCTAAAATCATGGTAATAAATAGCAATTAGCTCTTGATATTGTTTAATCTTAAAGAACAAAAAAATTTTTACTTAACAACACTTTAATTAAAAAAAGGAGCATACGGATTTTACCCATAATACCATGGCATTCTATCCGTTAACTTACTATGAAACTTTACAAAAAGATCTTACCTTTGGCTGTAACTCTTGGTCTTGCCTGTTCCATTGAATCTGCTGTAGCCAAACCTAATCTCAATACTCTAGCCTCTTATGCCAAAGTTGAGGTTTCTGATCTCAATGACGCGCTTAAACAGGCCGTATATCAGCAGAAGATTATCGATGCTATTACCCGACCATCTGAAGGTAAACCATGGTGGCAATACCGAAAAATTTTCATAACCAAATCTAGGATCAGTGCCGGAGTTAAATTCTATTTTGAAAATGAGAAAGTTCTGAAACAGGCAGAGAATGACTTTGGTGTACCTGCTGAAATCGTCTGTGCAATTATTGGAGTTGAAACTTTCTTTGGCAAAAACATGGGAACCTTTAGGGTGCTAGATGCTCTGTACACCTTAGGCTTTAATTATCCAAAACGTGAGGATTATTTTTCTAAAGAGTTTGCAAACTTTGTGGCTCTTAAAAAACGGGAAAACTGGTCATATGACGAGATTAAGGGCTCTTATGCTGGTGCCATGGGCATGGGACAGTTTATGCCTTCGTCCTACCTTAGTTATGCCATAGACTATAACCAGGACGGTCATGTTAATCTCTTCACAGATAAAGCAGATGCCATCGGTTCGGTTGCCAACTACTTCAAAGGCCACGGCTGGAAGAAAGGTCATGGGATCTACTATCCTTGCCATGTGCAAAACGCCAAAAATCTGCAGGCCCTTATTGACAAAAAATGGGATCTAACCGTAGATGAACTCTATAAAAGCGGCATCACTACCAAGGTTAATCTCACTCCCAATCAGAAAATAAGACTGTTTGCCTTTGATCTTGAGGATAAAACCAAAGGATATGCTGTAGGACTGAATAATTTCTACACTATCATGCGTTATAATACTTCACCTCTGTATGCCAGAGCCGTCTATGAGCTGTCTGAATTCATCGCCATGGATATAGACAAGGAAAAACAACAGAAAGGTGTCATAGTCAATCATCGCAGTAAAAAGCCGTAGTCTTAGTTCCTACTGCCTTTTACAGTATAAATAAAAAAGATAAGCTTTGGAGGATACATGAACAACTGGAAATTCTTAACGCTACTGGGTATTATGCTTTCTGTCTTTCTGGTAGTCGGATGTTCCTCCTCTAAATCTAAAGGTCAGGTTGAGATAAGTGGCAGCGTCTCATACGGCACCGGTCCAAATAATACCAAGCCATATCCTCAGAGCAAACCCGTTAATGTGAATGGGGCCACCGGTGCAAAACCGATTTTTGAAACACAAAGGATCGGCGGATGCAACAAAAATTATCGGGTCCTCGGTAAAAACTACAAGGTCTGGAACGGCACCACTTCTTACATTGAAGAGGGTACTGCCTCGTGGTATGGTCCAGGATTCCATGGACAGAAAACCTCCAACGGTGAAATTTACAATCAGAAAGGTTATACTGCTGCCCATAAAAATCTGCCATTGCCATCTTATCTTTTGGTTACCAACCTGACGAACGGCAAGAAGGTCATCGTCAGAGTCAACGATCGCGGACCGTTTGTGGATTCAAGGATCATTGATCTTTCTGAAGGTTCTGCCAAAGCCATAGGAATGATTGGCAAAGGTACTGCTAAAGTTCGTATAGAGTTAATCAAGGTCAACAAGGATGGGTCACTCGGCAATACCGAAGGCTCCTACCGTGCTGCCAGTGTACCTACTGTTGCTCCTACTCCTGTGGCAAAGACCACTCCACAAACTGTAGCGAACGGCTGGTATGTGCAGTTAGTGGCTTGCAGCTCTTATCTTATGGCCTCAGAAATAAAGCGTAACGCTCAAACTAAAACCTCGCATCCGGTTGTCATATTAAACAACAACAATGTCAATCGCGTGGTGGTGGGGCCACTGGACGAGCACAGTGCACGACAGCTTGCAGATTCGCTAAAATCCAAAGGATTTCCTGACTGTTTTGTTAAAAAAATGTAAGTAAATTAAGGTACAATCATGTTCAAAAATTTTGCAATAATTACTGTAACTGCGTTACTTTTATGTAGCAGCACCAACTTTGTTAATGCTGATGAAGCAATACCAGATCCTTTTGCCAATATCAAAAGCAATACCCCAAACACCAGTGGAAACAGTACGGATAACATTCCCGTAGTTATTCCAAATCCCCCTGAATTTGATGCTCAGTCGTGGGTACTTCTTGATTATTCCTCAGGTCGCGTCATCTGCGAACATAACGCCCACGACAAGATTTGGCCTGCTTCATTAACCAAAATGATGACATCCTATGTGATCAGTATGGAATTAAAGGCCGGCCGTCTACACATGAATGATGAAGTAACGATCCCAGAAGAGGCCTGGTCGAAAAAATATTCTGATTCCTCAAAAATGTTTATTGAGGTTGGCAAGACCATTCGTGTAGAAGATCTGGTTAAGGGCATTATTATTCAGTCAGGAAACGATGCATGTGTAGCCATGGCAGTCCATCTTGCAGGCACTCAAGAGGGATTTGTACAGGTTATGAATTCCTATGCCAAACAGTTAGGACTCAATGACACCCATTTTTCAAATGTTCATGGACTATATGATGAACAAAACTACTCTTCGGCTTATGACATGGCAATACTTGGACGTGCCACCATCCGCGATCTTCCTAACGAATATCCTCTCTATTCCCAAAAGGAATTCACTTTTAACAATATCAAACAGACGAACCGTAACCGTCTTTTATGGGATAAAACCATCAACGTAGACGGCATTAAAACTGGTCACCTCTCACAGGTAGGATATAACCTTGTGACCTCGGCCGTAGAAGGGAATATGCGTTTGGTAGCCTCAGTAATTGGAGCCAAATCCGAAAAATTGCGCGCTGAGTATTCTAAGGCTCTGCTTACCTACGGTTTCAGATATTTTGAGCCATACTCACCATTTTCCAAAGACAAAATACTGTTAACCCGTACTGTACGCATGGGCGATAAAAGCAAGGTCAACATTGGTATCAAAGAAGATCTGAACCTGCTCATTCCCCGCGGCCGTCAGAATGAAATCCAAACTTCTTACCACTTAAAGAAAAGTTCTTTTGTGGCTCCAATACATGAAGGCGATGTTTTAGGCAATATTGACATAAAAATCGGTGATAAGGTTTTACATCAGGTTCCTCTCATAGCCAAAGAAAATATTGAGGAGGCTAGCTTCTTTGGCGGACTGTTGGATAGATTTATCATGATCTTCGATTCTGATGATGAAGAAGAGAAAAATACTGCAGAAGATGAGGACACCAAGGAGAAATGACCGACAGTTACCAAAAACTACAGGAACTCATGAAGTTTCCAAATATTGTGGACTTTAGAATTATTGTTACCAAAAATGAATCCGAACCTCTTTTGAAACTCAAGGAGGTTATAGATAGCATTGAGGAAAACGGTATGCAGGAGATTACCGCTGCCCCAAGACCAAGTCGTAACGGTAATTACATTTCCTATACAGTTCCTGTTAAAGTCACAAAAGCGGATCATCTTAAAAAATTATATGAAAAAATAAGTGTACTGGCTTTTGTTAAACATGTACTATAATTTTTCGTTGCTTTTCATAAGCACCGTATAGTGCAGCAATTCTAGGATATAGCGAATCACTAAAAATAAGGTGGGCTTTGATGACATATAAGAGCGAAACAGAAGAGATTTTTTCTTCAGACATATCTTCGTTTTTAAAAACGGTCTGCTATCTTACCATGCTGGCCGTTGTGCTTGGGGTGCTCTTCCTAATCTTAGGCTGTTTTCGAATATCCTCCTATGCCTTCAAAACTTATGAAAGCATTGACAAAATACCTTACAATCGAGTGGGTCTGCTGCTGGGGACATCTTCTTTAAATGCCAACGGAGAACCCAACGAATTTTTTACCTATCGCATCATGGCAGCATCTCAGCTGTTTAAGGCCGGTAAAATTGACTATATTCTGGTATCAGGAGACAATCGCGAGAAATCCTATAACGAACCGCGTCAGATGACCAGAGCTCTTATCAAGGCCGGAGTACCTACAGACAGAATTGTTTCTGATTATGCTGGTTTTTCCACATTAGATTCTGTAATTCGAGCCCGCAAGGTATTTTTACAAGAGCGCATTACCATTATTTCTCAGGACTTTCAGAACGAAAGGGCGCTCTTTATTGCAGAAAACAATGGTCTTTCGGCAGTAGGTTTTAATGCTTTAAGTCCAGACTTCGGGTTTTTCTCAAAAATCAACATTCGTGAAATTCTGGCTAGAATCAAATGCACCTTGAACGTATATATTTTCAAGACACAGCCAACCTATCTTGGCGAGCCTTTAAGTATTGGCAAAGGTGCGATGCCCAAAGCCTTAAGTAATAAGCCTAAGGCCCTTACGTCTGCTCTAAAGCGCATCTCTGACAACGCACAGTTCTTAAGACAGCAGGAAGAAATTGCCAAATTTGAACCTATTGCCAAAAAAATTACTGATAACGCAAAAATTCTTCGTGAAAATATGAAATTAGAAATATTTGCTGATGAAACCATGAGACCAATCGATAGCAACACCTACGGTAATCAGCAGCAGGTTCTCAAAGAAGAGCAGAACGAGGCAATGCAAAAGGCCAATGAAGTGGCATCCGAAAGTTTGAATCTTGGAACAGGCACCAATTACATTGATCCTAACGAGAATATTCAACCTGATTTGGACAAAAAACCAAGTTTCAATTTTTTTGATACCAATCAAGAAACAGAATATATTAAAAAACGAAAGTCTCAGCCTCGTAACCGCACCTATCACGGCGATCCTTGGGACTAAACTCTTTTATTTATTTCTAAATACATATAGTTATGCATAAATACTCTCAAAGGTCATTTAAAAATATTGAATTTTTACGCTTTCTGCTAATTTTTGCAGTGGTAGGCGTTCATATACCTTACCTAAACCTAAATTCTCTTCCAGAGTTTTCTTTTCTTGTCCCATGGACTGCAGGATGGCAGGCTGTCGAGATGTTTTTTGTAATCTCAGGTTTTTTTCTGTTTTACAAGTATGACACTCACATGCAGGTTTTAAAATTTGCTATAAAAAAATGGCTACGCCTCTCCCCTTTTATCATTGTTCTGACCATTTTAGGGTATGCCATGACCGGTTTTGATGTTATGCAGTACCCTCTTTCGTTGACATACTCCCACGACTAAAGTCGTGGGATTCTTTAGATTAACGAGGCATCACCACAGTCTTATAGGAGGGATATAGCCTCGGTTTTCAAGATTTAACGTCTA
>Ga0256405_10007674_pt1 | contig 15990 bp, 14 predicted proteins | sample RumenRJG_02DNA_FD_189096 | JGI IMG/M metagenome (GOLD analysis project Ga0256405, IMG submission 189096) | Bovine rumen microbial communities from Lethbridge, Alberta, Canada - RJG_02 | ecosystem: Host-associated > Mammals > Digestive system > Stomach > Rumen | place: Canada: Alberta... | reverse complement strand
CTTGCATGAAAAATTCCCGCAGCTGAAAATCTGTGTTTCGGTCGGAATCCTGAGCCGGGAGACTGCCAAACTGCTGGCGGAGCATCATTGCTGGCGTTACAACATGAATTTGCAGACCAGTCCGGAACGGTTCGGTGAACTGATCACGAAAGAACATTCGATCCGGGAGAAGATCGATACCATCAAATATCTGCAGGAATTCGGGGTGACGATCTGCTGCGGAGGGATCTTCGGACTTGGGGAAAACTGGAAGGACCGGATCGATATGGCTTTTGCCGTGCGCGAACTCAAAGTGGACGGATCGCCGCTCAATGTGCTGCTGCCGATCAAGGGGACTCCGCTGGAAAACCTTCCGGTCATGCCGCCGCACGAAGTCGCAAAAGCATTTGCGGTCTACCGGCTGATCAATCCGAAACTGATGATCAAATTCGCCGCCGGACGGGAAACCACGATGAAGGATTTTCAGGGGCTGCTGATGCTCAGCGGACTCAATTCCATGATCACGGGCGGTTATTTGACCACCCGCGGCCGCAGTGTGGCCGACGACCGGAAATTCATCGATCAGCTCGGCTTTTTCTGAAGACGGAGATACTCAGCATGGCCCTGGCGCGTCACAATTCCAAACGGACTGTTTCCGAGATCGGCGCGTATTTCGACGGCGAAGTGGAGCGGTTCTCCGATCTCGCCAAAGGTCAGGCGTCCATTAAAGACGCCCGGCTGATGATGGACCTGCTGGCCGAAACCGCATCCGCACTGGTTCCGGAGACCCGCAATATCCTCGACATCGGCTGCGGGGCAGGGAACCAGACCTTGAACCTGCTTCGGCGTTTTCCGGATGCGGACTGCACTTTGCTCGACATCAGCCCCGTCATGCTGGCCCGCGCCCGGGAACGGGTAGGGGCCATTGCTTCCGGACGGGTCGAATCGGTGGAAGGGGATATCCGGACCGCACCGCTGGCGGAAGCACGTTTTGACCTTATTGTTGCCGCGGCCGTGCTGCATCATCTGCGCGACGGCGGGGACTGGACGCATACCTTCGCGAAAATCCATTCGCTGCTGAAGCCCGGCGGCTTGCTGCTGGTTTCCGATCTGATCCGGCACGAAAATCCCCGGATCGAAGCATTTTTCAAGGAAAGACAGGAAAAATTCCTTCGGGAGGAATTGGGGGACGCCGAAGCGGAACGGATCATGCGCTCCATTGCTGAAAGTGATACCCCGTCTCCGCTGGAATACCAGTTCGCGCTTTTACGGAAAATTGGATTCCGGGAAGTCGCTCTGCTGCATAAGGATCTGGTTTTCGGCGCCTATTACGCTCTGAAATGAACCTTATTCAGCGGTCGGATGCTTCCTGCATGAGGTCACGGAATTCCTCCGGGGAAAGGTCATGCAGATTTTTCCCCTTTTTGGCCAGTTTCTCGTTGAATTTGATTGCAGTCTCGGTCATGCGTTCGTGCGTTTCCTCGGAACCTCCGACCATGACGAAATTATCCCCTTTGGTCAACCGCTTGTGTCCGTCCTTGTTGTCGAGACCAAGTCCCAGCAGAAGACTGTCCGGTTTCGGGTGATTGCTTTTCATGATTCGACTCCATCAAATAATAAAATGCCATCGGAAACATAAATTTCTCTGGCGATCGGTTCCAGTTTCAGCAGACGGCCGCGGAAGGAAAAGATTTTTCCGTAGGCATGGTCCAGATGACCTGCCGCATCTTTCGAAAAAGCGGCGACCGCCTTGATCTTTACCGGCATGAAACTGCCCTCCGGTTTGAATTCCTCCAGTTCAAAAACCGCCTTGACTCCCGGGCCGGGACCGAAGGTGAAATCCGAAGAATAAGGATAAAAAGATTTCAGCACACCGGACCATTCCACCTCGGAATCACGGTATTTTTCAAACATTTCCTTTTGCCTTGCCAAATTGTCCGCAGACCAGAGATTACGGATGAACACAGTTTTTTCCAAAATATTCACCGGTTCGTCGTCTTTTTCCGGCTTCTGCTCCGTTTCCCGCGGAAGCGGCTGTTCCTTCGGGGCAGGGGGCTCGACTTCTTTCTTTACTTCCGGTTTCGGATCCGGCTGCTTCGCGGGTTTCGGTGATCCTGCGGCGGTTTTTTTCGCAAAATCCGCCAGTTTCCCGGCAACCTCCAACTGGGCGGTCAGTTCGTGCTGGAAACTTTGCGGCTCTTCGCGGATCCCCCTGGCAAGCACATGCAGTTCGGAGTCCGTCAGCAGGATCCTCGGATAAATCACGCTCATGCTGCCGAGCGAATCAACACATTCGCGGGGGAAATATTGTCTGAACAGTTCTGCTTCTTTGATCTCAAGGAAATAGTTTTTCAAATTACGATCACCCAGAATATCCTGCAGAGATCCGGATTTTTTTCCGTTGGCAAAATGCTCCCGTTCTGCCGGATCGGCGGACAGGAGCAGTTTCAGCCCGGTCTTCGCAGTCTGCGGAAACCGGTAACTGAACAAGGTAAACGGATCGTTATAGGGGACCGGCGGGAGACACCGGACCGAAACTTCGATCCCATTGATCGTCCCTTCGATCGCCGGATAGCCGTTGGCGGCTTCAGGACGGATGAATTTCAAGCCCAACGCCCCCGCGGTTTGCATCCATGCCCAGGAATATTTTTTCCCGGACCTGTTGTTTTTCCGTTCCGGCTGCGGATCATCCGCCGGGATCTCTTTTTTTCCTGCTTTCGCACGGGCAATATTGACAACGATCCAGAGGATGATGATGGCGAAAATAATCAGACGCAGCATGGTCTCCCTCCGCCGGCTTCATGATTCAATTCTTGAACGCGGCATGAAAAGCACGAAGTGTATTCTTCATCAGCATGGCGATGGTCATGGGGCCGACTCCGCCGGGGACCGGAGTGATCCGGGAGGCTTTTGGCGCCACTTCGTCGAACTTCACATCGCCGACCAGTCTATACCCTTTCTCAGTTTCCGGCGCGCTGACGCGGTTGATCCCCACATCAATGACCACAACACCGTCCTTGACCATGTTCCCGCGAAGGAATTCCGGTTTGCCGACCGCGGCAATGATCAGATCCGCCGAGCGGGTGAAAGATGCCAGATCGGACGTCCGGGAATGGCAAAGCGTGACCGTCGCATCGGAACCTTTGGCGGAGAGCAGCGCCATCATCGGTTTGCCGACGATATTGGAACGGCCCAGCACCACGGCATGTTTTCCCGCAGTTTCGATCCCGGAACGTTCCAGCAGCTGCATGATCCCCCATGGAGTGCAGGGGAGGAAGCCGGTCAGATCGCCCAGAAGCAGTCGGCCGACATTCTGCGCGTGAAAGCAGTCGACATCCTTGTCCGGCCGGATCGCATTGACTACAGCCTGTTCGTCGATGTGACGAGGAACGGGCGACTGGACCAGAATGCCGTGAATGACCGGATTCCCATTCAGCCGGTCGATGACCCGGAGCAGTTCCTCTTGAGAAGTTTCCGCCGGGAGCACGATCTTTTCCGAATAGATCCCCAGTTCCTGACAGCGTTTGACTTTGCTTGAAACATAAACCTGCGAAGCGGGATCATCACCGACCAGCACCACAGCCAGTCCGGGCCGGGCACCGAAATTTTTCGTGATGTCTGCGACTTCGGCCGCAGTTTCCCGGTTCACCTCGGCGGCGATCTTTTTTCCGTCAATTATTTTTTCAGAGAAGTCCATATTTCAGTTTCTCCATCCTCACTTTTTCCGCTGCTGTTGGCGCTTCCGGAGTTTGTTCAGCTTCCTTTCCAATTCATAACGCGCTTCATTCAACTCCTGGATCTCCGGGTCGGAATCCAATTCCACCGCCAATTCCCGGGACACTTTCAACAGTTCAAGATACATTTTCGCCAATTTCGGATTGGTCTTCAGCAGCTCCATCCTCTTTTTCTGGATCCGGGCGATGAATTCCCTGTGCATGAGCTCCAGTTCCTGTATTTTGGCCAGTTCATCCTTTTCCGCATTTCTGGAGACGGAGGAATTTTTCCGGGCCGGGGTGGCGTTTGCAGGTGTAGAAGGAGCACCGAAAACCGTGGTCAACAGTGCCAGCATACCAGCTGTCAGCATCAACTTGCCAGTCATTTGATTTCCCTTTCCTGTGTAAATCAATTATAATAGCTCAATATAACTTCAAACGAACCAGAATGCAAGGCTGGAAAAATATTTTTTTGCGAGATAGACATGGCTGCTGTTCAATAATTTTCCGCATATCTGGAGAGCGCCCGGATCCATTGGATCAATTTATCCTGAAATCCCGGAGAAAAAACCGGTTCGGCCGAACCGGGCTCCAGTGCATAATCCAGGATCCTGTGCAGGATCTTCTCCTTTTCCGGATCATCCGAGTCCATATCCGGAACCAACCCGGATTCATGAAGGAATACCAGTTCCGCTGCCGCCAGCTGGAATTCTCCTCCTCCGGATGAAAGCCGGGCAAGCGCCAGACGCAAGGCTGCATAAGTCCGTTCGACTGCGAGCATCGGGCGGGTATGTTTCAGCAGGAACTGGACCCAGCTGCAGATGCGGATATAATTTTCCGGGTATTGGGCAATCGAATCGAAACTGCATTTCGGTTCCTGTGATTTCATATACAGAAGTCCCGTGCCGGAGGGGTTTTCCCGGAATTCGACCGAAAGTTCGCGGAACAAGCCCGCGAACGGGAATTTTTTCGCTCCGGATCCGCGGGCGCCTTTCAGCAGGAAATCCAGCCTTCCGTATTCCGGACTGAGTCCGCTGACCACCAGACTGCTTTCCTGAAACGGCACTTTGCGCAAAATAATGTAATCGGTCCTGAAATACATAAACCGGATAACTCCTTTTTCAGAAATATATCCGGTTTTCTGTATTTTTCAAACGGGATCCGATGGATCCGGTTCAGTCTTTGCGCTGGAGCAGCGGATAAGAGATCTCGGCGATGATGCGGGCGATCTTGTCGATCGCTTCCGGTTTGAAGCTTTTCAGTTCAAAGTCTTCCAGCACGGCCTTTTCGGAAAACATGGTGTATTCCATCTGGGCGAAGAGACAGCGTCTCCAGGCCTTCGCCTGTTCCTCGCTCAACTCCGGATTGACCTGCATGGCAAACTCCAGCACTTTCTTTTTGAGCGGCTCCATCCGTTCGCTCAGCAGCCGGCCGGCCTCGGGGGTCGCTTCCAGCATCATCCGGGCGTAGAATTTGGAAAGGAACGACGATCTGCGGTTGCAGTGGATCTCTTTCAGGAATGCCGCGGCCATGCGGGTGACCATATCAATGACTTCCTGACGGCTGGAAGTCGCTTTCCCTTCATCCAGAGGCTCCACGATCTCCTCAAAGCGTTCCCTGGTCGGAAAAACCGTGGACACGGTTTCCAGAAACAGATTTTCCTTCACTCCGAAATGATAGACCAGCGAACCAAGCCCGGCATTGGATTCTTTGGTGATGTCCCGGAACGAGGTCCCCGCATATCCGAATTTTGAAAAAAGCAGCCCTGCCGTGTGAAGGATGTTTTTTCTCGTTTCAATGCCGTTCGCATTGAAACGGATCCCCGGACGCTGGCCTTTCCCAATGGTTAATTTTTTCATTCTTTCCTTCCTTTCCTTGCCTGCGGTCCTGACTTTCACGCCGCAGAAAAAAACTATGTTGATAATTTTTGATGAATCAATTTATTTTTTATCAAAACCTTTTATTTATATTTTCCTGAATATAACACAGTAATGAAAAAAAACAAGTAAATTTTTCAAAAAAAACGTTTTTTTCCATTTTACCGTGAAAGATTTTATCGTTTCATCGAAAAAGCATCAAAAAAAAGACGATGGGACAGCTTGTTTTTTATTGGGCAGTGCAATGCAAGCCCGGAAAGATCGGCAGAGCTCCAGGGAGATTCACAGGGAGAGCAGAATGACTGCGATGATCCCGCAGAGCAGGGCGGGAATATGGGCGCGTGAAAACCGTTCCTTCAAAAAGACGATCCCGAGCACAAAAGTTCCAATGAAACTCATTTGCGCGATCGGCAGCACCACCGCCGCCTTGCCGTAATACAGCGAACCGGCCATAAAAAAGACGATCGCCGCCACGGTCACGCCGGATATCGAACCATAAACTGTCAGTTCACGATCCAACTTCAGCATCTTGCGTTCCTTCACCAGAGCGTAAATCAGACCGCCGACGATCCAGAATATGCTGTTGATGAACGGAACCAGATTTTTATCCGCGCCGTGGGAAAATCCGTATTTGTAACTCAGTCCCATGCCAGCCCGCATGACGGCGGCGACCGCCACGATCAGGATCGCCGGGGAAAGCCAGTTCCGTTTTTCGTCGCCGCTGCTGCTGCCATACTGGAACAGCACGACAGCCGCCAGCGCACAGAAGATCCCGACATATTGGACCGGAATCGGCACTTCGCCCAGGAACAATCCCGCACCGATCACCACCAGTATCATGTTCAGTCGGTAGATCAGTGAACAAATCCCCGCACTCTGGCGGCTCATGCCCTCGATCAGCAGCAGATTGCCGCCCGCGGAAAAAATTCCGGAGACCGAACCCCAGAAGATCGAACTTTTCCAGTTGATCGAATCATTGTGCAGATCCAGCGACCAGGCCAGTGCGAACATCCAGAAGATTCCGATCAAGAAGCAGAACATCCCTTTGGAACGTTCCTTGCGGGCAAACAATTTGAATACAAAATCGTTGACCGCGGTCAAAAGCAGGCAGCATACCGCGAAAACAATACCCAGCATTTCTTTTTCCATTTTATTCTTCCCCTGACATTATGCTGACAGACGACCGGTCGCTTTACCGTGTTTTACGTTCTTTGTCCTGCGTTATTTCTTTGGTTCACGCTGGCCGCAGACTTTATTTACGATCAGCTGGATGAAGACAAAGAACACCGGGACCAGAATCGTTCCGGCCACCACCGAAAGGGTCATTCCGCCGAAAACGGTGGTGCCGAGACTGCGGCGGCTGGCCGCACAGGCGCCCGTGGCAATGACCAGCGGATAGGTCCCCAGAACGAAGGTGACCGCGGTCATCAGGACGGACCGGAAACGGAGTTTCGCCGCATATTCCGCCGCTTCATACACATCTTTGCCCGCCACATGCTGTTCCTTGGCGAACTCCACGATCAGAATGGCGGTCTTGCAGGCGATACCGAAGAGCAGCACGAACCCGACCTGGGTATAGATGTTGTTGTCGACATGCAGCAGCCAGAGCGAAAGAACTGCCCCGAGGAAAGCGATCGGAACTGAGAGGACTACCGAAATCGGCAGCATCCAGCTTTCATACTGCGCCACCAGGAAGAGGTAAATGAACAGCAACGCCAGCGCGAACACGATCACCGTCTGGTTGCCGGAAAGTTTTTCCTGGTAGGACATGTCGGTCCAGGCAAAGGAAAGCGAGGGATCGACTTTGCGGACGATCCGTTCCATTTCTTCCATAGCCTGACCGGAACTGTATCCGGGTTTCGGTGCCCCGTTGATCGAGATCGACTGATACATGTTGAACCGCTGGAGATACTGCGGAACGAACCGGAATTCCGGCTTGACCAGCGTACTGAGCGGGATCATCTTTCCGGAGGAATTGCGCAGATAGATCTTGGATACGTCCGCAAGATCGTTGCGGTATTCCGGCGCGGACTGGAATTCCACTTTGTAGGTCTTTCCGTATTTGTTGAAATCATTGACGTAGGTGTAGCCGAAAGTTCCCTGCAATGCATCGGAAATATCATCGATATCGACACCGAGTTTGACCGCCTTTTCCCGGTCGATCGGCAGATAGACCTGCGGCGAAGACGCCTGGAAGGAGGAATAGACGTTGGAAAGGATCGGACTGGAATTCGCTTCGATCAACACCTGGTTGAGCTTCTGCTGGAACTGCTCCGGCGTCAGTGTATTGGAACGGTCCTGCAGCATCATTGAAAAACCGCTGACCGTACCCAGCCCCGCGATCGTCGGTACGCCGAACGGTGCGACCGTTGCGCTGGGAATGTCCTTGACAGCGTCGTAGAAACGCATCATCACGGCATCCTGCGTCTGGTCTTTGTTTGGCCGGTCAGACCAGCCTTTCAGCGTCACGATCCCCAATGCACTGTTGCTGGTGTTGACGCCGTTGATGAGGTTGTATCCGGAAACGAAGATCGCATTTTCGACTTCCGGAATATCTTTGATAGCCTCCCGCAGACGCGCAACCACCTGTTCCGTGCGGTCCAGGGAAGCGCCGTCAGGCAGCTGGACGGTGATGAAAAAGGTGCCCTGGTCTTCATCGGGGACAAATCCGGTAGGCAGAGCCTTGAAGATCTCGAACGCGCCGAACCCCATGGCGGCATAAAGGATCATCACCAGGACGGATTTCCGGACCAGCGATCTCACCAAGGCGCTGTATTTTGCAGTCATCCAATCGAAAAAGGAGTCGAACCAGCGGAAGAACATGAATTTTTTGCGATTGGGATCGGTCGGTTTCAGGATCAGAGCGCAGAGCGCCGGACTGAGGGTGAGCGCATTGACCGTGGAAAGGGAAACCGCGACGGAAATCGTGATCCCGAACTGGCGGTACATCACTCCGGTGATGCCGGAAAGGAAACAGACCGGCACGAACATGGCCAGAAGGACCAGGGTGGTGGCAATACACGGACCGGTCACCTGGCGCATGGTCTTGATCGCCGCTTCCCGGGGACTCAGATGTTCTTCATCCATAAGCCGGCTGACGCTCTCAATGACCACGATGGCATCGTCCACCACCACACCGATGGCGAGGATCAGACCGAAGAGCGTGATCAGATTGATGCTGAACCCGACCACTTTCATGAAGGCGAAGGTGCCGACCAGAGACACGGGAATGGCAACGGTCGGGACCAGCGTGGCACGCCAGTCCTGAAGGAAAATGTAAGTCACCAGGATCACCAGCAGCACGGCAACGTAAAGGGTTTCCGCCACTTCGTGGATGGAAGCATGGATGAATTTCGTGGAGTCGTAGGTGATCCCGCAGGCAAGATCGTTGGGGAAGGCGGACTTTTTGATCTCCGCCAGCCGCTCATTCATGAGCCGGGCGATCTCCAGTCCGTTGGCATTGTTGAGCTGATAGACCGCCAGCAGAGCCGCGGGTTTCCCGTTCAGCGTGGAGATCCCGTTGTAACTTTCGGCGCCCATTTCCACTTTAGCAATATCCCGCAGACGGATCTGCGAACCGTCGGAGTTTGAACGGATGATGATGTTGCCGAACTTTTCCGGATCGGCCATACGCCCTTGTGCGGCGACCGAAAACCGGGTCTGCTGTCCTTTCGGGGCAGGGCGGTCGCCCAGCGCACCGGCGGAAATCTGCACGTTCTGGGCCGAAATGGCGTTCTTGACGTCACCAACGGTGATCCCGAGCGAAGCCATGCGCATGTTGTCCAGCCAGACACGCATGGAATAAGTGAGTGCGCCCAACTCGGAAACATCGCCGACGCCGGGAATACGCGCGATCTCGTCCTTGATCGAAATCGCCATGAAATTGCTCAGTTCCTTTTCGCTGTAAGCGTTGGTGGGCGAATAGAGCGCAATTACTGCCAGCATGTTGCTGGAGGCTTCCTTGGTGGTGAGCCCCTGACGCTGCACTTCCTGCGGAAGCGAGGACTGCGCCCAGTTCACCCGGTTCTGGGTGTTGACCGTGTTCATGTCTCCGTCCGTCCCGATGTCAACATAAACTTTGATGGAGGCGGTGCCGTCATCCGCGGCGGTGGAGGACATGTAGAGCATCCTCTTGACGCCGTTGATCTGGGATTCGATCGGCTGGATCACGGTTTCCATCACGGTCTTGGCGTCCGCTCCGGGATAAGAAGCGGAGATATTGATCTGAGACGGGGCAATATCCGGATAAAGAGTTATCGGAAGCGTGAAAAGAGCGATGCTGCCGCCCAGCAGCAGGAGGATCGAAATGACGATCGCAAATCTGGGCCGGTTGATGAAAAATTCACTGATCATGGCAGTCCCCGCTTATTTTTTCACTTCGGCTTTTTTCTTCTGGACGGGCGCTGCATCTTTGGCAGGGGCTTTCTGCTGCGCTGGAACGGAAACCGGTTTGCCCGGAACCGCCTGCTGCGCCGTGATCGGTTTCACCTCATCCCCGTTCCCGGCCTTCTGCAGACCGTCGACCACGATGCGTTCGCCCGCCTTGAGCCCGGAGACAACGACCTGGTATGCTCCGTTCTTCATCCCGGTAACGATTTTCCGCCGCTCGATCTTGTTCTTCGAATCGACCACATAAACAAAAGTTCCGAGCTGTTCCCGGAGGATCGCAGCCTGTTTGACCATGATCCGTTTTTGCAGCGGGGAGACCTGAAGGGTGACTTTGACATACTGTCCGGGAACCAGCAGCTCCCCTTTGTTCTCCGAAGTGAGCTGCACCCGGAACGTGCCGTCCTGCACGATATTGTTCCATGCGGAGATCCAGACTTTCTCCTTGGATATTTTGCCGTTCTGAAGAGTTACCTGAACTTTAGGACTTTTTCCGGTGTCATGGTTCGCTTTGGGATAGTTTTCCAGGATCGTCAGCATCGTAAGTTCATCAATGGAAAAATAGATCTTGACATTGCCCGCGGCCGTGATGATGGCAAGCGCTCCGCTGGAAGGACCGACCATATTGCCGACACTGTATTTCTTGAACCCGATATATCCGTCGAACGGAGCAGTGATCTTCGTGTAGCCGAGATCGACTCTTTTTTCTGCCAGAACCGCTTCGGCGGATTTCAATTCGGCCTTGGCCGTCCGCAGATTCATTTCCGCCGTGTCATAATTGCGCTTGGACGTGGCGTTGGTTTTCAGCATCTGCTGCTGCCGCTTGAATTCTATTTCCTTATTGGTCAGTTCCGCATGGTATTTATTGACATCGGCTTCGGCTTTTTTGACCGCTGCATCATAAACCGAGGGGTCGATCTGGAAGAGCTTGACGCCTTTCTTTACAAATTCACCTTCCTGGAAATTCGCTTCGGTCAGGAATCCGGAGACATTGGCGGAAAGTCCGACGGTATCAAATGCCTGGACTTCTCCGACTTCGGTCACCGAATCGGCAAAATCCATTTCGACCGCCGGTTCGACCACAACTGCGGGCAATTGCCGGGCCATGGCCTTTTCCTTTTCGCATCCTCCGGTCAGGACCAGTCCGCCTGCAGCCAGGATCGCAGCCATAGAAACAAATCGATTCAATACCATGATTCATACTCCTTCAGATTGTTTTATGTAAAAATCAAAACTTTATAATATACCTTTTATTTCCTGAATTACAAATATATAAGCCCAAAAGCCGGCTCAGCATGGCCGAAACGAGAATTCGCAGCCGCAGAAATTCTGCCGGTAGAAACCAAACTGCCGGGATAATTCCAGCGAACGTTTGAAGCCGTCCTTTTTCTTGAAATCATACGGTTCGAAATGGCTCCAGCGAGTCCCGATTTCAAAAATCATCCTCGAATTTTTGTGCGGACTGACCGTCAGCGAAGTGCAGAAATCCATTCCCCTTGATCCCGCTTCGGCCGCGGCCCGGCCGAGCGACCATTCAAAACATTTCATGCACCGGTTCCCGCCTTCCGGACAGGTTTCAAAACCGGACAGGGACGAAACATGAGCCCGCCATGCAGCGTGGTCGTATTGGTCGATCAGGAGCTCCAGCCTGTGATGGTCTGCCAGACGCCGGACCCAGAAAAGCCGTTTATCGTATTCCTCCAATGTCATGATATTGGAATTTGAATAGAACAGAACGATACGCCTGCCTTCCTCCTGCAGACGTTCTATGCAAGCGGAAGCGCATGGCGCACAGCAGACATGCAGCAGCAGGGCAGGGCGGTCCATGACTTTTGCTCAATGTTTTTCCGGCGTCATTCCGGCAAAAGGTGCTTTTTCTTCCGGGGTGAACGGCTGGTAAGGTCCGCGTTTCACTTCCAGAAAAGTGGTTCCGGATTCGTGAAAAATATAATTGTGCCATGTGTCGGCCGGGATCTCGGCAGCCAGAACGTCTCCGCCGGGTGCCATTTCATATTTTTCTCTGACTTCGCCTTTTTCATTATAAATATACAGCGTGAGTTTCCCCTTCAATATCGTGACCAGTTCCCATTTCCCGAGATGCCGATGCGGCGGGAACACTGTGTCCGGTTCACCGATGATGCACAGCCTTTGGATCGGATCTTCCAATTGTTCGTGAAGATTGTAATTGGTGCGCCGGCGCGGATTTTCCGCCGCCGTTTTCTGCAGTTCCGCCAGTTTTTCAGCATTAACAGTTTTCATGTTTTCGCTCCTTGTTTTTTGATGATTAATTTATCCGCTGCAAGTAAAAAAACAAGTTTTTTTTCATCAAAAAATTCTTTTTGTCTGAATTTTGGTTTGCTTTTTGTGTTTTTTATGCTATTGTATGGAAAGATTTACATTGGATTTACACAAAAATAAACGCAATATTCCTGCTTTTTCCCGATTATGGCAATCCGGGAAAATCAGGGGAAATCGAGGATGAACATGAAATTGAATCCGGAAATCGTCCAGGCGATCCGCGCCGCTATTGATTATTACGGCACGACCTCGCAGTTTGCCAAAGCCATCGGTGTTGCCCATAGTACCGTGCTCTTCTGGCTCAGTGGAAAAACGACCAATATCAGCGGATCCGTGTGGGATAAAAAAGTCCGGAGGGTCCTCACTAAATTTATGCCGAAAACGGAGCATACGGGCCGTCTCAAACTGCAGGAAACAGCACAGGAATATTCATCGAACCGAAATTCATCGGCGGATACGCAAAACCGGGTCGGGCGAAAAGTCCCTGCGATCCCGCTTTCCAAAATCGCGGATATCGATATTACCATGACCCTGCCGGTTTCGTTTGTCCGGACCCGCATGACCTGTGAGATCCCATTTGCAAATGCTGTTTCCGAATTTTCCTTTGCCCTGATCCTCGATCAGCCTGATTTTTGTCCTTGTCTGCCGCTCGGCAGCGCCATCCTGATCGGAGGCTTCGATTATGCAAAGGACGGGGATCTGGTGGTGGGAAAAACCAGAAAGACGGAACGCCTTTTTTTGTGCAGATACCATCATGCCGGAACCCGGATCTCCCTGGTCCCCATGGATTCGAAACAACCCGTTATGGAATGGGATGAGACGGAAAATGCGGAAAAAGTCTTCTGGATCTTCCCGGTCAAGGAAATTTCCATCAACCTGAACTCCTGCGTCTGGAACGAGAACAACGAGCTGGTTTCCAGAATTTCTTCCGAAATAAAGAGTTGATACACAGTTATAATGAAAATGCAGTTCCATATCCGCGGGATGCATTGTACTGCATGTGCCGCTTCGATCGAACGGGAAGTGAAAAAACTTCCCGGGGCGGAAATGGTCTATGTGAATTTCGCCGCCTCGCTGCTGACTTTGGAAGCCGATCCCGGAAAACTTTCTGCGGAAATGATTGCCCGGCAGGTCAAAAATATCGGCTTTGAAGCGGAACCTGTCATCAGCCAAATGGAAAAACACGTGGCGGAACAGGGAAAACAGGATGAAAAACGGGCGTTTTTCCGTTGTTTGACAGCCTTGTTCTTTTCCTTTCTGCTTTTCTATGCCGCCATGCATTGCCATTTTCATCTGCCATATCCGCCGCTGTCTGACCGGGCCAATGGCTGGCTGCAGCTGTTCCTTCTGCTTCCTGTTTGGGTTGCCGGCAGGAATTTTTTCATTTCCGGGTTCAGGAGTCTCCTGCGTCTTGCCCCCAATATGGATTCCCTGGTCGCGATCTGTTCCTCAGCCTCGGCGGTTTACAGTTTTGTGCTGCTGACCGGACCGGTGACCCCCGACCATCTGTATTTCGATACGGCAGGGATGGTGGTCGCTCTGATCATGATCGGGAAATATCTGGAAGCCCGCTCCCGTTCCCGCGCGTCTGACGCCCTGCTCGCTTTGATGGATCTCACCCCGGCGACCGCCCATGCGGTCGACTTCGACGATGTGGAAAGCGATGTGCCTGCATCCAGCCTCAAACCCGGTGATATCGTCCGGGTCCGTCCCGGCGAGAGGATACCCGCGGATGCGGTGTTGACCGAGGGTTCCTCTTCGGTGGATGAATCCATGCTGACCGGAGAAAGCATGCCGGTGGCGAAAGTTCCCGGCGATTTTTTGACCGGAGGTTCGATCAACTTGAGCAGGGTATTCCTCTGCCGGATCGAACGGACCGGGGAAGATACGATGATCGCCCGGATCATTGCGCTGGTCCGGGAAGCGCAGGGCAGCCGTCCGCCGATCGCCCGGATCGCCGATACGGTTTCCGGTTTTTTCGTCTGGCTGGTCATCGGTATTTCCATTATGACTTTTCTCCTCTGGTTCATTGCTGCGGGGGAAACTTTTCCTGTCGCGTTGGGATTTTCTCTTTCCGTTTTGGTGATCGCGTGTCCCTGTGCCTTGGGGCTGGCGACCCCGATCGCCCTGATCGCCGGGATCGGCCGGGGAGCAAAGGCCGGGATCCTGATCAAAAACGGGACCGCTCTGGAAACCGCCGGGAAAGTGACACTGGCCGCATTCGACAAGACCGGAACGGTTACGGAAGGACAGCCTGTTGTCGCAGAGATCATTCCGGCGGAAGGAGTGGAAAGTGACCATCTGCTTTCATTGGCCGCATCTGCGGAAAAGAATTCCAATCATCCGCTGGCGGGTGCAATTGTCCAGGCGGCGGAAAACCGGAAACTGAAGATCACTGCTCTGTCCGGTCTGGATGAGATCCCGGGGCAGGGGGTCAAGGGCGTTTTAGACGGGAAACTGTTTTTCCTCGGAAATGAATCGTTGATGCAGGATGCCGGAGTAAAAGCCGCTTCCGTCCCGGAGGGAAAGGGCAGGGGCGGTTCTCTGGTCCATGCTGCTTTGGATGGCAAATATCTTGGGGCGATCCTGATCGCGGATACGGTGAAGTCCTCTTCTGCCGAAGCCGCATTGAAACTCCATCGGATGGCAATACATACCGTGATGCTGACCGGTGACAGTTCCTCTGCCGCCGCATTTGCAGCCGGACAGATCCATATTGATGAATACAAGGCGCGGCTGCTTCCGCCGGACAAAGCCGAATGGATCCGCAAATTTCAGGAACAGGGACATACGGTCGCCATGATCGGCGATGGCATCAACGATGCTCCGGCACTGGCTTGCGCCGATGTCGGATTTTCTATGACTACCGGAACGGATATCGCCATGGAATCCGCGGCTATTGTCCTGCTGCAGCATGACCTGCGGAAAGTTGCTGAAGCGATTTCATTAAGCCGGGCGACCATGCGCATCATCCGCCAGAATCTGTTCTGGGCTTTTGGCTATAACCTGGTTTGCATTCCTCTGGCTGCTGGACTTTTCTATCCCGTTTTCGGGTTGAAACTGAATCCATCCCTCTGTGCTTTGACCATGGCATTCAGTTCGATTTCGGTCGTTTTGAATGCCCTTCGTCTTCGTAAGATTACGCTCTGATTTTTCGTTTTCCTTATATATGCAGAGCAGGGGAGGGGACGCTTTTCCTGCGTAAAACCTGATTCTTGGTGTCATTTTGGGTGATTTATCCCTGCCCTTTGCCGGGTCCAGAATGATATTGCCGAATACTGTGTTTCCTTTCGTTTTTTCTTGAAAAGACAAAGGATTTTATCCGTAGATCCGTCTTTTTTTGGACTTCAGGCCCCCTTGCCTGAAATTATTCTTTTATTTAAACTATATTTGTATCAATTATAATTTATCCCATTTGCGAATCGCCTGGAACGGATTATCCGGGATCAGGATTTTCCGGTTTTTTTAAGACCTGTAATCTGGCAAACCGTCAAGACATACGATCAGAGCGAAAAATTATCAGCAAGTTATTAACAATATTTTTATAGATAGTTATATCGTATTGCAACATATAGTGTTATGACTGAAATTCCTGTATTGCTCCCCTGCACTCGATTTAACATAATATATATTATGCGACGTTAGCGGAAGACATAAAACGCAAAAGTATAGCCGACCCAGAACCAGACCAGCACCGGACAGAGAAACCCAGGCAAAATGAATTTATCACCCCTGCC
>Ga0256405_10007673_pt1 | contig 15990 bp, 10 predicted proteins | sample RumenRJG_02DNA_FD_189096 | JGI IMG/M metagenome (GOLD analysis project Ga0256405, IMG submission 189096) | Bovine rumen microbial communities from Lethbridge, Alberta, Canada - RJG_02 | ecosystem: Host-associated > Mammals > Digestive system > Stomach > Rumen | place: Canada: Alberta... | reverse complement strand
CGCAGCTCTCGTGAATGTCGCTCATGATGCGCTTCAGATAGTCGTCAACCTCCTTGGCAGTCCAGCTCAGACGCTCAGAGTTCTGTGACATCTCAAGACCAGATACTGACACACCACCGGCGTTAGAAGCCTTACCAGGAGAGTAGAGCAGCTTGGCGTTCTGGAAAATCTTGATAGCCTCGGGGAGGGTAGGCATATTTGCACCCTCGGCAACTGCTATGATACCGTTGTCCACCAGAGCCTGAGCCTCGTCTGCGTTGATCTCGTTCTGAGTTGCGCAAGGCAGAGCGATGTCGGCCTTCTCGTACCAAGGACGCTTGCCCTCGTAGTACTTAGCTGTAGGATACTCCTGTACATATTCCTTAATACGTCCGCGCTCTACGTTCTTCAGCTCCATGATGTAGTCGAGCTTCTCGCGTGTGATACCGTCCGGATCGTAGATGTAACCGTCAGAGTCTGACATAGTCATTGGTATAGCACCCAACTGCAGACACTTCTCAGCAGCATACTGAGCCACGTTACCTGCACCAGAAATCAGGACCTTCTTGCCTGCAAGCTCGATGCCGCGAGTAGCCAGCATAGAAACGAGGAAGTAAACGGTACCGTAACCAGTAGCCTCAGGACGAATCAGAGAACCGCCGAACTGGATGCCCTTACCGGTGAGCACGCCCTGGAACTGATGGGTCAGTTTCTTGTACTGACCAAACAGATAGCCAACCTCACGGCCACCTACGCCGATGTCACCGGCGGGAACGTCTTCATCGGGTCCAATGTGACGATAAAGCTCGTTCATGAAAGCCTGGCAGAATCGCATCACCTCAGCGTCGCTCTTGCCACGGGGTGAGAAGTCTGAACCACCCTTAGCACCACCCATAGGCAGAGTTGTCAGAGAGTTCTTGAAGGTCTGCTCGAAAGCCAGGAACTTCAGGATACCCAGGTTTACTGACTTGTGATAACGGATACCGCCTTTATACGGGCCAATAGCGTTATTGTGCTGAATGCGATAACCCATGTTTGTCTGAACATTACCCTTGTCGTCTGTCCAAGTAACGCGGAACTCAATCACGCGATCGGGGATGCAAAGACGCTCGATCAGGTTGCTCTTTTCAAACTCGGGGTGCTTGTTGTACTCTTCCTCAATGGTGGGAAGTACCTGACTTACGGCCTGAATGTACTCGGGCTCGTTAGGGAAGCGCTGTTTCAGCTGCTCTACAACTTGTGCTGCATTCATAATCTTTTACCTTTTAATTTTAATGTTGAACTAATAGTGATTTTTTAATTTCGGTTGCAAAGGTAAAGCAAAAAATCGAATTACCAAACATTATATCGTTTTTTTTATCAAAAAACTATCTTTTTGACAGTTTGTCGTGCAAATAATTGACTTATGTCAAGAGATTGTACTTCTTACAGCCATTTGTCGTGCTGTTCTTTTTCAGCATATCATATACCATGTTCACATCATTCTTATGGATTTTGTTGGCATTTTGTTAATTTCATTGAAAACCGATAGTGCATTGACCAGTTTTTGTACCAAAATCTGGTCATTTAATGACCAGGCATTGGTCATCGCATGACCAGGCATTGGTTATCGCATGACCAGGCATTGGTCATCGGATGACCGCGCCTTGGTCTCCGCATGACCGCGCCTTGGTCTCCGCATGACCGCGCCTTGGCTTTTCTGTGACCATGCTATGGGTACTATCAGTTTTCCATGAATGATATATGGAGAAATAAAAACGGCTCTTCGTCATTTTGGTTGAAAAGTTTGACGAAGAGCCTTTTACGGTGACTTGCACCTGATTTAGTCGATGATTCTCACGCCACCCTTATCGGCAGAAGCGACGCTTTGGGCGTATGCACGCAGTGCCTTGCTGACCACTCGGTTGCGCTTCAGGGGCTGCTGCGGACGGGCAGCGAGCTCCTCGTCTGAGAGGCGTACGTTGATAGAACGGTTGGGGATATCGATTTCGATGATGTCGCCATCCTTGATCTTTCCAATGTTGCCGCCTGAAGCTGCCTCGGGCGAGATATGTCCGATAGAGAGTCCGCTGGTACCGCCAGAGAAGCGTCCGTCGGTAATGAGGGCGCACTCCTTACCCATGTGCATAGACTTGATGTATGAGGTGGGGTAGAGCATCTCCTGCATACCGGGACCGCCCTTTGGACCTTCGTGGGTGATGACCACGCAGTCGCCTTTCTTCACCTTACCACCAAGGATACCCTCGCAGGCGTCTTCCTGAGAGTCGAATACCACTGCGGGGCCTTCGAAATGCCACAACTCTGGAGCCACACCGGCAGTCTTCACCACGCAACCGTCCTGTGCAATATTTCCAAAGAGGACAGCCATACCGCCATCCTTGGTGTAAGCATGTTCTATGTCGCGGATACATCCGTTTGCACGGTCGGTATCCAAACTTTCCCAACGTGTATCCTGTGAGCCCATCTTGGTAGAGAACTTACCGGCAGGAGCACTGTGATAGATACGGTCGGCTTCAGGGTCAAGACATTTACTGTTTGACGATTTACTATTTACGATTTTTCCGTCCTCAAACTCCAAGCCAACAATGCTATACTTTACAATATCCTCGCCCAAAGTGGCACCGTTCACACGCTTGCAGCTGAGGTCAAGCAGGTTGCCCTTTGCCAACTCGCCCAGGATACCCAGGATACCGCCTGCACGGTTCTCTTCCTGGATAGAATACTTCTGCCAGTTGGGAGCCAGTTTGCAGAGGAAAGGCACTTTTCGCGAAAGGGCATCAATATCGCTCATCTTGAAGTCCACGCCACCTTCCTGAGCCACAGCCAAGAGGTGAAGTACGGTATTGGTAGAGGCACCCATGGCAATATCCAGCGTCATAGCGTTGAGGAAAGCCTGACGGGTAGCGATACTGCGAGGCAGAACGGAGTCGTCGCCGTCCTCGTAATAGGCGAAGGCATTCTTCACAATCAGTTTGGCGGCATCACGGAAGAGTTGCACACGGTTTACGTGCGTAGCCAGGATACTACCGTTGCCAGGCAGCGAGAAGCCCAATGCCTCTGTCAGTGAGTTCATGGAGTTGGCGGTGAACATACCAGAGCAGGCACCGCAACCCGGGCAGGCACTGTGTTCTACCACCTCCAGTTCCTCATCGCTGACGGTGGGGTCGCCCCCCTTAATCATAGCCGTAATCAGGTCGGCATTCTCGCCGTTCACCTTACCGGCCTCCATAGGTCCGCCACTGACGAAGACGGCAGGGATATTCAGTCGCATGGCAGCCATCAGCATACCAGGCGTCACCTTGTCGCAGTTGCTGATACACACCATAGCATCTGCCTTGTGTGCATTCACCATATACTCTACAGAGTCGGCAATGATGTCGCGTGAGGGCAACGAGTAGAGCATACCGTCGTGACCCATAGCAATACCGTCATCAACGGCAATGGTGTTGAACTCAGCAGCATAGCATCCCAGCTTCTCAATCTCTGCCTTCACAATCTGACCAATCTCGTGCAGATGGGTATGACCGGGCACGAACTGTGTAAATGAGTTCACTATGGCTATGATAGGTTTGCCAAACTGTTCGCGTTTCATGCCGTTCGCTACCCAGAGGGCGCGAGCGCCAGCCATTCGTCTGCCTTCAGTGCAGACGCTGCTTCTCAGTTGATGTTTCATTTCTTCTATATCTTTTGTGTTAGTTGAAAATCTGTTGCATAACTGCCTCTTCACTGTCTTCCGGTCCGTCGACAATTTGCATATCATCCTCGCTATGGCAGGGGTCGAAGCCGGAAGGAATGTCGAATTGGTCTTCCTGTGAATAGGGGAGTGTGGGGTCTGCGTAGACACTCTTCATATAAAGAGCGAATATAGGCAGTGCCATAGAGGCTCCCTGACCATAGGCCATAGAGTCAAAGTGGATGTCGCGATCGTCGCCTCCTACCCAGCAGGCAGACACCAGCTTAGGGGTTACTCCCATAAACCAACCGTCGCTGTTGGAATTGGTGGTGCCGGTCTTGCCGCCAAGCGGTGCCGTCAGGTTATAACGGAAGCGCAAACGACCAGCAGTACCTCCGTCGACAACGGCACGGAGCATATAGAGCATCTTGTCGGCAGCCAAGCCGCTGATGACCTCGTTCATGCGAGGTTTGAACTCTGCCAGCACGTTGCCTTCGTTGTCAACAATCTTGGTGACGTACATTGGAGCCGAACGAATGCCGTGGTTGACAAATGCCGTATAGGCGCTGGCCATCTCGGCAACGGTGATTTCGCAAGGACCCAGACAAAGGGCTGGCGAGGGCACTATCTCCGGATTACGGATGCCGTAGTTATGGAGCAGGGTCACGAAGCCTTCGGGCGTCAGACGGTGCATCATAAGGTAAGCTGATATCCAGTTGTTTGACTGCTGAAGCCCCCATTTCAGGGTGACCATCTCACCATAGCGAGCCCGACTGCCATTGCGAGGTGTCCAAGGCTGCCCGTTGACCATGTAGGTCTCCTGAATGTTTGGCACTTCGTCGCAAGGTGTCATGCCATTCTCCATAGCCAGGGAATAGAGGAAGGGCTTGATAGTAGAACCTACCTGACGGCGGCCTTCTGTAGCCATGTCATAGGCGAAATACTGGAAGTTGAGACCTCCGACATAGGCCTTTACGGCACCTGTGCGGGGCTCCATGCTGTAGAAGCCTGTGCGCAGAAACGACTTGTAGTAGCGGATGGAGTCCATGGGGGTCATCGTAGTGTCTTTCTCGCCATGATAGGTGAAGACTGTCATGTGTACAGGCGTGGCAAATGCACGATTGATTTCCTCGTCTGTACAACCGTCGGCTCGCATCACACGATAACGCTCTGACTGACGCACGTTGCGTTGCAGGATGCGCTGCACCTCGGCTTGCGAGAGATTGCGCGAGTAGGGCGCATTGGGCTTTGAACGGTTGCTCTTGTTGAACTGAGGCTGCAGATAGTTCACAATATGCTCGTGGCAAGCTTGCTCTGCATAGTGCTGAAGACGAGAGTCAATGGTAGTGTAGACCTTCAGACCGTCTGTATCGATGTTGTCTTCCTCGCCGTTACGCTTCACGTTCTTATTGCACCAGCCATACAGAGGATCGCTTTCCCAATACAGTGAATCCATGTGGAATTTCACGTGGTTCCATTCAGGATAGTCGCTCCTGACGGGTTTCTTGGCCGTCATATAACGGCGCAGAAAATCGCGGAAATAGGTGGCCTCGCCATCGTTGTGGTCGGCCACATGGAACCGCAGGTTCAAAGGCACCTGACGACAACTGTCGAACTCTTCCCGTGTGAGATAGCCGGCTTTCAACATCTGACCTAATACGACATTACGTCGTTCCAGCGAACGCTCGGGATATCTTACAGGGTTAAAATACGACGGGTTCTTGCAGAGACCTACCAGTGTGGCACTCTCCGTTGGTGTCAATTCAGAAGGCTCTTTGGAGAAATATGTGTTGGCAGCTGTCTTGATGCCTACGGCATTGTGGAGGAAATCGAAGTAATTGAGATACATGGCAATGATCTCGTCCTTCGTGTAGTTGCGCTCCAGCTTCACGGCAATGACCCATTCGATGGGCTTTTGCAGGGCTCGCTCCATCGTGGAATGAGCAGTCTCGGAGTAGAGTTGCTTTGCCAACTGCTGGGTGATGGTAGAACCACCACCGGCATTCTTCTGTCTTAACAATCCGCGCTTGATGACGGCTCGCCCTAAGGCGTAGAAGTCTATGCCGGAATGTTCGTAGAAGCGTTCGTCCTCTGTGGCAACAAGTGCCTGGATAAGTGAGGGAGATATTTCTGAATAATCCACCATCACTCGGTTTTCGCGGCTCATGCTCCATGTACCCATCAGCTGCCCATCAGCCGAATACACCTGAGTGGCATAACGGTTGATGGGGTTCTGTAGGTCTTCAATAGGAGGCATATAGCCGATTTTACCTTCTGATATGGCCCAAAAGCACACCCCCGCGCCAATAACTAACACGAGGAGTGCTGTCCATATCAGAGCTAAGATCCATTTTCTCATGGGCTGTTAATCCTCTTCTGGCGTAATGAGTTTGTAGCCCTTTCCGTGAATGTTGATAATCTCAATCTGGGGATCGTCCTTCAGATGCTTGCGCAGTTTGGTGATATACACATCCATAGAGCGTGCATTGAAGTAGTTGTCGTCAATCCAGATGGTCTTCAGGGCGAAGTCGCGCTGAAGAATTTCGTTAGCATGAGAACAGAGCAGAGCCAGCAGTTCGTTCTCCTTGGTGGTCAGCTTGGTCTGGCGATCACCCAGAGTAAGCAATTGCTTTTGTGTGTCGAATACGAACTGGCCGATGTGATAGAGCGTTGACTCCTTGTTCTTCTTTCCACGAACTCGGCGTAGAATGGCCTCAATACGGAATACGAGCTCCTCCATAGAGAAGGGCTTGGTGATATAGTCGTCGGCACCAATCTTGAAACCTTCGAGGATGTCTTCCTTCAGTGTCTTGGCTGTCAGGAAGATAATAGGTATCTCTGCATTGGCACTGCGGATCTCCTGAGCCAGCGTAAAGCCGTCTTTCTTAGGCATCATCACATCGAGTACGCAGATATCGAACTTGGTCTTCATAAAAGCCTTGAAACCAGCTTCACCATCGGGGCAGAGCTCTGCCTCATAGCCTTTGGCTGCCAAATACTCACGCAACAGCATTCCGAGGTTCTCATCGTCCTCGCAAAGCAAGATTTTCAGTTTGTCTTCCATAATCGTAATATTTTAGAAATGTATGTTATAAATAGGTTTATTCCTCTTTCAATATAGGGAGCGTCACAGTGAACTTGGTGCCTTTGCCCAGTTCGCTCTCGCACTTTATCTCGCCTTCATGCAGGTTGATAATCTCCTTGACATAGGCAAGACCGAGTCCGAAGCCTTTCACATCGTGCACGTTTCCGGTGTGTACGCGATAGAATTTGTCGAAGACTTTCTTGACGTTCTCTTTCTTGATACCTTGTCCGTCATCCCTTATTGAGAAGTACAGATGCTCGCCCTCGTTCCAAGTCCGGATATGGATATTCACGGGCTGGTCTGTCTTGCGGTATTTTACGGCATTGTCCAACAGATTAGTGATGGCGTTCTGGAAATGTACCTCGTCAACGAAGATGGCTGAGTCGACGGCCTCAATTTCGGTGTAAATCTTACCGCCTGTATGCTCAACACGCAGATTGAACGTGGCTGCTGTCTGTTCAAGCAGTTCATTCAAATCCAATTCCTTTTTCTTGAATGAAGTGGATTTACGGTCGAACATGGACATCTGCAACACTTTTTCAACAAGGAAACGCAGGCGTCTTGACTCGTCGCCAATCACGGTGCTCAGGTGTTTCATCATAGAGGGACTCTTGGCTACAGACTCGTCGCCTAACATCTGGGCTGCCAGCGAGATACTGCTGATAGGAGTCTTCAGCTCATGGGTCATGTTGTTGATAAAGTCGTTCTTAATCTCTGTATAGCGCTTCTGTCGGAAGATGATGACAATCGTGAAGACGAAAGTTATCAGCAGTACGATGGTGAATATGACTGCGGGAATCATAAAACGTACGCTGGAATAGATGTACGAATCCATGTTGGGGAAATGAATCTTTACAATGCCCATCTTGGGAGTGGGGTCGTTGCGGAATAGGGTTTGCGAGTAGCTCCACTGCAGTCCGTCTTCTGTGTAATCCGGACAACGATACACCTCACGTCCATCGGTCGTTGATACAGTGAAATGGTAGGAGATGTCTATACCGTTGTTCAACAGCTCAGCACGGATGTCTTGGTCTAAGAGTTTGAAATTGACCCGTTCCTTCAATGGCTTTTCACTTGCTGTATAAAGGATGTTGTAAACGACCTCGTCAAGCAGGGCTTTCTGATAGACATAGCGATTACGGATAATCTCCTGAAGGGATTTCGTGGCTTCGGAAAGCTGATCTTTGTCGGTATGCATCATCATCGCTTTGGGTACATTGGCTGGTTTTGTTGTAAAAGTCTTGAGCTCAAACTCAGAGTAGAATGTACCGTCATCAGAAGATACGGAGAACTGGTGGGCATGTTGTATGCTGCCGTCTAATCCGTTGACAATGATTGAGTCTTGTTTAAATGCATTCCGTTCTACCTCGTTGACGTCTTTCTCAAGATAACGCAGAGTCTCGTTCATCTCCAGATTGCGTGATGCTTGATAAAGGCTGCGATTCACACTCTCGTCGAATTGCTCTTTTTTCATCTTCGCAATCTCTTCGATATACGAGATTTGTATGTATAGCAAACCAAGGAACGAAAGTCCCATGATAATTGCTATTGTCCATATTGTAGATTTCTTCATCGTTGCTTATCGTTAGAATGATGTTGCAAAGATAAAAAGAAAAAACGTACAACAAGTATTTAAGTTAATTGTTTTTGTTAAATTTTAGGGTATTTGATAAAAATACAGCATAATAGTTGCTTATTTTTAATTATACATGAGAATACTCAATCCGTACCTAACGAATGCATTGCTCTTGTAGGAATTCGTCCCATTGCCCTTGATAGCCATTAAATACATTCAGGTCGACTTCAGATTGTATACCCTTTACGTTGCCATCGCCGCTAAGTTGCCATATAGAAAGATGTATGTCAGGTTTGTACTCACCGTATCTGGCTATCCAGAAGTGGTAGTTGTCCTTTAAATCGGGAGCGTTGTCTAACCAGGTGTTGGCAAATCTTTGGTTGATATAGAGAAGGGGACGAACGCCAATGCGTTTTTCTATGATGTTGAGCCAAATCCGGATGTTTTTGAATAGGGCATTAGCACCACCCATCTTTTTGATTTGATAATCACTGGGTTCTATGTCAAGCATAGGAGGCAAATCACCACGGTTGAATTTTGAGTTTTTAATGAAATGTGATGCTTGTAAGGCGGGATCTTGTTTCGTGGAGAAGAAATGGTAGACACCTACAGGAATGTTGTTTTGTCGGCATTTCCTGTAATCATCGGCATAATACCGATTTCTTATCGATACACCTTCCGTTGATTTTATATATACAAAAGATACGGGATAGTCAACGTCTCCTATGACTTGTTGCTCGCTAATGCGGCGACCAAGTCCGCAAATGCGAAGCTGTTTCCAGTTGATGCCGAAACGTCTGCGGCCCTTCTCATGCTGGTAGCGCGAAATGTCGATACCGTATATCCTTTCTGTCGTATGCACCATGTGTTCCCCCTTAAAGCGGTTCATGTGCCATATTCCTGCTTTCATATTCAAAGGGGATACGCAGAAACCGAATCCGTGACGGCTGTCTCTTTCCCAATGGCCTTCATAGTATGTGCCATCGGCTGCCTGGTATGCCCCATGCCCGTTTGCCATCATATATCTGTTGAACTGACCGGCATAGGTTCCCAGTGAGTCAATGCGGATGCCATAGACAAGGGTGTCGGCATGAAAATGACCTATAATGATGCGTCCGTAGATGTCTTTGACTATGCATTTACCTTCACGTGTGTAGTCATTCCTCCTGAAAATATTGGTCATCAGTAGTTTTCCCTTAGGCATATAGGTGGCTAAGGTGGAGTCGCCCTCGTTTGCATAGCGTGCTACCATGTCAAAACCTTCGTCTTGTACAGAATGGCGTTGCAGGTAATAATTCAGTTCTTTTTGAATCATTGGGTTTCGTTGACTAAACGAACTGACTGCGAGAATGATGGCTAATAAGTATTGCATGACAGAAGCGAAAGATGTAGAATGCTGTTAAAACTTCACGATTGCCGGTTCTCCTCCCATGAGAGTAAGGCCTTGATAAATGTTTCGTAGGGGTTGTTTCGAAACTTTTTTGCTTTTGTGCCTTCTATTATAATATAAATAAGGTAGATGACGGTGCAAAGGAGAAATCCAGAAGCATATGCATACATCGCCATGTTCTTGTCTTTTACCAAGAGGCTGAACAACGCTACAGGAACGGCAAAAGCTAAACAAAGAATGAGGAAGCGGTATTTCTGCCATGATTCCTTGAAGTCCTCGAACTTCTGCTTCTTTTCCAGATAGGCCTCAAAGGCTTCTTCTGTGATGTTGTAATTCTGGATTTTGGGAAGGGTAGGGTCATTCTTGTGATCTGTACGAATGTCCCAGATGTGTCCTTGGATGGATTCCAAGGAGATATGGTCGATATATGAGCGGTCTATTTGAAACATATTATTGCCCCTAAGTTAGGGGTTGGGGTCTGGACAAGCGAAAAATTGGACCCAATATAGGTTATTCTAAAATGATAGGGGGTTGGGAATCTGCGCTTGTTCAGACCCCCAACCCCCTAACTTAGGGGGTATATTTAACAAAGTCTGCGTGAACCGTCTCCGATAACAACATCAATGACTTCGGGCTCATGGCCATATTTTGCAGCGAACTTTGCCTTTGCGTCAGCAATGAACTTGTTGTACAGGTCGGCACGTACGAGGTTGATGGTGCAACCACCAAAGCCGCCACCCATGATACGAGAACCAGTAACGCCATTCTCCTTGGCGATGTCGTTCAGGTAGTCGAGCTCTTCGCAGCTTACCTCATATTCCTTTGACAGACCGTAGTGGGTCTCGTACATCTTCTGGCCAACGGTCTCGTAGTCGCCTTCCAGTAGAGCATCGCAAACAGCCAATACGCGGTCTTTCTCGCCCAGTACGAAGTGAGCGCGGCTGTAGTCCTCTTCGCCTACCTCAGCGCGAACTTCCTCCAACTGCTCCCATGTGCAGTCGCGCAGTGTCTCGAACTTGCCCTCTGGATGCTTGGCCTGAATGTGCTTCACTACGTTCTCGCAAGAGTTACGACGGTCGTTGTAGGGAGAGCCTGCCAACTCGTGCTTCACCTTACTGTTGAGCAGTACCAGACGGTAGCCGTCGGGCTTGAAGGGGAAGTACTCGAACTCGCGGCTACGGCAGTCGAGACGCATCAGGCAACCGGCCTTGCCGAATACAGAGGCAAACTGGTCCATGATACCGCAGTTCACACCGCAGTAGTTGTGTTCAGTAGCCTGTCCGGCGAGAACCATATCCCACTGAGAAACCTTGTTGTCACCAAACAAATCGTTCAGACCGCAAGCGAAGCAACTCTCCATAGCAGCACTTGAAGACATACCTGCACCGAGGGGAACATCACCTGCGAAGGCAATGTTGAAACCCTTCACGGGAACGCCCAGCTTCTTCATCTCCAGAGAAATACCGTAGATGTAACGAGCCCATGAGGCCTTAGGACCTGCGGGGTCGTTCAGCTTGAAGTCCACGCGATCCTTCAGGTCGATAGCGTATGCCATCACTGTGTCTTCTGTTCCGTTGGGACGCATCTCTGCAATAATACCCTTATCTACTGCTCCTGGAAATACGAAACCTCCATTATAATCGGTGTGCTCACCAATCAGGTTAATACGACCAGGAGAAGCATATACATTTCCTGTCTTTCCGTCGAAATGCTTGATGAAGCGACTTCTTACAAATTCAATGTCCATCATAATTCAAAAGTGTTTGTTAGTTATTATATTAGTAATAGGTAATATGTCTTACTTTACGTTAATGCCAATCTTGCTGCCCCAGTTGCAGAACCACAGTACGTAAGCATAGTAAACGAACATGAGCATGATGGCAACACCAACGCCGAGGGCGGGATTGTCAACGATGGCACCCATGACGAGAGGCAGAGTGGCACCACCAAGTACACCCATGTTGATGAGGCCTGAGGCATTCTTCGTATGAGGACCAAGCTCTTGCAGACCAAGGTTGAAAATCAGAGGCCACATTACTGAGTGGAACAAACCGGCAGCCAGCATTGCATAAACGGCAGCCATACCGGGCAGGAAGAACGAAATGCCTACGCAGCAAGCACCGAGAATCAGACAAGCTGTGAGCAACTTGCGAGCTTCGAACTTTGCCAGAATGGCAGAACCAACGAAACGGCCTACCATCATGCCGCCCCAGTACAACGGCAGATAGTCAGTTGCAGAACCAGGCAGGGTGGGGTCGGCTTTCCAATATGCAGGGAGCATAGAGGGAATACCAATCTCAAGTCCCATGTACATGGCGATTGCCAAAGCACCAAACCATACGTGAGGATACTTGAATACGCTTGACTTGTACTTGTTGGCATCGGCAACTGCCTCTTCTGCGTCATCCTTCTTGTCCATATCAGGATCGGGCAACTTGATGAAGAACAGGATAGCTGCGATAACCAAGGCGAAAATACCCAGAATCAAGAACGGTCCAGGCACATTCTCTGGCAATTTGGGCTTGCCGGCAATAATAACATAGGTAATGAAGATTGGAGCTACGGTAGTAGCCACTGAGTTCAGGGCCTGAGACAAGGTCATACGGAATGCGCCGCTTTCTTTCTTACCCAGCACCATCACGTAAGGATTGGCAACCAGCTGCAGCATCACCACGCCTAAAGCTACAATACTCATGCAGCAGAGGAATACGGTGTAGACGTTGGCTGTACCAAGAGCGGCTGTAACGCCGAGGTTGTTGGCAATGAAGCCGAGACCTACGACACCCAAACCGAGAACGAGCGTTGCCTTGTAGCCAATCTTGTTCATCATCATGGCAAACGGAATGGAGAAGAAGTAGGCACCATAGAAGAAGGTGTTTACCAACTGGCCTTGTGTATCAGACAGCTTGAATGCCTCCTTACAGAATTCTATCATAGAGTTGTTCATCGTCGTAATGAATCCAATCAGGAAACACACGATAAACACAATAATCAACGGGAACAAATAGTTCGGAGATTGTTTTTGTGACATGTTTTGTTTAGTTTTATTAGTATACTGGTTTAAGATATATAAGTAAGCTGTTTAGCCATCATAAATAGGCTACTTACGAGTGCTAAGTATGCTATTTACGATGGCTAAGTGTGCTATTTGTTATTCAGCGATGCCGAACTTGTAGATTGTCTTCTGCTTGTAGCGCTCACCAGGATTCAGTACCACGCTGGGGAAGTAGGGACGATTGGGAGAATCGGGGAAGTGCTGCGTCTCCAGACATACGGCTGAACGACGTGGGAATGTAGCACCCTGAGCACCCTTGTAGCCCTCCAGATAGTTACCTGTATAAAGCTGCATGCCAGGCTCTGTAGTGTAGCACTCCAATGTGCGTCCACTCTTAGGTTCTGTCAGTCTTGCTGCGAAGCTCAACTCACCCTCTTCCTGCTTGTTCAATACGTAGTTGTGGTCGTAGCCGTTGCCGAACTTAATCTGCTCATTATCAGCATCAATCTCCTTGCCGATAGCCTTTGGCTGACGGAAGTCGAACGGCGTGCCTTCTACCTTCAGGATCTCGCCTGTAGGAATAGCTGTGGCATCAGTAGGCAAATAGAAATCTGCATTGATTTCGCAAATCAGATCGTCAATCGTTGGAGTGGGATCTGCTGTGCCAGCCAATGAGAAGAAAGCGTGGTGTGTCAGGTTCACGATGGTCTTCTTGTTGGTGGTTGCCAGATATTCCAATACGAGTTCGTTGTTGTCTGTAAAGGTGAATTCTACGGTCACATCGAGTTCGCCTGTATAACCTTCCTCACCATAAGAAGAAATGCGGTGTAGAGCCAGAGAACGGGGACCCATCTGACGGGCATCCCAAACCTTTGCATTGAATCCCTTCAGACCGCCGTGCAGGTGGTTAGGGCCGTTGTTGATGGCAACTTGGTACTCTTTGCCGTTCAGAGTAAACATTCCCTTGCAGATACGGTTGCCCCAACGACCGATAAGTGTAGACAGATAGGGCTCGTTGCCACTCATCAGCTGCTGGATATTGGCATGTCCCTGAATGACGTTGCCCACATTGCCGTTCTTGTCTGGAACCATGATGGCACAGATAGCACCGCCATAGTTTGAGATTGCTACTTCGTAACCTTTGCGGTTGCGCAAAATGTAAAGGTCGGTTTTCTTACCATTGATAGTGGTCTGGAAGTCTTCGCGCTTCAGACCACAGAGATTCGCATTTTCAGTTGTGTTCGCCATAATGTTTGTTTTTAGTTACGAATTAATTATTCTTTTTGCAAAGTAACGAAAAAATACCGACTTGTGCAAACAAATCGGTAAAAAAATGGTGTTAAAAACAGCTAAATGCGTGATTTCATAAAATCGGCAACGACATAAGTGCTTCCGCCGATGAATATAAAGTCCTCACTGGTAGCACCTTGCAGTGCAGCCTGATAGGCTTCTTCTACAGTGGGGTAGCAATCGCCTTTAAGACCGAATTGCTCTCCGAAGATTTTCAGTGAAGTCTCTGGAAAGGCTCTTTTCGTGCTTCCTTTTGTATAGAAATAGGTGGCATTCTTGGGTAAGAGCGACATGATGGTGTAAATGTCTTTGTCCTCAACAAGTCCGAAAACGATGCGCATTTCACGGCATTTGACGTTGTTGAGCTGTTTGCCCAGATACTCCCATGCACCTGGGTTGTGACCAGTGTCGCAAACCACAGTCGGATTTTTCCTAATTGTTTGCCAACGAGCCATCAGGCCTGTGATTTTTGTGACGTTCTTGAATGCGTTGTCTATTTCGGAGGTGACATTGACAGAGTGGCTTTCGCCTTGTGGCTCTGTCATATATCCCATTTTCTCTAACTGACTGACTGCGGCAAGTACAGTGGCCATATTCTTGGATTGGAACGAACCGCTCAGTTCGCAATGAAGTTCACTGTAGTGCTTGGTTACGTAGCTGATACCTCCTTCTGGCATACATTCCCATGAAATGATTTCCTTCTGTTCTTCAGCATAAATAATAGGTGCGTGTACTTCTGTTGCTAATGCCTCAAATACCGATTTGGTCTCTGGGGTGGTCTCTCCGATAACCACAGGTATGCCTCTCTTGATAATGCCCCCTTTTTCTACGGCTATCTGTTCCACACTGTTGCCAAGAAGCTGTGTGTGATCTAAAGAGATGTTGGTGATAATGGAGAGTATGGGAGTGATGATGTTTGTGCAATCCAGACGTCCTCCAAGTCCAACTTCTATGACAGCAATATCAACATCCTTGTCGCTGAAGTATTTGAATGCCATAGCCGTTGTTAGCTCGAAGAATGTTGGATGAAGAGGTTCGAAGAAATCTTTCTCGTCTTCTACAAACTTGGTGACATATTCTTCGCTGATAGGAGTCCCGTTAATGCGGATGCGCTCTTTGAAGTCTACAATATGCGGAGAGGTGTATAAGCCTACGCGATAGCCGCAGGTTTGCAGAAGAGCTGCTATCATGTTGGATACCGATCCCTTGCCGTTTGTACCAGCTACGTGGATGCAACGGAAGTGCTCATGTGGATGTCCGAAGTGCTCGTCAAACTTCAGACTGTTGTCTAACCCTTCTTTGTAGCCACCAACACCTTGTTGTTCGAAACTGGGAGTCTGATGGAATAGGTACTCTGTGGTTTCCTGATAGGTCATACTTGAGATAGAATATTGGTTTCTTAGCTGAAATAATTCTTGAAGCGTTGGAAGATACTCTTCTTTGTCTGACTGTCACCTTTGAAATTGTCGCTGTCTTTAAACTTCTCAATAGCCACCTTCTCTTCGTGTGAGAGCGTTTTGGGAACATACACGCTAATATTGACAACTAAATCGCCGCGACCGTTGCCATATCCCTGTACGGCTGGCAGTCCTTTGCCGCGCAAGCGCATGGTCTTACCTGGTTGCGTTCCATTGTCAATCTTTATTTTTAGCGTGCTGCCTTCAATTGTAGGAATGTCAACCTCACCACCAAGCGACGCTGTAGGGAAATCGAGCAAAAGGTTGTATATCAAATCGTTACCATCTCTTACGAATGTCTCGTGCTCTTCTTCTTCGATAAAGACTTGGATATCTCCAGGAATGCCGCCATGATGCCCTGCATTGCCTTTTCCAGGTACATTGACCACCATTCCTTCTGCTACACCAGCAGGTATTTTTATCTCAACAACCTCTTCGCCTTTTGTTACACCAGACCCACCACATTGCGTGCATTTCTTCTTGATAATCTGACCTTCACCGTGACAGGTAGGACAAACACCTTGCGTCTGCATCATTCCGAAGAT
>Ga0256405_10007672_pt1 | contig 15996 bp, 14 predicted proteins | sample RumenRJG_02DNA_FD_189096 | JGI IMG/M metagenome (GOLD analysis project Ga0256405, IMG submission 189096) | Bovine rumen microbial communities from Lethbridge, Alberta, Canada - RJG_02 | ecosystem: Host-associated > Mammals > Digestive system > Stomach > Rumen | place: Canada: Alberta... | reverse complement strand
TCGTGCTGCGGCCGCTGAGGAGACTTTTAGGTCCGAGTACCTCCTTTTCCATAAAGCCGTCCGAAGAACCACACAGGATCAGGAACATTTTCCCGGACTGCCATTGTTCATCGATGTACTTTTGCAGCGTAGACAGGATGCTCTTATCCTTTCCGGCCAGATACGGGAATTCATCGATGACGACGACGATCCGTTCATTCTGGCTCTGGGTGCCCAGAAAATCGCAGAGCTCCTCAAAGGACTGAAAAGAAGCTGTCCCTTTATCCCTGTCCAGTGCTTTCGCGGCGCACTGTCCAAACAGTTCCACATTTCGCTCAGTGGTCGTATTCCGGGCAGTAAAAAACACCGCCCTTTCACCCGTGCAGAATTGCCGGAGCAGGGTTGTTTTCCCGATTCGCCTGCGGCCGTACAGGATGCCCAGCTGAAAGCTGTCCTTCTGATATGCCGTTTCCAGGGCCTGCAGTTCCTCCTGCCGGCCAATAAACCATGTCATGTTCATTCTCCTTCGCGGGCCTCAATGTTGGTCTTATGCCGGAGCAGCTTTGTTCCGGCCCAAATCTGACAGACCGTCGCTGTTGGGCCGCTTAATGAAAAACCGCATTTGGGTCAAAGACCTGTGGCTACAGGGAATTATGGTGGATGTACCTTCTCTTGTCAACCATTTCATGAGCGGACAGGTGCAGTTTTTAAGGAATCCCGGGAATCGGAAAATGACTGTCCCCTGTTTTCATTCCGAATAAAACCGGACAATTCTGACAAAGTTTGACAAAGTCGCGCAAAAACGACGCTAAAAAAAAGTTATCCCCTTGTCATAAAGTGACTTTGCGATTATAATAAAATAGGTTTGAGTCGGATTTTATCCAAATGCGATAGGAGATTAACTCATGAGAAAAGTACAGTTTACCGAAACGGTAATGCGCGATGCAAATCAGTCTCTGATGGCTACCCGTTTGCCTTACGCGGATTTCGAGGAAATCCTCCCCACGATGGACAAAGCCGGGTATTACTCTGTCGAGTGCTGGGGCGGCGCCACCTTTGACTCCTGCCTCAGATATCTGGGAGAGGATCCGTGGGAAAGACTGCGGAACATCCGCAAGAACATGCCCAATACGCGTCTTCAGATGCTGCTCCGTGGCCAGAACCTTCTGGGATACAAGCACTATCATGATGACGTCGTTGAGAAATTCGTTGAGCTCAGTATCAAGAACGGTATTGATATCATCCGTATTTTCGATGCCCTGAACGATTTCCGCAACCTTGAAACCGCCCTGATGGCTACCAAGAAATATGCGACTCCCCGTACCATCGCCAGCGGCTGTATCAGCTACACCCAGAGCCCTGTTCACACCGTCGACAAGTATGTCGAAATGTGCGATACCCTGGTCAAGATGGGCTTTGACACCCTCTGCCTGAAGGATATGGCAGGCACCATGAGCCCGTACGAGGCCGAGCACCTCATCAAGGGCATCAAGGACAAGGTCGGCGATGTGCCGGTTATCCTTCACACCCACTGCACCACCGGCATGGCTTACATGACGCTGACCAAGGCCATCGAGTCCGGCGTGGATGTCATCGATACCGCTACCAGCTGCTTCTCCAACGGCACCAGCCAGGCAGCCACCGAGACCATGTTCTATGCTCTCCAGCAGTACGGCATTGAAACCGACCTGGATGAGAACATCATCAACAAGGTGAACGATTTCTTCAAGCCCGTCAAGCAGAAGTATGTCGATTCCGGCATGATCAACCCCAAGAGCATGGCAACCGATTCCCAGGCACTCGTGTACAAGGTACCGGGCGGCATGCTCTCCAACATGATCGCCAACCTGAAAGACATGAACGCCATGGACAAGTTCGACGCAGCTCTGCTGGAAATCCCCGCTGTCCGCAAGGATCTCGGTTATCCGCCGCTTGTCACCCCGCTCAGCCAGATGGTCGGCAACCAGGCCGTGACCAACGTTCTCGTCGGCGAGCGCTACAAGAACATCTCCAATGAAGTGAAGAACTACTTCAAGGGCGAGTATGGCGTTGCCCCTGCCCCGGTCGACAAGGCACTGGAAGAGAAGATCCTGGGCGTTGGCGGAAAGCCCATTGACTGCCGTATCGAGGACTCCAAGCGCACCGGTGAAGACTTTGCCAAGGCGAAAGAGGCACTGGGCGATCTTTGCGAGTCTGAAGAGGATATCATGAGCTATATCTGCTTCCCGGCACAGGCTGAGAAGTTCCTGAAGGACCGCAAGGCCAAGGCGGAGAAGATTGTCAAGTACACCATTGAAGAAGCATAAGGAGGCAACACGATGACAAGCGGAGTAAAATTGCCTTTGGGCGCCGCGCTTCTTGATGCGATCCTGGGTTATTTGGTCGTATTTATCGGTCTTGGACTCCTGATGGTCGTCATCATGCTTGTCGGCAAAATTATGGTCGCCAAAGCCAAACAGGAAGCCGCAGCTGCAGTTGTTTCAAAGCCCGCCATTCCGGAGCCGGCACCGGTTCCCAAGAAGCTTGCCCCCGGCAGCGCCGGCGAACTCAAGCTTTATGACACAGATCCCCGCGACGCCGCCATGATTATGGCAATTGTCGCCAATAAACTGCAGAAACCTCTCAATGAGCTTCGTTTTAAATCCATTAAGGAGGTCAAATAACGATGAAATACAAGGTAACCCTCAAAGGGAAAACGTATGAGGTCGAAGTAGAACAGGGCGAAGCGATTCTCCTTGATGAATATGAGGCCATTGCACCCGCTGCACCGGCAGCTCCTGCTGCCCCTGTTGCTGCCGCGCCCGCACCGGCGGCAGCCCCCGCACCGGCAGCTCCTGCAGTCGCAGCCGTTGCCGGCGAGCAGGTCGCATCCCCGATGCCCGGAACAATCGTAAAAGTCAATGTAAAAGCCGGTCAGGCGGTTAAATCCGGTGAGGTCCTTATCGTTCTTGAAGCCATGAAGATGGAAAATGAAATCATGGCTCCCCATGACGCCACGGTCGCACAGGTTCTGGTGGATGTCGGCAGCAAGGTGGATACAGGATCTGCACTCGTAGTACTTGGATGATGGAGGGAAATAGCAAATGTTGAATTCCCTTGCTTCCCTGGTAACTGAATCCGGCTTTGCCGGTGTTCTGGCTGCCGGCGGATATAAAAACCTGATCATGATCATCATTGCCTGCGTTCTTCTGTACCTGGGCATTAAAAAGCAGTACGAGCCGCTTCTGATGGTCGGCATCGCCGTCGGGTGCCTTCTCTCAAACATCAGCTATTTTGAAGGTCTCCCGGCTGAGCTCAATGCATCCAACGCTCTGTATCATCCTGAACTCTGGGCGGATTTTCTGAATGAATCCAGTCCTTATGCACACAACTATGGCCGCATCATGTCACAGGGTGGATTGATTGATATCCTGTACATCGGCGTCAAAGCCGGCATCTATCCCTGCCTGATCTTCATCGGCATCGGAGCCATGACCGACTTTGGTCCGCTGATCTCCAACCCCTCTTCCCTGCTCCTCGGTGCTGCCGCCCAGTTCGGCGTCTTCTTCGCCTTCATGGGTGCCAACCTCCTCGGCTTCACCGGAAATCAGGCAGCCTCCATCGGCATCATCGGCGGTGCAGACGGCCCGACGGCCATCCTGACCACCACCCGTCTTGCCCCTGAGCTCCTCGGACCTATCGCGGTTGCGGCTTACAGCTATATGGCGCTGATCCCGATGATTCAGCCGCCGATTATGCGGGCCCTCACCACGGAAGAAGAGCGCAAGGTAAAGATGACGCAGCTGCGTGAGGTCACCAAGACAGAAAAGATTCTGTTCCCAATCATCGTGACCATCTTCGTCGTTCTCCTTCTCCCCTCCACCGCTCCCCTGATCGGCTGCCTCATGTTCGGCAACCTGCTCAAGGAAACCGGTGTGACCGAGCGTCTTTCCGATGTCGCTCAGAACGCCCTCATGAACATCGTCACGCTGTTCCTCGGAATCAGTGTCGGCGCCACCATGATCGGCTCAAACTTCATTAACCTCCAGACGATCTACATCGTCGTTCTCGGCCTGATTGCCTTCTCCTTCAGCACGGTCGGCGGTCTTCTGGTTGGCAAGCTCATGTACAAGCTTACCGGCGGCAAGATCAATCCGCTGATCGGCTCGGCCGGCGTTTCCGCCGTCCCCATGGCTGCCCGTGTCTCTCAGCGTGAAGGACAGAAAGCCAACCCGTCCAACTTCCTCCTCATGCACGCCATGGGACCGAACGTTGCCGGTGTTATCGGTTCAGCCATCGCCGCAGGCTTCCTCCTGAGCGTCTTCGGCTGATAACAAAAAATAACGGAGCAGAATGAATTCTGCTCCGTCTTTTTTATTCACTCTGCCGGACCAATGTGGTAATCCAGGTCCTTTTCAATCAGTTTCTCGAACCGGTCAACACTGACCGGCCTTGAGAAATAATACCCCTGCGCAAATTCACACCGCATGTCTTTCAGCAGATGATACTGTTCCGCGCTCTCCACGCCCTCGGCGACGCAGGTCACCTCAAGGAATCTGGCAATATCGATCACCAGATCCACCATTTTCCGGCTCTTCTGGTCTTTTTCCATGTTGCGCACAAACTGCATGTCCAGTTTCAGCACATCAAACGGCAGCTGCGTCAGCATGTTCAGGGAGGAGGAACCGACACCAAAGTCATCCATGGCAATCTTATAACCGCTCTTGCGCATGTTGTTGGCGAATTCTATCAGGCGCCCCGCATTGCTGGAATAGGCAGACTCCGTAATTTCCAGCGAAAGCGCCTCCGGCGTCAGGCCGTTTTCCTCCACAATGTCTTTCAGTTTCTGTTCCAGATGTTCATCAAAGATATCAATATGCGAAACGTTGACGGATACCGGCAGAACGAAGCCGTATTTGTCCCGCCATATCCGGATCTGCCTGGCCGTTTTCCGCCAGATATAATCATCCACCAGCTGAATGATGCCGTTCTTTTCAAAAACCGGGATGAATTTGTCCGGGCCGATCAGGCCGTATCCCGGATGATTCCACCGGACCAGCGCCTCCGCGCTGGAAAGCCGCGGAACCTCCTTCTGAATGTCGAACTTCGGCTGATAATAGACCAGCAGCTCTTCCTTTTCAATAGCCCGCCGGATATCATAGACCAGCCGTTCCTCAAAGACGCTCTTTTCCATCAGGTTGGCATCATAAATGGCAATGGAACGGGTATAGTCCCCCCGCAGCTGGTCACACGCCTTTTTAGCCCGGTCAAACCATCTCTCCGGTTCAATATCATGGTCGACGTGCAGGTACACCCCGATGCGCACGCGGAACTGCTGCAGTTCCGGCAGGGAAAGCACCTCATCCATCGCCGAAAGAATGGCATCATACCCTTCCAAATGCTTGCAGTAGACATAAAAATTGTCCACCCCGCTCCGGCAGACAATTCCGTCTGTTTCCGGCTTCAGTTTCCGCAGGGCATCCGCGATCTGCTGGAGCAGTCTGTCGCCGAATTCACGGCCGTATATTTCATTGATCAGGTGAAAATGCTCCACGTCCAGTACCAGTGCGTCCCGTTCTTCCCGTCTGGTATAGTCAAGGATCTGGCGGACATACTGGAAGAAAAACTCAGGAGTATACAGGCCGGTCAGCACATCATTTTCCGTCGACCGGACCAGCATCCGGTCAAAGGAGAGCTCGATGACCCGGTCACATTTGGCCAGAATCAGTTCAGGCGCCTCCAGGGATTTGGAGATGAAGTCAGCGACTCCGATGCGGATGGCGTACAGTTCCATCTCTGTATCCGAGGTAATGACCGTTACCGGAATTGACCTGTATTCATCTGTTTCAAAATACAGATCAAGAAATGCCGTCCGGTCATCCTGATTCTCGTTCATATCCACAATCACCAGAGAGATCCGTTCCTTATGGAGATGAATGAACGCCTCTGCGCCGGAACAGACAAACTGCAGATCATACTTTGGCTGCAGCGCCTCTCTCAGCAGTTCCCGGTTCTTTTCATTTTTTTCAATAATCAGGATGCTTCTTTTAATTTGACCAGAATATCTAATTGCGGTTTTCAACCTTTCCGGTCTCCCTTCTATCTATACACTTCAGCATCTTCCTGCCTGTTCCAAGATCGGCGGCACGTCCGGTCCGCGTCTGTCCCGGACGGACCGCGCCCCTGCGGGCAAAAGCGCTGCTCAGCGGGAACTCCCTGGTGCAGTGCAGCGTCATCTGACCGTTTCATTCGCCGTTTTGGAAAGGCTCTGACAGTTCTGCTGGTGGTCCAATGATGAATTCTAACTGATTTATTTTACCCACAATCTGTCATTTGTAAATATGATATCACAATTTTTGTTTGTTTTTCATTATATAACATAGTTATATTTATATTCCATCACAACCCGACGTTTTTCTGTTCCAGCTGCAGCAGTTCCCGTTTTCGTTCAAGTCCTCCCGCATACCCGGTCAGTTGTCCGTCTGCGCCAATCACCCGATGACACGGAATCAGCAGCAAAACCGGATTTCGTCCCACCGCATTTCCCACTGCACGCGCTGAAACACGCCGGCCTGACCGCTTTGAGGCCTCTCCGGCAATCTCCCCGTACGTTCTCGTCTCCCCGTAGGGAATCTCCGGGAGCAGCTGCCAGATCAGCTCACAAAAGGGCGTCCCGCTGGTCCGGACGGGCGGACAAAAATCAGGGCTGTGCCCGGAAAAATACGCCGTCAGCCATTGTTCTGTTTGAACGAAAACCGGGCATCTTTTTTGGAGGGCAAAAGACTCATCGGCCGATTCCGCTTCGCGGAAATCTGGATCCGGCCCCCGGTCACGGAATGAAACGGTCCAATCTCCGGGAACATTTCCTTTTCCACACTGCTTCCGGTCCTCAAACCAGAGGCCGGTAATGGCCTCCCCGTCGCTGGTCAGGTGAATGCGTCCCAGAGGAGAAATCCAGTCAGAGCGGTACATTGAATCGCCTCGTTCCTTTGCCGTCCGGTTCCCCGGCTCGGCGCTGTCCCTGCATGCGGCACGGACCGTCCCGGCCTGAGGGTGAATAAAAGAATGGATACGGCTGTCCGTATCCATTCTGTTTATGCATCCAGCTTGCACAGCTTCTCGCGTTCGGAGAGAATGGTCTCCACCAGTGTACCCGTATCCACCATTTCTTTTTTGCCGCGCAGCAGCTCCACCAGTTCACAGACCGGATTAAATATCGGCGTCAGTGCCAGATTGCCGATCGAGCCCTTCAGCGCATGGGCTGCCTCAAACGCCGCGACAGCGTCTTTCTTCTCAACAGATGTCCTGAGCTTTTCAAAATTCTCATCCGAAAGCCCCAGACGGACCATTTTCAGATAAAAAGCTTCACTGTTCAGGCAGCGTCCCAGTCCTTCCTTTACATTCGCACCGTAATCCCTGAGTGTCTCTACTGTCAGCATCTTTTCTTTCCTCTCTCCGGCCTGGCCGGGTCTCCTCTCTGGATCTTCCTTTGGTCTTTCGCCCGGGCAATGGCCCGCCGCCCTGCGGCAGGGCCACTCAGCCCCGCTGCTCCATTTCTTTCTCAATCAGCTTTTCAAAGCCTGCCGCATCCACAGGCTTTGAAAAATAATACCCCTGAACCACATCGCAGCCGACCCGCCTGACCAGTTCATACTGCTCCTGATCCTCGACTCCCTCAACAATGGTCGGAACGTTCAGCGCCCGGGCCATTTCAACCACCAGTTCCACAATGCGGTAGCCCGTTTTGGAGGAAACAATGTTCCGGACATATTTCATGTCGATTTTCAGTGCGTCGATCGGCATCAGGCAAAGCATGTTCAGCGAGGAATACCCGGAACCGAAATCATCCATCTCGATTTTAAATCCGGCATCGCGCAGTGCATTGACGGCCTGGAGCATCTGGGCGGTATCCTGGGAATAGGCCGACTCCGTCACCTCCAGCACCAGGTCATCCATCGTCAGGCCGTTCTCGCTGACAATGTCCCGCAGCAGATCACACAGGCTGCTGCTGAACAGGTCCTTGCGTGACACGTTGACCGATACCTGCAGATTCAGTCCGTACTGTTTCTTCCAGACACACAGCTGACGGGCCGCCTCTCTCCAGACATAATTATCCACTTTCGAAATGAGGCCGTTTTCCTCAAAAAGCGGGATAAAGGCACCGGGACTGACAAATCCCAGTTCCGGATGAATCCAGCGGACCAGCGCCTCCGCGCTGACCAGCACCGGCCGGTCCCCCTGAACGGCATACTTGGGCTGGAAATACACGATGAACTGACGTTCCTCAATGGCCGTATCCACATCGGCAATCAGGCGCTCATTCATCAGCTCGCGCTGATGCAGGGCCTCATCGTAGACCATGACATCCGTCTGATAATTCCCGCGAATGCTGTCACAGGCAGAACCAGCTGCCTCGGCATACCAGCTGACCGGATGTTCCGCGCCAATCTGGCAGTAGGCGCCCATCCGGATGCGCAGAATGGACTGATGTTCCCCATCCCGGACACAGCTGCGAATTCTTTCGAGAATGTCATTCAGATCCGTGCCGTGTTCAAGCAGAATATAGAAAAGATCCGCATCCGCCCGGCAGCCGATTCCCATCTGCTCCTGCAGAATCTCGCGAATGCCATCTGCCAGCGCGCACAGAACCTGATCGCCAAAAGCCCTGCCATAGACCTCATTGGCAATCCGGAACCGATCCACGTCCACGGCCAGCATATCAAAGGACCGGTCCTTTTCACTGTCCATCAGGCGGCGGGTGTACTCAAAGAAGAAGCTGCGGTTATACAGCCGGGTGAGGGGATCATGCTCCACATCCTTGATGATCTCACGATCCTCCACAAACTCAATAATCCGGCGCACCCGGGCCAGGATGATATCCGGCATGTCATACGGCTTCTTGATGAAATCCATGGCCCCCAGCTGGAACGCTTCCAGTTCCATCTCATTGTCACTGGTCAGCACGATAATGGGAATGGAACGAATCCGTTCATCTTCCGCTGCCAGACGCAGGAACGTAATCCCGTCCATGACCGGCATGAGAATATCCAGCAGGATCATGGAAACCCGATATTCCCCTGAATGCAGGATGTCAATGGCTTCCTGTCCGTTTTTGGCAAAAATAACATTATAGGATCCCCTCAGAATAAAGCCCAGCAGCTGCTGGTTGACCAGTTCGTCCTCCACGATAAGGACGGTTCTTTTACTTCTGCGGACGATTTCATCTGTGTTCATCGCTTAACTCCCTTAACTCCGGAATGTTTCTCGTAAAACTGTTTACAGTGTAACATAACCATCATTTGTTTTCAACCGACACAACAAAGAAATGCAGGATAAACGGCCCGGGTGAATGGCAAAAGACACGGGCACGGGTCGGGCGGCCGCGTGCCCGGAAGTCTTCCGCCAGCGGCCCGCCGCGGTCCTGCCGGTCATGTAACCCTCTGAAACGGGACAATGGGCGCTCATCTGCCTCTCTCCGGACAATGCCCTGCAGGAAACCTGCTTCAGGGCTTGCGGGAATTTGGATGAACATGCTATAATGCGTCGCATCTCAGCTCCTGTGCCGCAAAATGACGGTTCAGGACTGCACGTTATCCCGGACACTGCCCGGTCATCGGAAAGGAAATCCAGTCATGTACCGTATCATGTCGCCTGATGAAGCTGTCTCGCTCATTCGTGACGGGGACTGCATCTGCGTCAATTCCTTCGTCGGAATTGAAAACCCCGTCGTTCTGCACGAGGCACTGTATGAACGCTATCGGAAAACACATTCACCCAAGCATCTGACCATGGTTTCAAGCGCCGGTTTCGGCGTATGGGACGAGGAACGCAACGCAGAGGGCTATATTCGCGAGGGAGCCGTGGACCGGCTCATCTGCGGTCATTTCGGTGCCATGCCATCCACCAAGAAAATCATCCTAGAAAACCGGTTTGAGGCTTACAATCTGCCTCTTGGATGCATTTCACACGCGATCCGTGCCCAGGCCGGCGGCATCCCCGGCGCGCTTTCCAAAATCGGTCTCAATCTGTTTGTCGATCCCCGTCAGGAGGGACCCGGAATCAACCAGATCTCAACGGATTCCTCTTTCGTCAAGGTCGTTGAGGTGGATGGACACGAATACCTCTACTACAAGCTGCCGAAAATAACCGTTGCCCTGATCAAGGGCACGGCTGCAGACCGTCGGGGAAATATTTCCTTTGATGATATGTACATGTCCGGAGACGCCCTTTCCATTGCACAGGCCGCCAAAAGCCATAACGGCATCGTCATTGTCCAGGTAGACCGCATTGTCGACATGCCCTCCAGGCCGAGAAATGCCATCATTCCTGGCTGTCTGGTGGATGCCATCGTTGTCTCTGAGCCGGAGGAAAAGGAAGAGGCCCTTCAGGCCCTCACCGGCAGCTTTGAAATTCCGTATGAAGACTGGGATACCTGGACCGAAAAGCTGGAGAACCTGACCTCGGCTCACCGGCATGACAGTCTCGCTGCCATGATCATCGGCGAACGGGCCTCAAGGGAACTTCACAAGGAAGACATCGTCAATATCGGCATCGGCATTCCGGAAACCATTTCCGGTTTTGCCAGAAAGACCGGCATGCTTGATCACATCACGCTGACGGTAGAATCCGGCAGCATCGGCGGTTTCCCGGCCTCCGGAAAGTATTTCGGGGCCATGATCGGTGCAGCCTCCGTCTATGACATGGCCAACCAGTTCGATCTGTACAACAACGGCGGTCTTGACATCTGTTTCATGGGTGCGCTTGAGGTCGACCGCTTCGGCAATGTAAACGCCCACCGCGGTCCCGGCGCCTATGCCGGCATCGGCGGATTTGCCAATATCACCTCCCGCACCCCCACCGTCGTGTTCTGCATGACCTTCAACACCAAAGGCCTGAATGTGGAACGGCAGGATGGAATGATCTCCATTCGTGAAAACGGCGCCATCCCCAAATTTGTGGAAAAAGTCCGCAGCATCTCCTTTTCCGCCAAGAATGCCGTGGAACTGGGTCAGAAGGTCCTCTACATCACCGAACGGTGTGTATTCATCCTCACCCCGCGCGGCCTCAAGCTCCTTGAGGTCTATCCGGGAATCGATGTGCAGCACGACATTCTCGATCTCCTTCCCTTCAGCGTGGAGGTCTGAACAATACATCAACAGCTCCGGCCCTGGCCGGAGCTGTCTTTATTGTCTTTTATTCTGCCGGTCCCGTCCGGTCACCAGCAGCGCTGCCGCGATGCCTGCTGCCATTCCCGTCATCTTTGCCGCCAGCAGAGGCGACACCATTTGGGGTTCCACGGCCAGGGTGAACCCGATATGCGCCGCAAACGCAGAGGCACCGGATACCAGCGCCGCGCCGTTAATGACCCGGCTCCGGCTGTCCATGTTCCGGTACATCCCCAGCGCCGGGGTCACACTGACCGCACCGACCAGCAAAGCCGTGGCCCCGTCGGCATTCATTCCGGTCCGCCTTCCCAGTGCCCGGATGGGATGCATCAGGAGCCGTTTCAGAAACTCGGCCAGCGGCAGACTGCCCAGCATCACCACGGCAATGGAGCAGACCGTCTTCATCGCCTCCTCCAGCGGAATCATTCCGGGAATCAGCGCAAATCCAGTCAGCGAATGAACCGCCGCCAGCACCAGTCCCGCCGTGGAAATGATCCGGATTCCACCGGCCGCTTTCTCAAAGCCCCGGATCATCTGATCCGGAAAACGGACCATGCCCAGGCACAGAAACACTGCCAGGACCAGGATCGGAAACGAGGCCTGCAAAAGCTCAGCAGGACTCAGTCCCTGCACCATTCCGCCCGCAAGAAGGGAAATGGGGAGCACCATCAGGCCGATGAGGATTCCGCGAAGGAATTCCTGATGGGCACTGTGCGGGATCAGGGCAATGCCCACCGGAATGGTGAAGATAATGGTGCAGCCAAAGGTAGCCGATAGGATGATTCCCGCAAATCGCCCAATGGCCGGATTCCGCGCCAGGCTTTCCGCCAGCTGATATCCGCCCATATCGATCGCCAGAATTCCGCCGAACGTCCCGGGATCCAAATGAAGAAAGTCACATACCGGCGAAAAGACTGTCGACAACAGGCCGGACAACGCCGGTACAAGGCAGAGAATTCCAGGCATGGACAAGGCAAGCGGACCCAGCAGCATAAATCCTTCCTCGAACCTTTCCCCAAGTCCGAAGCGGTTATCAAGCATGCGATCAATCCCGCCCAGAACGACGCCAAAGGCCATACAGGCCATAATGATCTGATTCATTCTCCTCCGTCAGGCACCGCCGCTTCCCGGTATCACCGGACATGAGCGGTCCCCATCCTTCATGCCCTGTCCCGCAGGACAGCACTTCTGCACTGCAGCAGCCGGCCTTTATCCGTTCATCCGCTCTCTGGCCATATACCAGGCCAGCACATGATCAGTCTGCTCAAAGCGACCGCAGTAAATCCGGCGTTCCAGTTCTTCCTGTGAAAGCAGTTCCACATTCAGGAACTCGGTTTCATCCAGCTCCTGCGCCGCCACCTTCCGGCAGTTTTTTGCCATAAACAGAAACACCGTATTGTCTGAAATCGTGGCATTGGCAGGCAGCGTAATCAGATGGACAAGTTCATCCGCTTCATACCCCGTCTCCTCCCGCAGTTCCCGTCTGGCCGCCGCGGTTGCATCCTCAAGGCTGAACAAATGCCCGCCCGAGCCGGCCTGTGTCCGGTCTGTGCGCTCCAGGCCGCCCGCAGGAAACTCCGTGGTCACCCGCCCAACGCCCTGCCTGAACTGACGGACACAGATGTACTTTCCGTTCTCATCCGTGGCCAGAATCACCACATAATCCCTTTTGCTGTACGAATAATAGGGGGTAAAGACCTTTCCATCCGGAAACCGGTAGGTACAGCGTCTGAAGTCGATCCACTCATCCCTGACCAGATGCTCGGTCCTGAGCAGCTCCCAGGCGAGATCCTCCCTGTCCGAAATCCCCGGTTTCCCCATTTCCTCACTCATTCTCTTTTTCTTTCTTCTCCCGATTTTCAGCATTCTTTCCAATGAAGGCAAGCACAGCAAGGACAATCCCCGTCACAACCAGAATCTTTTTCATTTTCCTCTGCGTTAATGAACGCACTCCTTTCCGGGCCTCAGGGCTGACCTTTGGCCGGAGCAGCTTTTGTTCCGGCACGAATTGACAAACCCTGAATCCACGCCCGATGTCCCGGTAAGAGTAACACATATTTCACCTGTTTTCAATGTCCATCTGCGGATCATTTTGTCCTCAGGCCGTTCACACAGGCCCGTTCCCTGCCGGCTAATTCCGAAATTCCGATTTTTTCCTTGCACATCCTTTGGGGCTTTGGTATAATCAAACTGTCTTTTTATATGGAAACGTGTTATTTTTTTGTGCCCGCAGGCAGACGGCCTCTGTTTCCGGTCTGGCGGCAGCTGTGCACAGATCGATCTGAATCAGCACGTTCCATCCCGGACCCGATTCATTTTTCACAATCCTTCGGAAAGGAGAGAATGTGTTCTCTGGCATCTGCCGGATGCACTTCAATCATTTTTATGAAATCAAGGCTTTCCTCTCTGCTCCTGTTCTTTCTGGTTCTTTTCTGTGTTTCTTTTGGCATTGCAGAATATGGACATCCGGAGATGGGATCAGGCAGTATTGTCAGAACCTCAAAGAATGCCAATCTGAGGAAGGATCCCGGTCTCAACGCCCCTCTGGTGCAGCGCCTCAACCGCCATCAGGAAGTGCAGATTCTGGATACCGTTATCGTTGGAAACGAAACCTGGGTCCGGGTCTCCGTCCGGAACAACCGGCGCGAGGGATATATTCTCATGTCTCTCCTTGAGCCTATTCCCACCCCGTCGCCAACACCAACACCGTCACCGGTTCCGACGCCTTCACCGGTCCCAACACCCTCTCCGACACCCACGCCGGATTACTCGAACGTGTCTTTTGATGAAAAGGATCCGGCTGTCATGCGAACCTCGGTGGATGCGAATCTGCGCAAAGACGTCGGCAAGAACAGCGACATTATTCAGAAGGTCCCGCGGCATTCCGTCCTGCGTATTCTGCGGCAGGATGAACAGCACAGCGAATGGCTCTATGTCAAAATACAGAAGAGCGGAAAACTGGGCTGGATGATGTCGAACCTCATTGAACCCATTCCGACACCGTCACCCACGCCCACGCCTACGCCCACACCGACTCCGACGCCGACTCCCACCCCGGTTCCGACACCGACGCCGGTTCCCACGCCCACACCGGTCCCCACGCCGACGCCGGTTCCCACACCGACGCCCGTGCCGACGCCAACACCGACACCATCGCCCTCGCCGGTTCCCAAAACCGCTGAGGAGTTCAAGGCCGCGGAATACAAGTTTCCTGAAACGCAGCTGATGCGCACCAAAGTCAATACCAACATCCGGAAAGTCCCCAACGGTCAGCGTCTCGGCTCTCTCAAAACCCACACCAAAGTCTCAGTTGTCGGTTCCGTCCGGTTTAAAGATGTCATCTGGCTCCATGTGCTGGGTGACAAGGACCATCCCGAGGGCTATATTTCCTCGGATATGCTGGAGCAGATCCGTCCCGTCGTGCTGACGGAACTCACCGGGCAGGAAATTCTGACCCGTTTCCCCCTGATCTCCTCCGATCCCCTGAATACCAACGATCCGGGGGGACCCATGTTCTCTTATTCACAGGAGGAGATGAGCCGCTACAAGACGATCAAGCAGGGAGACCGCGGCACGGAGGTTGTCCGAATCAAGGAACGCCTGTATGACCTTGGCTATTACCGGAATTCTGACAACGTCAACAATCCGCTGTATACCAGTTCCACCTCTGATATTATCCGCAATTTCCAGCGCAATGTCGGCGTGGAGCCCACCGGCGTCTGTGATCCGTTCACCCTTTGTCTTCTCTTTGATGACCGCATTCCCTCCGCGAAATCCGTCAGTGAAAGCGACGAAAACGGCTATCTTTCAAACAAGCGTCAGCCGCTGTGCATTATGCGCGCAGAGACCTCACAATATGATTTCTACGGATCCATTCAGCTGAGCGTCAAGAACCAGACGCAGAGCCGCGTATCCTCTTTTGCCATCAAGGTCATTCCGAACCGCACCGACGGAACCCCCTGCGGATACGCCAATGATTTCAAATCGGAAATTCTGAAAGAATTCGACATCAAGAATGTCTCCATTGCACCGAACTATATCTATTCCGATTTTGAAACCAATGAAACCGCTGACTGGGAATACACCTGGCCGCACCATTTCTGCGTCGCCTACAAGGAATACTTCAGCGGCGCTCAGATCGCCGTCTGCTGGTTCCGCTCCGGCGGCCGCACCTATCACATCGATGATGACCAGCTGGTCTGGTTCCCTGTCGGCTCCTGTCCCGATGAAATCCTCATGCATACCCTGCCGCTGGATCTGACGCTTGAGGAAAACAACTTTGCCGGCGGATGGGATTTTGGCATGACCACCCATTATGTCTACCCGATCTATCAGCGCTACTACGGTCTCCCGCAAGGTGCCTATATCGAGTCCATTACGCCGAATTCGCCCGCTGAGGATGCCGGACTTGAGCCCGGGGACATTGTGCTCGGCATCAACAATCTCACCATCCTGGGAGATGCCACGCTTCGCAAAGCCAGAGGCCGCATGCAGCCGGGTGATATTGCTGAGCTTTACTTCTGGCGCAATGGAACCTACTTTAAGACGGAAATCATCCGCCCTGAACTGCTGGACACTCACCAGATCGATGACTGATTCCGGTTGTCCACCCCGGTTCTGCAGCGCCTGTGCCGGACAATAAACCGACAGAACAAAAAACAACCAGAGGACTTGGTCCTCTGGTTGTTTTGTTCTGTCCAGATACGCTTATCTGTCCCTGGGCGGGTACGATTCGCCCATCTGCCGGATCTCATCAATCAGATCCGCCTGTTCCGTACCGGCCAGATCATAGACGGAACGTCCGCCGAGTTCCGGCACCGCCTTCGTGGCCTTTTCCGTAAACGCCTCCCGCACACCGCCGTCCATGAACGTC
>Ga0256405_10007670_pt1 | contig 16001 bp, 15 predicted proteins | sample RumenRJG_02DNA_FD_189096 | JGI IMG/M metagenome (GOLD analysis project Ga0256405, IMG submission 189096) | Bovine rumen microbial communities from Lethbridge, Alberta, Canada - RJG_02 | ecosystem: Host-associated > Mammals > Digestive system > Stomach > Rumen | place: Canada: Alberta... | reverse complement strand
GTGCGATGCTCTATTTGTCATGCAGTTTTCAAGGTACTAATTGCGATGAATAAATCACCATCACTATATTTAAAACATTTCTGTCTTAAAACATTTCTATTGACTTTCTTTAATAGTTAGTCTGTTTGAATTTAATATCTGTTGGCTCTCGGGTGAAATAGAGCTGTTTTGCGGCGGGTGCTCGAAAAAATACGTAGCAGTCCGACCGTCGCAAAAATAAAAATCACTTCGTCAGCAGCTCGTATGCTTCCTGATATTTCTCTATGGTGCGCTCGATCACATCCTGCGGCAGATCATAATCCGAGTCGGGATTTGCCTTGAGCCAGTCCCTCACATACTGCTTGTCGTAGGAAGGCTCACCCTGCCCCACCACATACTCCGCAGCCGGCCAGAATCTGGACGAATCCGGCGTGAGCACCTCATCACCGAGGACGATCTCTCCGTCATCTCCCAGCCCGAACTCGAACTTGGTGTCGGCGATGATGATCCCTCTGCCCTTTGCGTACTCCGCACACTTCTTATATACCGCTATGGTGTAGTCTCTTATCTTCTGTGCATACTCCTGTCCGTGCCCCGGGAACTCACGCTCCAGCACCTCCACGGACCTCTCGTAGGATATGTTCTCGTCATGCTCACCCAGCTCAGCCTTCGTGGAAGGAGTGTATATCGGCTCAGGCAGCTGCTCGGATTCCTTCAGCCCCTCGGGAAGCCTGATCCCGCACACCGTTCCGTTCTCCTTGTAGGAAGCCCAGCCGGACCCCGTGATATAGCCTCTGACTATGCACTCGATCGGCAGCATACGAAGCTTCCTCACCATCATGGACCTGCCCTCATACTTCTCGTTCCTGAAGAACTCCGGCATATCGTTCACATCCGTGGACACCATGTGGTTGTCCACTATGTCCTTCGTATAGTCGAACCAGAACTTCGACATCTGGGTCAGGATCTTACCCTTGCCCGTGATCTTGTTCTTCAGGATATGATCGAAAGCCGATATCCTGTCCGTCACCACAAGGATCAGATTGTCCCCAGTGTCGTATATCTCCCTTACTTTACCCTCTTTGATCGGTCTGTATTCCTTCATCTTTGCTTCTCCTCGCTCCTTTTATATTCTCATTCCTTCGGCGGCCACTCCATCGTATCCGGATGCTCGGTGGACCAACCCGTCTCCGGTATACATGAGAGGTATGATATCTCGTCCGATGTGAGCGAGAAATCAAATACATCCATATTCTCCTTCATCCTCTGAGGTGATGTGGTCTTGGGTATGGCAGGTATCCCTCTCTGTATCAGGTATCTCAGCATGATCTGCGCATTTGTCTTTTCATACTTTTCGGCAAGACGGGCTATCCTCTCGTCGTTCATGAGCACACCCCTGCCCAGGGGGCTCCATGCCTGAGCCACGATCCTCTCTTTTTTCAGATACTGCCTCGCATATTCCTGCATATATCCCACATGCAGCTCCAGCTGGTCCAGCATGGGGCGTATCTTCGCGGTCTCCAGCAGAGGCCTGATATGATGCGGCAGGAAGTTGGAAAGCCCTATCGCCCTGATCCTGCCCTGTCTGTAGAGCTCCTCCATGGTCTCCCACGACTCGCGGATCTTCTCCACCCATTCCTCATCGGACTGGCTGACCTTGGGCCAGTGTATCAGGTACATGTTGAGATAGCAGGTCTTCAGATCGGTGCAGGAGGCCTCGAAGGACTCCATAAGCTTCTCTCTTCCCAGCATATCCGGCCAGACCTTGCTGCACAGGAAGATATCGTCTCTCGGTATCCCGCTCTCCCTCAGTGCCTCTCCTATCTCTGCTTCATTGTGATAGAACCTTGCGGTGTCTATGTATCTGTAGCCTGCATCCAGGGCATCCAGTATGGTCTGCTTGCCGTTCCCTGCAGTGGAGAGATATGAGCCGTATCCCACGAAGGGTATCTCCACTCCGTTCGACAGTCTGACGTACTTCTTCAACGGTCTCGCACCGGAAGACCCTCCGGAGCCCTTCTTCATCGACTCATGTGCCACATGAGTCCCTTCCTTTATCCCTCCGGCGGCTCTCTTCGCTCCTTCGGCTATACCGCTTGCCGCAGTCTTCGCGCCCTTTTTGATGCCCTCACAGGCATCGCTCTCGCTGAACTCCCTGATGGCTTCGCCTGCACGGCTTCCCATCTCCTCCAGCATTGATACGGCTTCATCGATGTAATCAGACAGATTCTTCTCGCTCATGCCATCAACCTCCTGCCACCAGACCGAACGCTCCTACTCCTGCCAGCGAGACCGTCATCATGATGACTCCCGCAAGCAGCACTCCCACCATGGCGGCGATGACCGTCTCCTTGAACTTCATGTCCAGGATCGATGCCGCCAGAGTCCCTGTCCAGGCACCCGTACCCGGCAGGGGTATCCCTACGAAAAGAGCCAGAGCTATGAAGAGGCCCCTGCCCGCTTTCTCCTGCAGCTTCTGTCCTCCCTTCTCACCCTTCTCAAGGCAGAAGGTGAAGAACCCGCCGATCACCGGCTTGTCCTTGCCCCATTCCAGCACCTTTCTCGCGAAGAGATAGATGATGGGGACCGGGAGCATGTTGCCGACGATCGCTATCACGAAGGTCATCACCATATGCTCTACCGTATCGGTGAGCCCCATGCCCGCTGCGATGGGGATAGCTCCCCTGAGCTCTATCAGCGGTACCATTGATACGAGAAAGACTATCAGGTATTTCTTCAGCATTTCTTTTTTATTATTCCTTTCAGTGTATTGATAAACATCAGCATCTCATCATCAGTGCCTATGCTGATACGCAGATACTCCCTGATGCGTGGCTTGTCGAAGTGCCTCACGTATATCCCCGCCTCCTTAAGCGCCTCGAAGATCTCCTTTGCATCGCAGGGAGCGGGAGGCTTCGCGAAGATGAAGTTGGTCTGCGGATCATTATAGGTGAAGCCCAGCTTCGTAAGCTCGGCTGCAGTCCACGCCCTGGTCTGCCTCACACGGTTCACTGTATCCAGGAAGTACTCCGTATCCTCCATCGCAGCCCTTCCCGCGATCAGAGCAGGCATGTTCATGGTATATGAATTCACGGAATATTTGACATCGTTCAGATACTTTATCAGCTTCTCATTGCCGAAGCAGTAGCCTATCCTCATACCCGCCAGTGCCCTGGACTTGGACATGGTGCGCACCACTATCAGGTTGTCATACTCCCGGATCAGGGGCAGTGCCGTCTCTCCTCCGAAGTCGATGTACGCCTCATCCACTATCACCACGGAGTCACGGTTGTGATCCAGTATATCCCTGATAAAGTCAAGCCCCTCATATATCCCGGTAGGAGCGTTGGGATTGGCTATCACCACTCCCCCGTTGTCTTTCCGGTAGTCAGCCGGATCCGTGTGAAAGTCCTCTTTCAGAGGCCTTGTCTCGTAGGGTATCCGGTATACCTCGGCCCATACATTGTAGAAAGAATAGGTGATGTCCGGGAAGAGGACCGGCTTATTTCCCGCGAAGAAAGTAAGAAAGATCATTGAGAGCACGTCATCCGATCCCACTCCGGTAAAGACCTGAGCTCTGTCCACGCCGTAGTGCCAGGCTATGGCCTCGTTCAGTGCTTCGCATGCAGGGTCCGGATAGAGTCTGAGCCTCTCCCAGTCGGCGCTTTCAAGCGCCTCCAGCACCTTCGGCGAGGGAGGGTAGGGACATTCGTTGGTGTTCAGCTTTATCACTTTTTTCTGAGGCTGCTCACCCGGTACATATGGTACTACTTTGCGTATGTTATCTTCGAAACTCATATCGTGAAAACTATGCTACTCCTTCAACGAATACTTCTCTGAAAGCCTCTTAAATCCCGGCAGAGAGTTCACGCAGGTCTCATAAGCCACACAATACGAGAGTCTCACAAATCCCGCACAGGCAAAGGACGATCCCGGCACTACCAGGATATGCTCCTTCTTCGCTTCTGCCACAAACTCCTTCTCATCGGGCACGGGAGACTTGATGAACATATAGAAGGCTCCCTCGGGCCTGATGCACTCGAAGCCGTACTCCTTAAGCGCATCATAGAGCACATCCCTGTTGCGTGCGTAGAAGCCGATATCCGCCTTCTCCTCCAGACACTCCGCCACGGTCTTCTGTATCAGCGAAGGTGCGTTCACGAAGCCCAGCACCCTGTTCGCTATGGTCACCGCCTGGAAGAGCCTCTCATGATCCTCGATCTCCGAGGGTATCACGAGATAGCCTATGCGCTCTCCCGGCAGAGAGAGTGTTTTTGAGAAGGAATATCCCACTATGGTATTCCTGTAATACTTTGTGATATAGGGAACCTCTGCTCCCGTATAGACCAGCTCCCTGTAGGGCTCATCCGAGATGATGAAGATCTCGCTCCCGTACTCCTCCTGCTTTCGTGTAAGGATATCCGCTATGGCCTTTATGGTACTCTCGGGATATATCACTCCGGAAGGGTTGTTGGGATTATTGATGATGAGTGCCCTGGTCTTCCCGGTCACCGCCGCCTCGAATGCCGCAAGGTCCGGCTGGAAGGTCGATGTATCCGGCGCCACCTCCTTCAGCACTCCGTCGCAGTTCGCCACATAATTCCTGTATTCCACGAAGTAGGGTGCGAATGAGAGCACCTCATCTCCCGGGTTTATGATGGCCTTCAGCACGCAGTTGAGTCCCCCCGCGGCTCCCACAGTCATCATGATATTGTCCTGAGTAAAGGATGTGCCGAACCTTCTGTTCAGCGAATCCGCTATCTTCGCTCTCACGTCGGGAAAGCCCGCATTCGGCATATATCCGTGGAGCACCACGGGATCCTCTTCTTCGAGAAGCCTGATCATGGTCTGCTTCACCTTCTCCGGTGCCGGCACGTTCGGATTGCCCAGTGAGAAATCATAGACATTCTCCGCACCGAACTCCTGCGCCATCTTCTTTCCTTCTTCGAACATCTGCCTGATCACCGAATTGTTGTTGACCAGACCCTCCATCTTCTTTGCTATCATTTCTTTTCCTGATTGAACCTTTCGAAACCTTTCCAGTATTTGAACACGGCCTTGCCCACGATGCCCTCACGCGAAAGATACGTATTCTTCCAGTACCTTGAGTCTGCCGAATCATTGCGGTTGTCTCCCAGCATGAAGTAATGCCCCTCCGGCACGTCATAGGGTCCCCATATCCCGTCGGTGGAAGTGGTCAGATAGGGCTCGGAGAGCGCCTCTCCGTTAAGAAACACCGTACCGTCATGTATCTCTATGTGGTCCCCGGGCACTCCAATGATACGCTTGATATAGAGGATATCGGGGTCGTCGGGATAATCAAACATGATGATGTCTCCCCTCTGAGGCTCATTACGCAGGTAATAAAGCCTTGAGCCTATGACCCTGTCCCCTGCCATTATGGTGCTCTCCATTGAGGAGGTGGGTACCGTCGCATTCACTATCACCAGGGTATTGATCGCAAAGGAGATGACAATAGCCAGTATGATCACCAGGATCCAGTCGAATATCTCCTTCGCCACGCTGGTCTTCTCTCCTCTCTTAGCTGCTTTCTCCTCCCTCAGCTTCTTTTCGTTATTGAGTTTCTCCTGTATTTCCTTTTCTGCCTGTGTGATCTCCGCCATTCTGTCGTCCTTCTTGAGTGTTTGTTTTTATTTGCATCCGCATATTTTTGCAAGCTCAGAGAAGCGGTCTATGGTGATGTCTGCCTCACTCGCTTTACCGAAGCCGTAGGATGCGTATATGAAGCCTGTCCCGGCCTCTCTCACCGCTATGCGGTCTCCCTCTGTATCTCCCACATAATATGCCGAGGTATAGCCGTGACGCTCCACTATCGTCCGGATATTTTCGGCCTTGCCTCTCCCGCTGTCGCCGAAGCACAGCCTGTCTGCTATCTCTCTTTCGGTCAGATGCGTCTTTTTCATGAAGAGCTCAATGTAGCCGGCCTGGCAGTTGGACACTATGGCAAGAGGGAGTACCTCCGATAGTCTCTTTATTGTATCGATGACACCGGGATAGCAGATATCGCAGGGGTCGCCCTCAAGAGCCTCCTGCTCGTATTTTACACACTTGTCCATCAGCAGCTGCCTCTGCTCGTACGGTGCGTTTGGAAGCAGTGCCTCTGCTATCTCATCCATCGTCTTCCCGAAGAGCCCCTTCAGGGTATCCGGAAGGATGACCATGTCTTCGTATCCTATCTCATGTACCGCCCTGCTCCAGGCCCTGGATACTATGGGAGTGGAGTCCCACAGAGTACCGTCCACATCCAGAAGCAGCGCATCTATCCTTTTTTCCGCACTCATTCCACGATTATATCACAATATGATACGTGCCGCACAGAATGCTCAAAACCAGCCGGAAGGCTGGTTTTGCAAGCTGGTCTTTCTGTTATCCCGCGCTTTAAGTCACTCGGTATAGCTTGACTCCCTGCGCACCACAGCCCAGATGATGAACACATAGACGAAGCCTATCAGGGCCGTAATGAACTGGAACAGTGAGAATGTCATCTGGAACACCGGAAGCTTTGCTCTCATCGGGCTCTCGGCAGGTATGAAGGTGGGCAGAAGCCACAGTGAGATGGTGAGTCCCATCACCCCTCCTTTGAGCGCCGCACATATCACGGCCATGATGTAGCTTTTGATGCCTCCCGCGCTCCTTCCTCCGGCTACGACGTCCTTCTTCATGAGGAAATGCACACTCACTGCCAGCACTATATTGCCGGTCATTATCAGGGGTATGATCCCCGGTACTGCCATCATCACCGGTGATGCCGCGATCAGATATGCCGTGACCGGTGTGATGACGCTCAGTATGATACCGCATGCGAGATTGATCATCAGTACTGCCAGTATGATGCAGGTGTTCACCACAGGTCCCGTAATGAAGATGCTCAGGTTCTTAAAGAACTGGCTCACTATGCAGATCGCGAGGAGCACCCCCGTCATTGCTATCTGCTTTGCTCCGAATGTGTTGCTTTTCATGCTTTTTTTATGCCTCCTCCTGACTGCTGTTTACGAGCTGCTCCAGCTCGCTCTTCACCTGCTCCACTGTATCGGAGACTATGGTGGTGGATGCGGAGATCTCCTCGGTTGATGCCGCGAGACTCTGTATCCTCTCATTGACACTTTCTACTATCTCCAGGAGCTGCGATGTCTCACCCGCTATGGATGTGATCGCATCCTGAATATTCTTGTTGGCCACACCGCTGCTCTCGGCTGTACCCTTGGAGTCTGCAGCGAGGGAGTTGATCTCTCCCGCGACCACCGCGAAGCCTCTTCCCGCCTCGCCTGCTCTTGCTGCCTCGATGGAGGCGTTGAGTGCCAGCAGATTGGTCTGGTCTGCTATCTCCACGACTCGTTCGTTATTGGCGGTGAGCTCGTTCAGAGCCCCGGTTATGTTGGATATCGAATCATTGAGCCTCACGCAGAAGCTGGACACATTGGACATCTCTCCCGAGATCGCCGAGCTCTCCTCTGCGTTGCTGTTGTTGCCCTCCGACATGCCGCTGATGGACTCACGCAGGGTCTCGAACTTCTCGTTGATGTCCTCCATGGTGTTCAGTATCTCGTCGCGCTGTGCCTTCAGCACTGCTCTTTCATGCTCCACCATATCCTGCGCTTCCTTCTTCTCCAGCTCTACCAGATCCTTCAGGTAGTGTACGCAGTTTTCCTTGTGGTTGAAGCCGTTGTATATGGCTGTCGCCATCATACTGCAGGTCTCATAGCCGCAGCTGGAGCAGTTGATCTCTCTGGACTCCTGTGTGGTCTTGTTCATCTCGTTGAAGATCCTGTCGAGCTCTCCGGCCGTGGGTACCTTGACATGGCATTGAGAGGATCTGTCGGTATACTTACGCAGATAATCCTCCAGCTTCAGGTTTGCGAACTGCCTGTTGAGAGCCGCCATCCTCTTCTCCGGAGTGATGAGCCTGGACCATGCGCTCTTCTTGTCGTTCTTCTTGACGCTCTCCTGTATGTCGTGGATATGATACAGGGGATCGTCGGAGTCGGTGATCTCGGGATCAGTCGCGGTCCCGCAGATACATCCGTTCTCACAGTTCAGGGCATCTATGAAGAGAAATGGTGTCTTGCCTCCCTTGATCCTGTCTGCATTCTGCTGCAGGTAATGGTACATCCTCTTCTCACCCTCTATCTGGCGGATGAACACCTCGTTGCCCAAAAGCCAGTACACGTTCTCCTTCAGTCCGCCGGGCATGGGATATATGGAGCCCAGACCGTATTCGATCTCGTCCTTGATGGGCTCTCCCATGAGGTTGTGCTCCTTCACATATTTCATCATATGATCGAAGGTCACGTTATAGCTGATATATCCCTTGTTGTTGGGATCCGAGATCTCCATCTTCTTGGCAATACAGGGACTGATGAAGGCCATCTTCTCAGTGACTCCCAGTTCCTTCCTCGCATATATGGCTGCGCACATCATGGGGCTCTGTACCGGGAAGAGCTTCGGCAGAAGCTCCGGCAGGTATCTCTCTATGTAGCCGACCACCGCAGGGCAGGGCTGTGATATACCGCCCAGGTAGTTGTGCTTCTGGATATAGTTGATATAAGCCCAGGTCGTGATATCCGCACCGAAGGATACGCTGATGAACCTCTTCACTCCCAGCTTCTTCAGTCCTCCCAGGACTCTCTCGTATTCCTTGGGATAATCCGCCAGGAAAGCTGGTGCGATGAGCACCGTTATCTTCTCTCCCTTCTTGAGATCCGCGAAGAACTCCTCCGTATCGTCCCGGAATGCCCTGGCATGGTGCTCACAGGCATCGAAGCAGGCACCGCAGGCTATGCACCTGTCCTTGTCTACCTCTATACGGGAGCGGCCCTCCTCGTCGGGCTCGGTCGAAACACAGGCTCCCATACAGCTGCAGGCGCTGATACACTTGTTACAGCCAACACAATTATCGTTGGTATAGACCAACGATTCCTTCCCATATTCCATTTATATTCCTCCGTGATTGTATTTAAATAAATACTTTTCAGATATTATAGCAAAAAGCCCGAATAATCAATACGCAGATGTCGTTGGATATTCTCTCTGTTGCCACAAAATAAGAGACCGGAAGCCTCTTTTTTTAAGTTCAGGAAGCCTCTCTTTTTAAGATCAGGAAGCCTCTTTGGGCTGGTCAGGCTGCCTCCCTCGCCCGGAAGGCCTCGGTATCAAGAAGCTTCTCGCTCTTTGCGACTATGAAGGTCATGGCCACGTCTCCCAGACAGTTGATAGTCGTGATGAACATATCCAGGATCGGATATATTCCTATCAGCAGGCTTACTCCCTCCACGGGCACATTGAACTGGGTCAGTAGGACAGTGAGCAGGATGAGTCCAATTCCCGGTATCCCGGGAGCTCCCATGGACAGCAGGATGATGGTGGTGCACATGATCACCAGCATCCTTCCGCTGATATCGACTCCGTATATATTTGCTATGGCAAGAGCCGATACAGCCAGCTGTATGCAGATTCCGTTCATGTTGATCGTGGCTCCCAGAGGTATGGAGAAGGAGTATATCTTCGGAGATATGCCGAGCTTCTCTCCGCACGCCTTCATGTTCAGCGGTATGGAGGCATTGCTTGAGGAGAGTGAGAATACCTGCAGCATCGTAGGTGCGTATTTTCTGAAGAAGATGAGGGGGTTCTGCCCCGTGAACACAACGATCAGTATGCAGTAGACCACCATCATCGCAAGTAATCCCAGCAGTATCACTCCTGCTATTCCCAGTACCGATACGATGGAGTCGCCTCCCACCGATACCATCATGGATGCCATGGAGCAGAATGTCACGAGAGGGATCAGCTGCACCAGGATCACGGTGATCTTCAAAAAGAGCTCGTTCATGGCCTCGAATATATCCTTCACAAGTGTGGAGAACTGGCCTATGAGCCCTGCGGCCGCACCGCAGAATATCGCCAGCACTATGATCTGAAGCATATTTGCATCGTAGAAGGGCTTGATGATATTGGATGGCACCAGTCCGATGATGGTGCTCTTCAGGGATACATCTCCCATCTCTGCGACAGCTGCCTGATCCACCACCTCTGTAGCCGTGATGCCCTGTGCCACGGAGGGGTCTCCCGGCTGGAAGACAAAGAAGAGCCCCGTCCCTATGACTATGGACAGGATGGATGTCAGTATATAGGCCAGCATCACTTTGCCGCCTATCTTTCCTATATCGGAGAGATTGCCGAAGCCTGCGATGGCTGTTGCTATGGAAAAGAAGACCACAGGACCCACGACGGTCTGCAGGCCGTTCATGAACACTGTGGTGATAAGACTGAATATATTATTGTTTATTGCCTGTGCCACTCCATCCGGCAGGATGTTCATCAGCAGTCCGAAGGCAAGGCCTGCGAAAAGTCCGGTGAGGGTCATATAAAGCAGGGCGTAGCGTGAGGTCACCGCGGTGATGCGCACGTGGTTCCTGCCTTTGCTGTTCTTGTATTTCAGCTGGTCGGAGAAGCTCTTCAGCATGATGCTCCGGATGGCATCCTCGGTGCTGGCCGACATCCTGTCGCTGTCGTACTTCGCATCCAGGATCTCGCCTATCATCTCATCGCTCATCAGCTCGAATTCTTCTCCGGGAGCGGTGATGTCAAAGTAGATGCTGCCGAAGGAGTTCTTTGCGGAGAGCTTGACGCAGCCGCCCGGCGTGGTATGGTTCAGGAGTCCCACCGTCACCTCTTCCGCCATCAGCAGGGCTTTTACTTTCTCTTTGTCTTTTACCTTGTGCTCTTCGAGAAAGTTCTTTACGAAGTTTATCGCCTCGGCTGTCTCTCCCTGCTTAACGGTTATACTCTTCATGATGTCTCCTCCCGGCGGTGTAGCTTTGATCTGCTCCGGATATTAAGGTTCTTTGTATATCAGACCGAAGGCATAGCCTTCGAGGTTCAGTTTCGATGTGAAAAGGAATGGTTTATTGTCTGTATCGTAAAAGACTGTCACTTTGCCGTTCTTGTCTATTCCCATCACCGCATATTGTCTGCCGGTCTTCTGCAGTGCATCCGGCACGCAGAGCACCAATGTCCCGGTCTTGGGATCATATGTGTGTTTGTCCTCTACGGACATGGAGAAGGTGATGCCTTCCTTCCAGCCTGCGGGCAGCGCATTCTTGAATGCCATTGCACAGGCAGCCCCCTGTGTCTGCTTTCCGAACTTCGCCTTCCATGAAGGTACTCCGTTCTCGTAATAAACTGCCGCCAGCGCATCAGGGTTGTAGATGAAAGGAGTGTCGTCGCTGTCGTCGTCTTCCTTGTTGTCCCCCCCAGCTTTACGGAGCACTGCTTCCAGATCAATCCTGCCGTTGAGACCAGCTGATTCGGCATTCACTACTCGCCAGTGTAACAGATCCATCACGTTGTAAGACCCAATGGTGAGTTCTTCAAAATTATCCGGATTTACAACAACGGTAGGTTGCTCCTGCTGTATTGAGCCATTATAGCTGTAGTAAATCCTCAACCTGCCGCCTGTGGCCTCTGTAGCCGCAACCTCCCATCTGATCTTGTCTCCGGGGACAAAAGTGCTTCCGTTTATGTTCCCAATGTTGTCTTTATTTACCGTTGTCGTCGCCGCCATCACATTCACTGTCGGCATACATCCTATAAGTATGGCAAGGCAGAATGCGAAGAACTTCTTCTGCCTGCTCTTGATCACCTGTCTGTCAGTCACTCTCTCTGTTTCCTGTCTCTCCATGATCTCGCCCTTTCATCCGATCATCTCCATTCACACATCCAACTTACTATATCATGTTAAAATCCACTATTCCACAAAAAAATCACCCATTATCATTATGTCAACTAAAGAGTCACCGGAGTCACCGGGGACGGTTCTCGTTGACTCATTTTTCTTTTGGCATCCCGCGACCGCCGGCGATAGTTTTTGTTGCTAAGTCACCGGGGACGGTTCTTATTGACTTATTTTTGAAGCTCTTCCGTTAATCCGCGGCCGCCGGCAATAGTATTTGTTGCAAAACAGGGTGACGCTACTAAGCTCGCAGGCATCTCATGACGGCAAGTACTCCACACAACTCATACGGGTTTCCCCGAACTCAGTCGCGCTCATGGCGCGACATCGGAGGAAACCCGTATTTCGGACAGTGTGTTCCGTACTTGCCATTCGATGCTCTGCTCGCTAAGTAACGCACCAAATGTTTTGGCACCAAATACATATCGCCGTCTGCCGCCCCTACAACTCCCCGAATCTCCTTTTGTATTCTTCGAGCTCACGTTCTGCGTTGTCGGCGCGCTGCTTTGCGCTTTCGGCGCGCTTCTTTTCGTAGTCTGCTCTCTGCTCTGCTGCCTCAGCTCTCTGAGTGACGAGTTCGACGCGCTCCTTCAGTTCGTCCACCATGTATTTCTCAGTGTTCCTGTCCATTATATACAATGCTTCTGAAAACATACCTGTCAGCTCCTTCGGATCCTTCCGGAATTCTGCTATCTCTTTATAGAGTCAGCAGGGACGGTTCTCGTTGACTTCCAACGTTAACCGCCCTTACAACTCCCCGAATCTCCTTTTGTATTCTTCGAGCTCACGCTCCTTGCTGTCGGCGCGCTTCTTTTCGTAGTCTGCTCTCTGCTCTGCGCTGTCAGCTCTTTGCTCTGCGCTATCGGCCCGCTGCTCTGCTGCCTCAGCCCGCTGAGTGACGAGTTCGACACGCTCCTTCAGCTCGTCCACCATGTATTTCTCAGTGTTCCTGTCCATTATGTACAATGCTTCTGAAAACATACCTGTCAGCTCCTTCGGATCCTTCCGGAATTCTGCTATCTCTTTATAGAGTCAGCGGGGACGGTTCTCGTTGACTTCTAATGTTAACCGCCCCTACAACTCTCCGAATCTCCTTTTGTATTCTTCAAGCTCACGTTCTGCGTTGTCGGCGCGCTGTTCTGCTGCCTCAGCTCGCTGAGTGACGAGCTCGACGTGCTCCTTCAGCTCGTCCACCATATATTTCTCAGTGTTCCTGTCCATTATGTACAATGCTTCTGAAAACATACCTGTCAGCTCCTTCGGATCCTTCCGGAATTCTGCTATCTCTTTATACATTTCAGCAAACTCCGGGTGCGTATCTATCAGCTTCATCACACTCTCAATATCCGACTTTATGAGGAATGAGAGCCATGCCTCTAGTTCATTACTTATATTCTGGGCATTTTCCTTAAAAGAGTCAAGCGTGATATACGTTATTCTCGCTGTTTCCGTCAGCTCTATACCGCTGCTGTAGGACACCTCTCTTTTGTGTATGTACTCCTTCGTCCCCGCGAATTCTTCCGATGACTTTTCCATGAGTACAAACAGATAGACCGGGGTGATACCCTTATAGCTGAACTTGTCCCTGTACTCCTCCTTACGTCTGTTGTATTGCCGCATTATCATATCCGACACATAGCAGCTGCTCCTTTGGGACGAGAACATATATCCCATCTTCTGCATCTCCACATCCACGAAGCTCCCGTCCTCCAGCTCTACTATGATATCCATTATGACAAAAGAACCCTTATCGGTTATCTGTGAGCCATCCCTGGAGAGTACGGCTTTAATCTTCACCTTCTGTCCGATAAGGGCTGATATGAGCCTTCCCACTCTCTCCCTGTGCTCATCAGGATTGAATATCTTGCGGAAGAAGTTGTCGTAGAGAATGTTCAGACTCCTCTCACCCGCCAGGAAACCTTCTAGTTCCTCCTTCATCCCATCCGTGAGCTCAAGATACTTTTCGTAGGTATCCCGGTTCCTTTTGATGTCAGACAGAACCTCTTCATGAGTCCTTGGCTTTCCGAATACATCAGTTGCGATTGTTTTTCTTGAATTGAGATTAGACATGAGACCTCCTTCCCGATGCACAGAATGTGGAAGAAAAGAATAGAACGATATTCCCACGGCATCGGATGAAATTAGAATGATCGGTAACCCGACCGGAGATTCCCGGCCGATATCGGCGAGTGCCGATTTGGTAATGACTATAATATCACTTTTCCATGATCTGTCAAAAGAAGTCACCCTGTTTTGCAACAAAAACTATCGCCGGCGGCCGCGGATTAACGGAAGAGCTTCAAAAATAAGTCAATAAGAACCGTCCCCGCTGACTCCTTCTACTCCCGCGTGTTATAATCACATGGTGAATAACATCAGGAAAATCATATTGCAAATCATCATAATGGCAGCCGTCTTCCTGGCGGCAGCAGGAGCTATGGCGGGTCTGCTCACTCTGTCCGCCCTGATACCCAGGGAACGGATCCATGAGAACTCCCTTCGCTCTGCGGAGTATCTGTGCTCCGGAGAGCAGTTTGCCACAGTGATAGAGGATGTGGAGGCAAGCCGTCTGGACAGATATGCCGATTCCATCCTGCTCAACATTGCCTATTGCTATGAAAGCCGCTACCCGCTCCGTTCGGTACTGCTCTCCGCATATTATTTCACACCCTATCACGAAGAGAATGAGAACTTCCTTGCAGCTGTGGAGCACGACTACGCTCCCAACCAGCAGTACATGAGATACTGGCACGGCTCCAACGCCATAGTCCGCCCTCTTCTCACAGTATTCGATATCAGACAGATCTATATGTTAAACGCTGCGATCCTCTTCATACTGACTGCCGCCCTTATAGCCATGCTCCTGAGAAGAAAAAAGAAGCAGGCAGCCATTGCTCTCCTGGCAGGACTCATCGCAGGGAGCAGCTTCTTCGTGCCCCTGTCCCTGGAATATACATGGACCTTCATGGTGATGCTCGTCTCATCCATGGTCGCATTGATACTCTCAGGCGGAGATGATCACCCCTATGCCCTCCCCGTCTTATTCATGCTGTCGGGTATGGTGACAAGCTATCTTGACTTCCTTACCACAGAAACCCTGTCCCTTACCCTGCCCCTCATCATCCTGATCTGGCTGAGCAGAAAAGACAGTCTTGGCAAGACCCGACTTGACTCCGCCCTTTTCATTCTTAAACCTGCCGTCTCCTGGGGCATCGGCTACGTAGGTATGTGGGCCCTCAAATGGATCATCACCCAGGCAGTCTTTAAGGAGGATGTGGCACCCTATGTATCCGCTCATATCAGCGAACGGTTGGGAGGAGACATGGGAGTGAGCCTGCCGTCCTTCCTTTTCGGAGCCCTGACCCGTAATATCGGCTGTCTCTTCCCTGCAGGCTACGGAGTGGCAGGAGCCATAGCAGGCTTTCTCCTCGTACTGGCCGCCGCCTATGCAGGCTACGTATATCACGTGAAGAGCTTCGACACACGGCGTATACTGCTCCTTGCCGTCACCGCCCTTATCCCTTATGTAAGATACCTCGTGCTCCACAATCATTCATATATCCACTTTTTCTTCACCTACAGAGCCCAGGTGGCTACAATCATGGCCATAGTCCTCATTATTTCTGAACTCACAGGAGTCAGTGGGGACGGTTCTCTCTGACTTATTTTCAAAACGTTGTTCACGCATATCCGCGGCAGACGGCGATAGTATTTGTCGCCAAAACATTTGGTGCGTTACTTAGCGAGCAGAGCATCGAATGGCAAGTACGGAGCAAACTGTCTGAAATACGGGTTTCCCCCGATGTCGCGCCATGAGCGCGACCAGTGGAGCGTTTTTGATTTGCTATACCAATGCGATGAATGCTTGCCTGAGAGTGCATTTTCAAAAACGCAGGTGTAGCGGGGTGCTAAACAGCCAGTGGCTGTTTGCTTAGCACGGCCCGTAGCGGAGCGGAGACCACCGAGGCTTTTGGAAATGTGCTATCAGGTAAGCAGGCAAGCATTTGGTACAGTAAATAAAAAAAAGCTCCACCAGTTCGTGGAAACCCGTATGAGTTGTGTGGAGTACTTGCCGTCATGAGATGACTGCGAGCTTAGTAACGTCACCCTGTTTTGCAACAAATACTATCGCCGGCGGCCGCGGATCGACAGAAATAATTAAAAAAACCTGCTAACAAAAGTCAAGTGCTTTTGAGCAGGTTTTTTATAAATATCTTAATCCTTCATTTTTGCGTACACTAAAAAGGCTGGCCTTATTATCCAGCCGGAGTGC
>Ga0256405_10007669_pt1 | contig 16005 bp, 10 predicted proteins | sample RumenRJG_02DNA_FD_189096 | JGI IMG/M metagenome (GOLD analysis project Ga0256405, IMG submission 189096) | Bovine rumen microbial communities from Lethbridge, Alberta, Canada - RJG_02 | ecosystem: Host-associated > Mammals > Digestive system > Stomach > Rumen | place: Canada: Alberta... | reverse complement strand
CGCTGTGTGCCGCGAACAGGATCGTGCCGCCCGGAGTCTCGTAGACGCCTCTGGACTTCATGCCGACCAGACGGTTCTCGACGATATCGATGGTGCCGATGCCGTTCTTGCTGCCGAGTTCATTGAGCTTTGTCAGCAATTCGATCGGGCCCATTTTCACGCCGTCGACAGCAACCGGGATCCCGTGCTCGAAATCGATGTCGATGTACGTCACCTCATCCGGTGCCTGCTCCGGCGGAACGCTAAGTACGTGGATCGTATCATAGTGCACGTTCCACGGGTTCTCGAGCTCGCCGCCCTCATGACTGATGTGCCATATATTTTCATCTCTGGAGTAGATCTTGGCGTTGGACTGGCTGATGGGGATCCCATGATCATGGGAATACTGGATCATATCCTCCCTGGACTGGAATTCCCACTCCGGCATTCTCCACGGCGCTATGATCTTGATCGCCGGATCCAGGGCGTGGATCGCGGATTCGAATCTTACCTGGTCATTGCCTTTGCCGGTGCATCCGTGGGCGATGTAGAACGCGCCCTCTTCCTGAGCGATCTCTACCAGTTTCTTCGCCATAAGGGGCCGCGCCATCGCGGTTCCGAGCAGATAGTTCTCATAGGTCGCGCCGGCCTTGAGTGTCGGCCAGATGTAATCCGTAATGAATTCCTCTCTGAGGTCGACGGTCATTGCCTTGATCGCGCCCGTAGCCATCGCCTTCTGTTCGATGGCGTCAAAATCTTCCTTCTGTCCGGCGTTGCAGCAGACCGCGATCACGTCGTAATCGTAATTCTCCTTCAACCACTTCATGATGACTGATGTATCCAGTCCGCCTGAGTATGCCAGTACTACCTTTTCCTTTGCCACTTTCTCTTCCTCCTGCGTATTGTTTCGTATTCTATGTTTATGTTATGTGCATTATTATACATGGAATTGTATATAAATCAACCCTGTAATCGTATTTAAATTGTCTCTATGCCTCTGCCGTTTCTACTCCAGCGCGGCGTACTCCAGCTGCTCGCCTGCCTGCTTGAGTTTGATCACATCCAGGAATACCTTTGCAGTATCCATGCATGTCAGTGTCGGGATCCCGCGCTCCACGGACTTTCTCCTGACCGGGAAGCTGTCGTTTTCCTTGCTGTTGGCCATCTCCGGAACATTCAGGACAAGATCGATCCTCATGTCGCTTCCGGCGTCATGGTTCCCGATCCACTTGATGGCGGTATCGTATGTCATCACATTCACATTGATACCGTACTGACTTGCAAAATCCAGATTGTCCGACGAAACATACAGTTTGAATCCGGCGTCGATGTAATCCTGCAGGATCTGCGCCGTATACGAGGTCAGTTCTGCCTGCCGGATGGTCGCGAAGATATTGCCTTCTGTCGGGATCGCCGTGCCGGCCGCGACAAATCCCTTGTACAGCGCCTTCTTAAGATCGGCGTCGATTCCGAGCACCTCGCCGGTGGATTTCATTTCCGGACCAAGTGCAATATCCATATCGGTCAGTTTCGCGCTGGAGAAGACCGGGACCTTCACGGAGTACTTCTCACTCTTTGGATACAGCCCTGTGCCGTATCCGCTGTCCTTCAGTTTCTGCCCCAGCATGGCTGCGACAGCCAGTTTGACCATCGGCACGCCGGTGACTTTGCTTAAAATCGGAACCGTTCTGGATGCGCGCGGGTTGACCTCGATGACGTAGATCGTCTTGCCGTCATAGGCGTACTGGATGTTGACCAGTCCGACGACATCCAGCGCTTTCGCGATCTTTTTCGTGTAAACAGCCAGCGTATCCTCCACCTCCTTGGCGATGGAGAAATCCGGGTAAACGGAAATGCTGTCGCCGGAATGGACGCCCGCTCGTTCGATGTGCTCCATGATGCCCGGGATCAGCACATCCTCGCCATCGGATACGGCGTCGACCTCGATTTCCTTTCCTACGATATACTGGTCGATCAGGACCGGATGCTCCTTCGACAGGGAAACCGCCTCCCGCAGGTAACTCAGCAGTTCCTCGTCGCTGTACACGACCTGCATGGCGCGTCCGCCGATCACGTAGGAAGGACGGACAACGACCGGATAGCCAAGCTCCGCTACAGCCTTGAAGGCTTCGTCTTCTCCTGTGACCGCATAGCCCTTCGGCGTCGCGATGCGCAGTTCATTGAGAAGTTCATTGAACTTCTCCCTGTCTTCCGCCAGGTCGATGTTTTTGTACGATGTTCCCAGAATGTTGATCATGCGGCTGTCCAGTTGCTGCGCCAGATTCAGAGACGTCTGGCCGCCGAACTGCACGATGACGCCCAGGGGCCGCTCCCTCTTGATGATATTCATCACATCGTCGATGTGGAGCGCCTCGAAATACAGTTTGTCCGAAATATCTGAGTCTGTGCTGACCGTCTCCGGATTGTTGTTAGCGATGATTGCCTCAAAGCCAAGCTCCCTGACCGCGTTGACGCACTGCACGCAGCAGTAGTCGAACTCGATTCCCTGGCCGATCCGGATCGGACCGGAACCGATCACCAGGATCTTCTCCCGATCGGAGATGACGTTTTCATCACCCTTATCGTAGCAGGAATAGTAATACGGCGTCGCGATCGCGGAGCGTCCGCCGCTCGTGTCGACCATCTTGTACACAGGATAGATGTCATTATAGATACGGATGTCCTGGATGACTTCCCGCGGGACGCCGGACAGTCCGATGATATCGTTATCCGTGAAGCCCTTGGACTCTGCTTCTGCCAGCAGATCTTTCGTCAGCGGACCCTCTTTCAGCCGAACTTCAAGATCGATGAGATATTTGATCTTGTCGAGGAACCACGGATTGATCTTCGTGACATCATACACCTCGTCCACCGTCATCAGCTCTCTTCTGAACACCTCTGCGATACAGAAGATCCGCTCGTCGTCACAGGCTTTCAGCTTGGCCAGCAGTTCCACATCACCCAGGCAGGACACGGACGGCGTGTGCAGACCGTCGCACTTGATCTCTACGGACGTCAGCGCTTTCAGCAAAGCGCTCTCGAAGCTTTTGCATAAGGACATGACTTCCCCGGTCGCTTTCATCTGTGTCCCAAGTACACGGGATGCTGTCCTGAACTTGTCGAAGGGCCAGCGCGGATATTTTACAACGATGTAATCCAGCGACGGTTCAAAGAGCGCCGTTCCGCCTGCCACGCTGTTGCGGATCTCGTCGAGATGGTATCCCAGCGCGATCTTAGCTGCGATCCTGGCAATCGGATACCCGGCCGCCTTGGACGCCAGCGCCGAGGAACGGCTGACACGCGGATTCACTTCGATGACGATGTAGTCTCCTGTATCCGGATCCAGGGCGAACTGGATGTTGCAGCCGCCTTCGATGCCGAGACTGCGGATAATCTTGATCGACGCGTCCTTGAGCATCTGGTTTTCTTCTTTGGTGATCGTCTGGGTCGGCGCAACGACGATGCTGTCCCCGGTATGCACGCCAACGGGATCGACGTTTTCCATATCGCAGATGATGATGCAGTTGTCGGCGCCATCCCGCATCACCTCATATTCGATTTCCTTCCAGCCGGCAACGGATTTCTCAAGAAGAATCTGCCCGATCGCGCTGCTCTCCATTCCTCTGTAGCACAGATCGTCGAGCTCTTCCATGGTCTGGGCGATGCCGCCTCCTGTTCCGCCCAGCGTATACGCGGGCCGGATGATGACCGGAAGTCCTTCTTCCTGTATAAACGCGTGGCATTCTTCGATCGTTGTGGCGATCGTACTCGCCGGAACCGGTTCTCCGATCTCTTCCATAAGGGCTTTGAACGCCTCCCTGTCTTCTGCCTTCTTGATGCTTTCCTTGTTGACGCCCAAAAGTTCTACGTTGTAACGGGACAGGATGCCTTTGCGTTCCATTTCCATTGCCAGATTAAGTCCTGTCTGACCCCCGAATCCCGCGAGCATCCCATTCGGCCGCTCTCTTCGGATGACCTCTTCGATCGTCTCCTCTGTCAGCGGTTCCATATAGACTTTGTCCGCGATCTGCGGATCCGTCATGATCGTAGCCGGATTACTGTTGACGAGGATCGTCTTGATTCCTTCCTCGCGAATGGCCTTGCAGGCCTGTGTTCCCGCGTAGTCAAACTCCGCAGCCTGTCCAATAACGATTGGTCCCGATCCGATGATCAGTATTTTTTTCAGGTACTCTTTCTTTGGCATGTTTTTCTCCTTGCTGTTCTAATATTCAATCACGTCGCATATTATACATCGGTCTGAATACTTATGCAAGCAGTTTCTTTTTTTGCAATCCATGGCAGTCACTGAACGCCGCCGCCCTTAAAAAAAACCCTGCCGCGCCTTTCGGCGCCGCAGGGCCTCGCATGAATACCTTTGTATCGATATTTATTTGTTCTTTGCGATTTCCTCCAGCTGTTTCTCAACATTTTCGAAGGATGTCGAGCCGGCTGACTTCTTGGACGAAATGACGTTTCTGATCGCGATCATATCGTAAACATCGCTGTCGAAGAGCTGGCTGAACTGCTTCAGGTCGTCAAGCCACAGTTCTTCGATCGGCTTGTTGTTGTTGATCGCGTACTGAACGATCTTGCTGATGATCGCGCCGACTTCTTCCGATGGGATACCTCTCTCCATCAGGTATTCTGCCAGTTCTGTCGCGTTCATGTAGCCGTACTTGGCTGCTCTCTGCATCTCGCCTCTGTTGATCTTCATGGTCTTGATCATCTCAACGAACAGGTTCAGGCAGGCTTCCACGGTATGCGCTGCGTCGAGGAGCGCGTACTTATCTTCCTGCATGTCTCTGTTGTAGGACATCGGCAGTCCTTTGAATACCGTGAGCAGATTGATCATATCGCCGTAGACTCTGCCGGTCTTGCCTCTGATCAGCTCCGCCACATCCAGATTCTTCTTCTGCGGAAGGACTCTGCTGCCGGTGGTAAACTCGTCGTCGATCTCGATGAAGCCGAATTCAACGGAGCTCCACAGGATCATGTCTTCACAGAATCTGGACAGGTGCATCATCGTGATGGAACAGTCATTGATGAATTCCATTCCGAAATCTCTGTCGGCGACGCCGTCCATAGCGTTCGGAAGGATTCCGTCAAAGCCCAGTTCTTTCGCCATTTTCTTACGGTCGGTATCGTAAATGGATCCGGCCAGCGCACCTCCTGCCGGCGGCATCATGTTGATGCTCTCCATGCAGTTTTCAAATCTTCTGACATCGCGCCGGAACATCTGATAATAAGCCAGCAGATGATAGGCCAGCGTGATCGGCTGCGCTCTCTGCAGGTGGGAGTATCCCGGCATGATCGTGTTGACATGCTCCTTCGCCAGTGTTTCCAGCGTGTCCAGCAGTTCCTGCAAAAGCTCACGGATCTTGTCGTTCTCCGCCCGCAGGAAGAGTCTGGTATCGATCACAACCTGGTCGTTGACACTTCTTGCCCAGTTGAGTTTCCTGGCTACCGGACCGATTTTGTCCTCCAGAACCTGCTCGATGCATCCGTGGATATCATCGTACTCGACCTTGAACTCGACCTTACCTGCCTCTATGTCCGCAAGCACTTCCTTCAGTCCTGCGATCATCTGATCGCATTCTTCACCTGAGATCAGTTTGTTCTGTTTCAGCATGCGCGCGTGCGCGATACTAGCTGCTACTTCTTCGTCATAGAGCATATTGTCTACGCCTATGGACGACATAAATTCTTTCGCAGTCTGTTTCATAATATCACCTCTTTTAGTTGAATGTGATTACGGTTCCTGTTTCTCCGTTCAGCGCTTCGACCGCCTTGTCCAGGGATGTGATGATCGCCTTCTTGCTCGGGAACTGTCTGACGAACTTCATGGCCGCCTCGACCTTCGGAAGCATGCTTCCTGCCGGGAACTGTCCTTCTTCGATGTACTTCACTCCGTCATGCAGTGTCAGGTGATCCAGATCCTGCTGATCCGGCTTGTTGAAGTTGATGGCAACCTTCTCCACCTCTGTCAGGATCATGAGGCAATCGGCTTTGATCTGCTCTGCCAGAAGTTCTGCCGCGAAGTCCTTATCGATGACCGCTGCAACGCCGTCCATATGACCATCCATTCTTTCGATGACCGGGATGCCGCCGCCGCCGCATGTGATAACGATGTTATCTTCCCACAGCTGCTTGACGGAATCGATTTCAACGATGCGGACCGGCTTCGGTGACGCAACGACTCTTCTCCATCCTCTGCCGGCGTCTTCCTTCATGGTCCAGCCTTTTTCCTGTTCCAGGGCTTTCGCTTCTTCTTCCGTATAGAACGGACCGATCGGCTTGGTCGGATTCTGGAAAGCCGGATCGTTTTCGTCTACTACGACCTGTGTGGCAAGCGTCACGACCGGTACGTGTCTGTTCTGCATGTTCAGCGCATAGCGCAGGCACTGCTGGATGTGGTATCCGATGTAACCCTGCGACATGGCTCCGCAGACATCGAACGGCATTGCCGGAGTAACATCCTTGGCTGCTTCACTTGCCATAACGATGCGTCCGACCTGCGGTCCGTTGCCGTGGACGACCGCGATCTCATATCCCATACCGCTGATCTGTGCAACGTGTTCACATGTTTTCTTAACTACTTCCAGCTGAGCTTCCGCAGTTGCGGGACCTTTGCCTGTCTGCAGCGCGTTTCCGCCCAGCGCGATTACGATTTTACCTTTGCTTTCTGACATCTATTTTCTCCTTATAAATCAACTCTGTTAACCGGGCAGCTCATGCATCTCGGGCCGCCTCTTCCTCTGGAAAGCTCCGCGCTCGGAATGGACAGGACTTTGACGCCCTTCTTGTCGAGGAGCTCGTTGGATACGTAATTTCTTTCATAGGTAACAACTGTTCCCGGTGCGATGCAGAGGGTGTTGGAACCGTCGTTCCACTGTTCTCTCTGCGCAGCCAGAAGATCGCCGCCGCCGCAGCGGATCAGCTCGACAGCCGGGATCCCCAGTTCGAGAGCCAGAATGTTCTGCAGCTCGTCCTTCATGGCGTTGAACTTCAGCTCGCCGCCTTTGCCCAGGGTAATCTCATACACGCCGAGCGGTCCCTCGATTTCCGGATGGATGGTGAACTTGTCGTAGTCGACCATGGTGAATACGGTATCCAGGTGCATAAACGCTCTCGTCTTCGGGATATCGAATACCAGAACCTTCTGGAACGTGGAATTCGGAAGCAGATTCTTCGCCAGGCGCTCGATGCCTGCGATCGTTGTTCTCTGGGAAAGTCCGACTGCAACCATATCCTTGGAGAGCACCAGTACATCGCCGCCTTCGATGGAATAATCTTCGGAAAGATCGTACCACTGCTTGTTCTCTTCTGTCGCGAAGTCTCTGTTGTACTTGTACATATACTTCAGCAGCAGGGATTCTCTTCTTCTCTCCTGTGTGTGCATGTGGTGAATGTCGATTCCGTCACCCAGGCAGGCGCCCGGGTCTCTTGTGAAGTACAGATTCGGCATTGGATCCGAAATGTACGGATAGTCGTCGTGGATCAGATCCATCAGCGAGTGCACTTCATCCGACGGCACCTCGTTCTTCTTGATGCCTGCGATGAGCTTCGCGACCATCGTCTTGGGGTCGAATGTCATGAGGTAAGAGATCAGACTCTCTCTCATGCCCTGTGATGTGATCAGAGACAGATCGAGGAAGTCTTCGATCAGAGCCTGCTGCAGCTGCGGCGTGCTCAGGGCCTTTGCTGTTTCCTCTACGTAATAAACGACTTCAACGCCGTTTTCTCTGAGTACTTCGGCAAATCTGTCGTGTTCCTGCTGGGCGACCTTCAGATACGGGATGTCATCAAAGAGCAGACGCTCCATGGTGGCAGGCGTAAGCGCTTCCAGCTCCAGTCCCGGCCGATGCAGCAGAACCTTGTTCAGCTTACCGATTTCCGAATAATTGTGGATTCCAGGTATCATCGTTTTACCTCCTGTTTCACGGTTTATCATTGTATTCAGGCCGGCACTTGAGGCCGGCCTGATTGATTTCCTGCGATCGATCTTATCTGCCGATTGTAGCAACCATGACGGCCTTGATCGTGTGCATTCTGTTTTCTGCTTCGTCGAATACCTTTGACTGCGGTCCTCTGAAGACTTCATCGGTGACCTCGCGGATGTCATAACCCAGCTCGTTCTGTGAGGATGACATGGTGGTTTCGAAGTCATGGAAGGAAGGCAGGCAGTGCATGAAGATGCATCCGTCGTTTCCGGTAGCAGCCATCATTTCTTCTGTTACTCTGTACGGTGTCAGGAGTCTGACTCTCTCCGGGATCTGGTCCTCTTCACCCATGGAAGCCCAGATGTCTGTATACAGTACGTCAGCACCCTTGATCGCTTCGATGTCGGAGGAAACCTCGATGGAAGCGCCGGTCTGTACCGCTACCTCACGAGCTCTTTCGATAACGGAGCTGTCTACTTCGTCGCACAGTTCCTTCGGGCCGTAAGCTACGAACTGCATACCCATCTTCGCGCAGCCGTACATCCATGCATACGCCATGTTGTTTCTGACATCGCCGACGAAGACGACCTTGCACTTGTTCAGCGGTTTTGCAACATGCTCTTCAATGGTGAGCAGGTCAGCCAGGATCTGTGTCGGATGATCAACGTCCGTCAGTCCGTTCCAGACAGGTACGCCTGCGTGCTGCGCCAGCTGCTCTACAACCTTCTGATCATATCCTCTGTATTCGATTCCGTCATAGAATCTGCCGAGAACTTTAGCGGTATCTTCGAGTGATTCCTTCTTGCCCATCTGTGATGACTTGCTGTCCAGGAATGTGACGCCTGCGCCCTCATCCATCGCGCCTACTTCGAACGCGCATCTGGTTCTTGTGGAGGTCTTCTCAAAGAGCAGCACGACGTTCTTGCCCTTCAGGCTGTCGCCGATGATGCCGGCTCTCTTCTTGGCCTTCAGATCGTGGGCCAGGTCCAGGAGATAACGGATTTCTTCCGGTGTGAAGTCCATGAGTGTCAAAAAGCTTCTTCCTCTGAGATTTACTGCCATAATGTTGTTCTCCTTTTTTCTTTGTTTTTTTACTTCTTACTTTTTTAACTTACTTTTTTACTTGTTCTTACTTGTTCTACTATCTTCCTGGTGCTAAACGAAAAGCACCTTGTCTAGAATATACTATAGCCTATATTCCAAACAAAGTGCCAGTAGCTTCGTTATTTCTTGTGCCAGTTGCAAAAGCATTCTTCGAGGATATCCATCCCCTGCTGGATCTCCCCCTCGGTCGGATAGGAGAAGTTCAATCGGAAGAACCGCGATCCCATCTGTTTTCGCGGGAAGAACACATATCCGGGCATGAATGTCAGTCCCCTCTTCTGGGCTTCGCGGAGAAGGTCGCGGGAGTCCATGTCTTCGGGCAGCTCCACCCATAGGTATACGCCGCCTTCCGGTTTCGTGTAGCGCAGGCCGAACCTTTCGGCAAGGCGGTCCAGCCGCTCGCACATCTGATCCCGCTTGCTTTTGCAGATGTGCCGGAAATCCGCAAGGCGCTTCTGGAAGACGCCTTTCTTCATGTATTGCAGCATGACCATCTGGGCAGCCCAGTCCGGATTGGCAACGCGCAGGGATACCATGTTCGAGAACTGTTCGATGATCTTCCTGTCGGCGGCGACAAAGGACACGCCGATGCCGGGCACCATGTTCAGCGAAAACGAATACATGTAGATGACATTGTCGCCGTGATCCATGGATTTGATCGAAGGGAGCGGACGCTCGCCGTAGTAGATCTCCGAACTCTCATCATCTTCGATGACCGGGATCCGGTACTTGTAGGACAGTTCCAGTATCTGCCGTCGCCGCTCCAGGCTCAACACGGTTCCCTTGGGATTGTTGAAACTGGAGTCCACATAGATGAACTTCGGATTGCTGTTTTCAATGACCTTATCCAGGTGGTCTGTGATCATGCCGTGCTCATCGGAAGGCACGGTGATCAGTTTCCCGCCGGCCAGTTCGATGGTCCGGTACACGTCCGATGACATGACTTCATCGACGATCACGCCGTCGCCGGGAGAAAGCATGAGCTGCAGAATAAAATCCAGCGCCTGGTTGTTCTCCGAAAAGATCTGTATGTTGGACGGCTTGGTCCGGATGCCGATCGACGCCATGTACTTGACGATCTCCCGGATCAGTTCCGGATCCCCCTGATAGGGCACGTAGAAATACGCTTTGTCGCCGCTGCTGCGGAACATCTCTTCAAACACAGAAGCGATCTCCTCCGGCGGATACGGCTCCCGCGCCGCCACGCCCCCGGCAAAGGAAATATACGCCGGGTCGAAGCTTTCGCTGTACAGCTCGTCGAAATCGCTGATAAAGTCATCGTATTCCTGCTTCACGGCAGCTTCCCAATTGACCTTTTTTCTCCGGTCCGGAGAGTTGTCCTCCACGCTGCGCCCAAACCGCACACGGTAACAGCTTCCCTGCGCGGAATCCAGCAGTCCCTCGCTCTTCAGCTCGCCGTACGCCCGCGTGACCGTGTTGCGGTGCACGCCAAGCTCCGCCGCCAGCGCGCGCTCCGACGGCAGCATATAGCCGTCTGTGATCTGCCCTGTGTGGAGCATGCTTTTGATCTGCCCTGCGATCTGCATGTAGACAGGTGTTTTGTCGTTCCGTTTGATTTCGATTTTCATAAGTCTCCGCTTTCGTTGTTTCCGCGGAACGTGTCTTACAGGATCTCGTCACCGTATTTCTGCGCGTCCAGAATCGCCTGATCGATGATCCTCGCCATCTGCTGCACGACCTGCACCGGATACCTGCCCGTCGCGGTTTCTCCCGTGACCAGAAGATCTGTGGCGCCGTCAAATACAGCGTTTGCGATATCGGATACTTCGGCTCTCGTCGGCGTCAGGCTTTCCGTCATGGATTCGATCAGCTGTGTCGCGATGATCACGGCTTTTCCCATCTCCCGGCATTTGCGGATGATACGTTTCTGCATGGCAGGCACTTTCTCAAAGCCGATCTCCACGCCCATATCGCCCCTGGCAATGAGGATCTGATCCGCCTCTTTCAGGATTTCGTCGAAATTGCTGATGGCTTCCTTCGACTCGATCTTGGCGATGACGCCGATCTGCGAGCCTCCGTTCTCCTCAAGGATCGCGCGGATCGCGCGGACATCCTCCGCTCTGCGTATGAAAGACCCGGCGATATAATCCACCCCTTGTTCGATACACCATAAGATGTCGGCGACGTCACTTTCACGGAGATAGTCCATCTGCAGTTTCACATCCGGGACATTGACGCCTTTTCTGCTGGCGATCCTGCCGCCCCGGTCGACGTAGCAGACGATATCCTGTCCCCTTACGCTTTCGACCGTCAGGCTGATCCTACCGTCATCGATGAGGATCTGTGTGCCGACTTTCACCTCACGGCAGAGCTTCTCGTAACCTATGCGTATAATCTGGTTGACATAGCTCCCAAACTCATTGCCGTAAGGATCGTGCTCCGGCGGAAGGATCTCGCTTCCCTCCGCCAGCGAATTGCCGTCCGCGTCGCGTTCTTCCTCTCCCTCGCACCGCAGCACGAGAGTCTCCCCGGTTCCCGCGAAGGTGGCGCCTCCCGGGATCTCCTTGACTCGGATCTCCGGTCCCCGCAGATCATACATAATAGAGGCTTCCTCCGTCCCGCTCATCCTTGCTGCCCGCCGAAAGCTTGCCAGCTTCTCCTCCTGGGACGCGGCGCTGCCGTGGGACAGATTGATTCTGGCACCCACCATGCCGGCATCCATCATCGCCGCCAGTATTTGCGGATCGCTGCAGGACGGTCCGATCGTGCACTGTATTCCTACTTCTCTCATGATTTCTCTCCGTGGAACTGGTAGTATGTCGTTTCGATACTGCCGTTGTAAAGCTTGCGGCGCCGGTTGGCGCGTCTTCCCATGAGCTTTTTCTCCGCGTCCTTATCCGGGGTGATCACGAACAGTGACCATCCGGGGTGTTCCCGGCAGAACCGCCGCAGCGCCTTGAACAGGCCATCGATCTCCTCCTGTTCGCCGATGCGCTCTCCGTAGGGCGGGTTGGTAATGATCATCCCGTGCTCATCCGCCAGCGCGGAAACACCCAGATCTTTCACGTCGGCCCGCTGGAAACGAATGCACATATCCACGCCTGCCTCGGCTGCGTTCTCCCGCGCGGCAGCCACGGCCTTCGGATCGATGTCCGTCGCCAGAATGTGCACCGGCAGCTGCTGAATGGAAGCAAACGCGCGGCTGCGCTCTTCCTTCCAGACCTCCTGCGGGATCAGTTCCCATCCTTCGGCGGCGAAGTTGCGGGACAGACCCGGTGCGATATTCATGCCGATCATGGCCGCTTCAATCGGAATCGTTCCGCTGCCGCAGCAGGGATCCGCCAGAGCGCGTCCCGGTCTGTAAAAGCTCAACAGGACAAGCGCCGCCGCCAGGGTTTCCTTCATAGGCGCGTCAACGGAACTCACCCGGTACCCCCGTTTGTGCAGCCCTGTACCGCTCGTGTCGACCGTTACGGTAGCCCGGTCCTTCAGAAGTGTGACCTTGACCGTATACTCCGCCCCGGTTTCCGGGAACTGCTTTATGCCGTACGCTGCGCTCATGCGCTCCACGATGGCCTTCTTTGACACGCTCTGAATCGCTGGAGGATTATGCAACTTCGACTTGACGGTGGAGCAGGTTACCGTAAATTTGCCATCTGCCGGAATGATATCCTCCCACGCAAAGCCCTTAATGCCCTGGAACAGGTCTTCGAAGGTCTGCGCTTCGAATTCACATACCTTCAGCAGCACCCGGTCCGCGCACCGCAGCCATAAATTAGAGCGGACGATCGCCCGCTCATCACCGGCAAAGGTCACCTTGCCATCTTCTGTTTTCAGTATTTCATATCCCAGCCCCTCGATCTCGCGGCGTACCACCGCTTCCAATCCGAAGGTTGCTGTTGCAATCAGTTCAAACATGCCGGTCTCCTGCTTAGTCATCTTTGTTCATTCGTCTCCAGAAATCGGCGGCACCTTTGAATTCCTCGCCGCTTCTGTCCCTGTACTTGTGCATGAGTTTCTCCTGATGCGGATCGTAATTCAGCTGCTCTTCAAACAACTTCTTCTCGTAAGCGTTGAGCTCGGCGGAATCCTTGACGTGGGCGCTGAGCGGCCGCGGCAGATACAGCATGTAAATGAGCGGAGAGATCAGGAACACATCCACGATGGAAAAGGCGATCAGCAAACCAAACACGACCCTCGCGTCCACGCCGGCCGGAAGCAAAAGCAGACAGGCGATGATGCCGAGGATCCAAACGATACCTGTAACGAAGAACTTGTCCAGTATCCGCAGTTTCTTCGTCAGCGCCGGGCTGTAGAGGGATCCTGTCTTTTTCATCTTCCGCATGGTGCTGCTCCACCGGTTGTTTCCCAGTGACAACCGGAGCGCCAGTGCAAAATCCGATCCTCCCTTACGCGTCGCTTCTGCCGGAAAATCCTCCTGCGGGAAATCCAGCATTTCTTCCTTTTCGAAGGCCACCTCGGTCAGGATGCATTTGCCCTGCCCCATGATAGAGACACCGGCCTCTTCGCCGGGCTGCAGCTCAATGACCATCTGCTCATCGGCTTTGACCATATCCGTCTCACCGCCTGCGGTCACGACAGCGTATCCTTCGGCGCTGTAGAGTCCCAGACAGCGGGAACCCTCAAAGCGGCTTACTACAGGCTGCGCCTGCTCGGTCAGTTCGACCAGCTCCATCCTGCCTTTGCATCCCTTGCGGTAGATGAGGTTGTAGTCTTTGATCAGCTTGCCGAAGCATTTCGTCTTGACAGCGCCGTCAAAGGCGTCGTACTCGAACGCCGACAGGCTCGCCGTCCGCTCCTCCCCGTAAGCCAGAACCACCGAGCCTTCCAGCACCATCAGGATGCGGTCATAATCCGGCAGTTTCGTGAAGGAGGATTCCTCCAGATCCGAATCTGCGCTGGAAAGGCGCCACAGGAAATCCCTGTCCAGATACTCCGCCTTCTCCGGGTAAATGGCCAGCTCGCGGGTGTTGCCGCCGGACCATTTGCTCATTTTGTAGTTTTCTTCTTTGTAAATTCGCTTTTTCATAGTTCGATTATACTATTCTCCGGGTTCAGAATCTATCTCTTCCCAGCAAAACCGATTGCCGAAAATATCGTAGCCGATCACGTGCAGTCTGCCGTCCGGCAGCGTGCAGAAATCCGTTCCCTTGATGATCTCGCCGGCCCGGTGTACCTTCCCGTCATAATCCGGGTCCAGGCTCCAAAAATCGATGCAGGAACGGCTGTCGTCATGGAGATACTTCAGCGCGATCTCCTCATCGGCATCGGACAGCTTCAGAACGTCCGGCACATAATCGTTGATGCGCAGACATCCCATCTCCTCGCTGCACCGGACAAGACGGCTCAACGCCTCATCGGGATCCTTCTCATTGCGGACCACTGCAAAAGCACCAAAAGGACTGTCATCCTCCATTCGGGTCCGCATGAACCTGCGGATCTGACTGGAAACGGAGACCTCGCCTTCATCGCACATGATCCACCGGCGCTTCATCCGCTCGCAGACCACGCCCATGGTGCCCGATCCCGAGAAAAAGTCCGCGCACAGATCTCCTTCATCGCTGCAGGCCTGCACGATGCGTTCCAGCAGCTTTTCCGGCTTTTGCGTGGCGTAGCCGGTCCTCTCATGGGATGTCCGGCCGACCATATCGATGCTCCACACATCCTTCATGTTCACCATGGTGTACCAGCCCAGCTCATCCTGGAATTCCTCCACGTTTTTGAACCGGTAGGGTTTCATCTCCCGGTTGTAGGATTTCTCCTTCAGGGGGTGGAACTTGTATCGGTTGCTTTTGCAGTAGAACAGGAGCGTATCGTGTTTGCGGGCGAAGCTGCGTTTCGAGGCGCCTCCGGATTTATACGTCCAAGCGACCTCGTTGATGAAGTTGTCGTAGCCGAAGATTTCGTCGAGCAGGATCTTCATGTAGTGGGAGCTGTGCCAGTCCAGATGCACCCAGATGCATCCGGTGTCCGACAGGAGCTCCTTCATGAGCATGAACCGCACGCCCAGCATGGCCAGATACTGCTGCAGGCTGTCCTCCCAGGTATCGTCGTAGGCGCCGGTCTTAATGTATGGCGAAACGCCCAGCTTATCCGACTGCAGCCGCACGGACACCTGATATTTGCTGTTGGAAAAGAACGGCGGATCTACATAGATCAGCTGAATCTTCCCGGCCATATCCTTCTCCTTGAGAAGGTATTCCATATACGCCAGATTATCGCCTCCGGCCAGCACGTTTCCCGGCGCGGCAGCCGCATCGGTGCTATCGTTCTGCGTTTTCTGTCCGGGCGCGTAGATCTCATTCGTATAGAAATGCGCGTGCCGTTTCCGTTTCATGATTCTCTGGTACATGCGGCGCGACTGTGTCAGCGCCCGCATTACTTCGTTGATCCTGCTCGTTGTGATCCTGCTCATTGTCTTCTGCCTCCCAGAAGTACTTTCTCAAGGTCTTCCCGACCTGCCCGTTTCAGAGCCTTTCGCACCAGTTTCTCGTTTTTCTTCTTGTTGAAGTGGAGCAGTGCCCGCTGCAGCTTCTTCTCTTCGTGATCCTTCGCCACATAGACATCGCGTCCTGTAAACGGATCCTTGCCGGTGTAGTAGATGCAGGTGGACAGCGTTCCCGGCGTCGGATAGAAATCCTGCACCTGGTCGGGAACAAATCCGGTCTTCTTCATGTAGAGCGCCAGATCCACAGCGTCCTTCAGGGTGCATCCGGGATGGGATGAAATGAAGTACGGGATCATGTACTGCTTCCGTCCCAGCCTCCTGTTGATCCTCCTGTATTCCTCCGCAAAGCCGTCAAACACTTCAATGCCGGGTTTGTGCATCTGCCGCAGGACATTTGCGGCGGCATGCTCCGGCGCCACCTTCAGTATACCGCTGATGTGGTTTTCGCACAATTCCTCCAGGAACCGGTAACCGGATCCGTCTTTGCCCTTTCGCTTCATATCCGCCATGATGTAATCGAAGCGGATCCCGGAGCGGATGAACACCTTCTTG
>Ga0256405_10007668_pt1 | contig 16005 bp, 15 predicted proteins | sample RumenRJG_02DNA_FD_189096 | JGI IMG/M metagenome (GOLD analysis project Ga0256405, IMG submission 189096) | Bovine rumen microbial communities from Lethbridge, Alberta, Canada - RJG_02 | ecosystem: Host-associated > Mammals > Digestive system > Stomach > Rumen | place: Canada: Alberta... | reverse complement strand
CACATATATTCATTCTGGACAAAATTTAAAGAAAGATAACATAGTTTTTACAGTTAAAAAGTTAGTTAGTAATTTTAAGCGTGATTTTCCATTATTATTTGAAGATGATTTTAATTATCGTGGAAGGCCTAAAGAATATAAAATGGATGAATTATTAGGATTTGTGGTCTATGGAGTTTATAATGAACGTTATAGCTGTAGAAAATTAGCTGATTGGATAATTGATAATAATGATGAATCAGTTAATTATATTCTGAATGATAAAAAACCAAAGAAATCTATTATTCATTTGTTTTTACAGAAACACAGTTTATTAATCAATGCATTTTTCCATTATACTATTCAATTAGGGATTAATTTAGGTTTAATTAATGGAGAATGCGTTGCTGTTGATGGAAGCATTGTAAAAGCGCATGCTAATAATTTTCGTTTGATCAAAATTGAAGAAATTGAATTTTTACAAAATTTAATTTTGGATTATGGTGGAAATTGGACTAAAAATAGTATTTGGTACAAAATTCACAAATATTTTAATGAAAATAAAAAACAAGATTCAATAACAGATTTAATTGATGAAATAAAAAATAATTTAAATAAAAATGCATTAAAACTTCTTAAAACTGCTTTAATTAGTATTGATAATATGAATTATGTTCTTGATTTATTGGATGTTTTAAAGGCTAATTATGATGGAATTCATACAATTAGTTTAACTGACCCCGAATCACGGTGGATGATGGATAAAAAGAAAAATATGGGATTAAATTACAATTATCAAGTTGCTGTCGATAGTAAAAATGGAATGGTTGTAGGACAATATTTAACACAGAATGCTACGGATGCTTATGAACTATTTGAAATGTTACATGAGATAAAAATAGAAATGGGAATCAATCCTCAAGTAGTAGTGGCAGATAATGGATATATGAACGATAATGTAATAAAATATGCTTATGAAAACAATATAAGATTATTAATTCCAGATAGGTCAGAAAGTAGCAAATCCAAGTCTAAAAAAGATGAAAACCCTTATGGAAAACCAAATTTTGTCTATGATTGGAAAACAGACTCATTCATTTGCCCTGAAGGTGAACAATTGCACTACAGAAACGATAGAAAACTAAATGGCGAATGGATGAGAGTATATTCAACAATTAAATGTAAAACATGTCCGATGAAAAAATTATGTACAAAAAGCAGGGTTAAAGAAATTTTTGAACCTGTAGATGACGTGAGATGGAAAATGAAAGCAGATTTTCGAACTCCTGAAGGAAAAATGTACTACAAAAAAAGAGCAAATTTAAACGAAGCGCATTTCGGATTACTCCGAAATGTACGTCATTTTCAAAAATTAAATAGAGCAGGTGTGAAAAATGCAGAAAAAGAGCTAACAATACGATCAATAGCACATAACATACAAAAAATACATGAAAAACTAAATGCTACACTCATTTAAACAAAAATACAATTAATAAAAATCATACATCTAAATGAAAAATACAAAATAAACAAGCAATAATTTAAGCAAAATCAAACTAAAATTAACTAATTATATTAAAAAAATATGATGAAGTGAGATTTCAAGTGTAAAATTCCTCATAAAATCCCACTAATCCTATACTTAGATTAAACTCTTTTTTTACGAAAATTCAATCAAAAAATTGAATTATTGGACGGACTCACAAGAAGCATTGTACGAAGCAGAACAAAAAGGACTAAAAGATGGATTAAAAAAAGGTAAAGAAGATGCACAAAAAGAAATAGCAAAAAAACTAAAAGGCCTACACACACCGGAACAAATAGCAAAAATCACAGGACTAAACCTAAACACAATAATGCTACTTTAAAAAAAATAAGAAGTTGAATTAATTAATTTTAAATGTTAAAAAATCATTCTCAGATGCAGCATCAATAAAAGTATCAATTATATCCTTATCAACCTCATCTGAATTAATTAATTCAATGTCACATTCCAATTCGGTCAGGCAATCATATAGGGCATCTAAATTTTTACCATAGTAATCCGGAAAATTTAAGGCTTCCATCAAGTAATCATGCCCACGTTCTTTTATTAATTTACCGTCCAATTGCATTTTAAACCTCAGTGAATGTGTTGTAGTGATCATCAGTATAGTATACCTTATAATCACCGGAATTGTACACTATCCTTTCCGCTCCACGGCTTGTTCCGTTAGCGTTGATGTCGCATTCAATGTATTTTGAGTCACTGTCCGGCAGTACATGCTGCCTGTTGGTGAATGTATCCCCACCTATGCTTTTTCCAGGAGCATATTCCTTAAGAGGTCCTCCATGCCATCCAAGGCTTTTAGCTTCCTTTTTAGTTATATAATTACTTGGAAGCTTGTGGAACTCCTTGATATATGCTGAAACTTCATTTACTGTACAGTATTCTCCATCTTCCACTACATTAACATCACCATGATCATTGCCGAAGTTCAGAAAATCAAAAAATCCTGCGCTTACTGCTGTGATGCTGAAAAGAGCGACGATTAATGCAATGATTAAAACCAATTTTTTATTCATTTTATCAACTCTACATATTCTTTTATGGCTTCCTTATAATCTCTTAAAGGTTCAAATCCATGGCTTATCCAGTTTTTATTTTCTAAAACGGAGTAATGTGGTCTTGGAGCCGGCCTTGCAAACTCGGAAGCGGTTACCGGAACAACTTTAACGTCGACACCTGCTATTTCAAATATATATCTTGCAAATTCACACCATGAACAGCTTCCGGAATTTGTCAAATGATATATTCCATAATAATCGGTTTCTATCAGCTTTGAAATTCCTTCCGCCAAATCCGGAGTGTATGTTGGTGTTCCAACCTCATCATACACCACAGTTATTTCAGAATGGTTTTTTGCCAGTTCAAGCATTGTCTTCGGGAAGTTCCCTCCATTCAATCCGTACAGCCAGGCGGTACGAACGATAAAGTACTTATCCAGGATTTCCAAAATGGCTTCCTCTCCTTTAAGTTTGCTTTTTCCGTAAACGCTGATCGGACCTATTTCATCATCCTCAACCCATGGACGGGTATTCTCGCCATTGAAAATATAATCAGTGCTTATATGGACTAATGGACAATCGATTTTGCGGCATGCAAGAGCTAGGTTTCTAACACCATCACCATTTACACCATATGCAAGATCCTGATTTTCCTCACATCCGTCAACATCAGTATATGCCGCTGAATTAATAACAATGTCAGGCTTATTTTCAACAATAAACTCCAATACATGTTCCTTATCAGTGATATCCAATGTTTTTGAAGTTGTTAGTATCAAATCATGACTATCCTCTAAAACATTGATTAAATCATGACCCAACATTCCATTAGAACCTGTAATTAAAATCCTCATATTCATCACTTAAAAATTAATATATGTTAAAATATATATTATATTTAATATTTAAAAAGAAGGGAGATGGCGTAATTATGAAAATATGTATTATGGGTCAAGGATATATTGGGCTTCCAACAGCTGCATTGTTTACCAGAAACCATTGTGAGGTTGTTGGAGTTGACGTTAACGAACAGATAGTTGAGAATCTGAAAAAGGGAATCATTCACATTGAAGAACCGGGAATAAGCGACATTATTCAAAATGCAGTTAAACTTGGCGTTTACACAGCTTCACTAACACCCGAAAAGGCGGATGCTTTTATAATTACAGTACCAACCCCTTACATTATTGAAAACTACAGCTGTGATTTAAGCTATGTCATTAGCGCTTGCGAGTCAATAATACCTTACCTTGAAAAAGGAAATACAGTAATCATTGAATCAACAATCGCTCCAATGTCAACTGATGAAACAATCAAACCTCTTTTTGAAAATGCAGGATTTACAATAGGCAAGGACCTATATCTGGCACATTGTCCTGAAAGAGTGCTGCCTGGTAAAATCATAGAAGAGCTTATTCACAACGACCGCATAATCGGCGGGATAACACCTGAGTGCGCTCAAAAAGCAAGTGAAGTCTATGGCCAGTTTGTTGAAGGGGAATTGATGTTGACTGAAGCTAAAACCGCCGAATTGTCCAAATGTATGGAGAACACATTTAGGGATGTTAACATTGCTCTTGCAAATGAGCTTGCAAAAATATGTGCTGAAATAGGCGTTAATGCATTGGACGTCATTAAAATGGCAAACAAGCATCCAAGAGTAAATCTGCACTCACCGGGACCTGGTGTCGGCGGACATTGCCTTGCAATCGATCCCTACTTCATTTATGCGAAGGCTCCCGAAACCGCAAAAATCATTAAGCTGGCACGTGACACAAACAATTCAATGCCTGATTTCGTATGTGAGAATGTTAAAAAAATGATTCCTGAAGGCAAGATTGCCATTTTAGGTGTTTCATATAAGGGCAATACAGGTGATGACCGTGAAAGTCCTGCTTATGAAATAATAGCTAAATTAAGCACCAATTATGAAATAGTTATTCATGACCCTCACATTGACAATCCTGATTTTGTCAGTTTTGCCGATGCGGTTGATGGTGCTGAGTTGATACTGATTTTATGTGACCATGATGAGTTCAAATACCTGGATTATGATTTGATAATTAAGAAGATGTCTAATCCGAGAATATTTGACACTAAAAATATAATAAAAGAAGTTCCAAGTGAAATTAAATTATTTAATTACGGGAACTTGTATGAACTTTGAACTCCCCGCCTAAAGGACGGGGATTACTGGATTTTCACTTAATAAATCATTTAAGTATTTTCCAGACTACCTCGTTTAACCAGCGGTTTAACAATAATGAATTATTAGATTAAAAATTAATTGATTGGTCAGGTTTTATTAAATTACCGTTCCAAGCTTTAAGACTGCTCCATTCTTCAGATGGTGATTTCCAAAATACATCATCTGGATGTAAACCTAATGGCAGGAATACTGCACAGCAAAGGTACAAGCTACCTGTGCAAATCTCTTCTTCACAGATATCTAATTGTGAACCGTTTAATCCGCAGATTAACCATCCTTCAGTGTTGAAGTTTTGATTTCCTGAGAATTGTCTTTGTATGACTTTTGTCAGTGCACCTCTAACCTGGGCGGGATAAATATTTCTTGGCAATATTTTTAATAGGGCTGCCTGTGAAAGCAAGTGGAATACTCCACACCTGTAAGCCAAGGATTTGCCTAAAAGAGGATATGTTCCTTCCGGTGAAATTATTCTTTCAAGCTGTGATGACAATCTGGATGATCTCATTAATTGAACGTCCAACATTTCACCATCCCTTAACTCGTACTTTCTCATTACCTCTAAAATATCATTTAGCATTGGATGGATAACTAGACTATTGTAGTAACTAGCTTCAAAGTCTTCACCATCTGAGTAAATCGCATCTCCAATATATAATTCGTCACGGAACTTTGAAACAGCATATGTTAATCTTTCCTTATCGCATTCGCCTGTAAACTCTAATAATGCAGCTTCTATCATTGATGTGAAAAGTAGCCAATGATTTTCGTAAGGTGCTATTATTCTGGTATTTTTCAATTCACGGATTATTCTGGCCTGAACATCCATTGGTAAATTAAGCCAAATCTGATTTTTAGCCCTGAGCAATCCTTGTGCAAATAATGCAACATCCACTAAAGATTGTTTTGGCTCTACTACAAAAATATAATCATTATTGTTTGGATTAACAGCATTTGAAATAGATTTTAATGTTAGTTTAATGTATTTACCACGCAATTTACCTTCTTTGGAATTGTCAACACCTAATTCTAACCATGGTGCAATACCATTGAATACACGAGCAAAGGCTTCCAGATATGTGAATTTCTGTCCTTCTGTACTTTTAGACTCATAAGGCATATTTTTTCTTAATGTACCTCTAGATAAGTTATTCAGAACCGGATATGCTATTTTTTGTAATGTTGAAATCCAAAAAATCCTATCTTCCCAAACAGGAGGTTTTTCTTCCATTATTGAAGGTTCTTCTTCTTTTTTGAATCTGTTAAAAAATGAATTGCTCATGAATAATATTTTGTTGGACATTATATATATACATTTAAAAATGCCAACTTACATTAGAGTTTATATAGTTATAAAACATAAATAATTATCATTATTAAGAGGTTTAAAATATGCCAACAATGTCTGAAAAAATATTAGCTAGAGCTTCCGGAAAAGAAAATGTGGAAGCTGGAGATATTATTATAGCAAATATCGATGTAGCAATGACTCATGATTTGACTGGGCCTCTTTCAGTAGAATCTTTTGAAAAGATTGGTGATGAAAAAGTTTGGGATCCATCAAAAATTGTCATACCCTTTGACCATCAAGTTCCGGCTGACTCCATTGACTCAGCTAACAACCACATTATTATGAGGGAATTTGTTAAAAAGCAGGGTATTAAACATTTTTATGATGTTAATGCCGGCGTTTGTCATCAGATATTACCTGAAAAAGGTCATGTCGTGCCGGGAGAAGTTATTGTAGGTGCCGATTCACATACATGCACTCACGGTGCGTTGGGAGCATTTGCAACCGGTATAGGTTCAACCGACATGGCTATGGTGTTTGCTGAAGGTAACTTATGGTTCAAGGTGCCTGAAACCAACAGGTTCAATGTGGTTGGACAGCTGATAGATAACGTTTACGCTAAAGATGTTATCCTGCATATCATTGGTGAAATGGGCGCTGACGGTTCAACCTACAAGGCATGTGAATTTGCCGGTGAAACCATAAGCAATATGAGCGTTTCAGACAGAATGGTTTTATGCAATATGGCCATTGAAATGGGCGGAAAGACCGGTTTGGTGGAACCTGACAGGAAAACAATTGATTATGTTGAAAAGCGTTCCGACAAACCATATAAAGTATTTAAAACTGATTTAGACTCAAATTCTCTTAATATAATTGATATTGATGTTAGTGACCTTGAACCGCAAATAGCTTGTCCGCACAATGTGGATAATGTAAAGCCAATTGGCGAGGTTGATGTTGAGCTTGACCAGGTGTTCATAGGTTCATGCACTAACGGCAGACTCAGTGACTTGAGGGATGCTGCGAAAATATTGAAAGGAAATAAGGTGGCTAACGGCACAAGAATGTTGGTCATACCGGCATCCACTGAAATTTACTCACAAGCATTAGATGAAGGATTGATTAAAATATTCGTTGAAGCGGGAGCATTGGTTTCCGCTCCATGCTGCGGCCCATGCCTTGGAGGGCATACCGGAATAATTGGGTCTGGCGAGGTTAGTCTTTCAACATCTAATAGGAACTTCAAGGGAAGACAGGGTTCACCTGAAGGTGAAGTTTACCTGTCCTCTGCAGCAGTTGCGGCTGCATCTGCAATTGAAGGAAGAATCGTTGCACCGGAGTGATAATGTGAAAGGAAAGGCATGGAAATTTGGAAATGATATTGACACTGACATTATAATTCCCGGAAGATATCTAATCTATACTGATGAGGAAACATTATCAAAGCATTGTATGGAAGGATTGGATCCGGATTTCAGTGCGAAATGCAGTGAAGGGGATTTTATTGTAGCCGGAACAAATTTCGGTTGCGGTTCATCTCGTGAACATGCCCCAATTGCTCTTAAGGGTGCAGGCATTAAAGCGGTAATTGCGGAGTCCTTCGCAAGAATATTTTACAGAAACGCAACCAATGTAGGCGTTCCACTTCTTGAAGCTCCCGGAATTAGTGAACTCATACAGGATGGAGAAGAGATTACTGTAGATATGGAAAAGGCTACAATAACTTCACAGAATGGTGAAAGCATTGAATTCAAGAAGTTACCTCCATTCATGTTGGAAATATTAGAACAAGGTGGTTTAATTGAGTACCTCAAAAACAAAAGATAGTTATAAAATTGCAGTTGTTCCAGGTGATGGAATTGGCCAGGAGGTAATGAAGGCTACAATAGATGTTTTAAACTCACTTGATATTGATTTTGAATACGTATACGGTGATGCAGGCGATGAATGCCTTGAAAGGACAGGTACAGCATTGCCTAGTGAAACATTGGACATGATTCGTGAATCCGATGCATGCTTATTTGGTGCGGCAGGCGAGACTGCAGCTGATGTCATTGTTAAGATACGTCAGGAAATGAAGATGTTCGCTAATTTAAGACCTGTTAAAGCTTATCCCAATACCAATTCATTATCAGATGACATTGACTTTATGATCGTGCGTGAAAATACAGAAGGAATGTACATTGCAGATGAGGAATCATACACCGATGAGGGTGCAGTGGCCAAACGTATTATCACACGTGAAGCTGAAAGGCGCATTATTGATTATGCATTCAATTATGCGGCAGAGAACAATAAGAGCAAGGTTACTGGTGTTCATAAGGCAAATGTGTTAAAGAAAACCGACGGGTTGTTTAAAGAAATTTTCTATGAAGTTGCAAAGGACTATCCTGATATTGCAACCGAGGACTTTTATGTGGATGCAACAGCAATGTATCTCATTACACAGCCTGAAAGCTTTGATGTTATTGTTACAACAAATCTTTTCGGAGATATTTTATCCGATGAGGGTGCTGGTCTTGTTGGTGGACTTGGTTTGATACCATCAGCAAATATTGGTTTGGATGCGGCGTTATTTGAACCTGTTCATGGTTCAGCACCTGATATTGCAGGTCAGAACAAGGCCAATCCAATAGCCATGATGTTATCAGCAATCATGATGCTTAGATATCTTGGTGAAAATGAGGCGGCTGATAAGTTTGATGATGCAATATTAAAACTATTAAATGATGCTAATACCTTGACTGGTGACTTGGGCGGAAATGCTACAACAATGGAAGTTGCTGGTGAAGTTATAAATAATTTAAACGGAGAATAAAAATATGAATTTCAAAAAAATGACTAGAATGCAATTAGCAGCACTTTTTATCATATTCATTATGGTAGTAAGTGGGGTAGCAGGATTTTTACTCATTATATTTAGCAGTGGTGCATAAGAAAAAAGAGGACTGATAAAATGGCAGGATATAAAATAGCAGCAGTAGTTGCAGAATTTAATTATGATATTACACAAATGATGTTGGAACTTGCAAAAGCGGAAGCAAAAAACAGAGGCTGTGAAATTACAAAAGTAGTTGCAGTACCGGGCGTGTTCGACATGCCGCTTGTAATTAAAAAATTATTACAAAAAGACGAGTACGATGCAATAATCACCCTCGGTGCAGTTATTGAAGGTGCAACTGACCATGATCAAATCGTGGCACAGCATGCTTCCCGTAAAATCGCTGATTTAGCACTAGACTATGACACTCCGGTAGCACTTGGAATTACCGGTCCGGGCATGACCAGAATGGATGCTCACAGACGTGTTAAAAACGCAAAAAGTGCAGTTGAAGCAGCTATTAAAATGTGCGACAGATTAAAAGAAATCTAGTGATTGGATGGAAATTTTAAAACCAGATGAATTAAGAGAAAAATTCCAGGACCCTTGGATTGCTCCATACGAGAAAGTACTGACCATGGTTGATGGCGATAAAGTGGAGCTTGTCGAGTACCATCCATGCATTTCAGGGTCTCATTGGTTGTTGCATCAATACAGGAAAAATTCCGAACTTATTGATTCCGCTTTTCGTGATGGAAACAAGCATGTTTACAAATGTCATGTTGGCCGTGCTCCACTTGACTTGAAAGCCAGTTTTAATGCTGCTGGAATCGATGAGATTATTGTTGACGGTGATGAAGTAAAGATTACACATGCAGGCCTTGCCGGTGCAGGTGTTGGGGCTGGAATGTGCAGAGGAATGGGTGAAGGCGTTAAGTACATTGAGCTTCTTGATATTGGAGGAGGTTCCAAAGTCGGAAGGGCAACTGTTGTAACTCCTAAACTTGAAAAGGTAGTTATCGGTGTTGACGATACCGATGTCAAGGATGCCGGAGCTACTTGGACAATGGCCCATAATCTTGGTGTTGAGCTTAGGGATGAAGGTTTTGAATACCTTGATCACATTATTGTTCAATTATACCCTCATAATCCTCACAAGACTCAGAATTGTGTTTCAATAGCTTTGACATTTGCTGTTGAAAGTGAGAAAAAGCAAGAACTCATCGACAGAGTTATTGAAATTCTTAAAAGAGACACATTATCAGACAAAACTGCAATAGCCATTTTGGAAGGCTTGGACATTCCAGAAAAATTAAGGGAATATTCCATTGCCACAAAATCCGGAATGATGGATGTTGAAACTGCAGAAAAAGTAGCAGAAGAGTTAAATATTCCATTGATTGCGGTAACTGGAGAGCAGGGAAAAGTTGGTGCTCTGGCTGCTCTTGGTCTTTATGATGATGTTGAAGAGGCTGTTAAAGCCTATGATAATGAATAACCTTATTTAAAGGTTATTACTATTTTTATTTTTTTAATCCTCAGTTTGATATTTTTCAAAATCAAAATCCAGGAAGTTTCCGTCATTTTGGGAAACATACTGTTTTATGGATGTTGAATTTGTGTCGCTGAATACTATTTCAACTGTATTGTTGCCATATTCAAATGTCGTATTTTCCAGGTTTTTAACTGAAGCAACATATTCGCCGTTGACCGCAATATCATAGACGGAATTGTTTTTAAGTATTCCTGCAGTACCCGCTACAGATTCATTGTTTATGAATATTTCAAAGCTCTTGGCGCCTTTATCCCTTTCTAACACCATATATTTTCCATTAATTGAAACGTTGCCATTATCATAATTGTGGGTTATGATTGATCCTGAAAATATTTCCTTCAATCGGCTGTTCTGTATTACATCCTCCGTTTCCACGCCAAGGTCTTTTTTGGCATGTATCGGCAACCTCAATATGTCCGGTTCGCCCGGCCTGGTCTCATTTATAGTGTATGACTCGCCGTCTATCTCAATCGTGTCATTTAACTTAGTACCTAACGTCATCATTGCATCCGATGGCATCCTTATAATATCTGATTCATTTTCAATCGCTGTATCGATAGTGTATGGGCCTCTCACTGAAATACTGTTGTCACGTGGGGAATCATCAGCGTAAATAATAAGATTTCTGGAATTTGGTTCAATGGACAGCACTCCATGTTCAAAATGAGCCGCTCCGATAAATGTTGAAATCATCAAAAGCAAAACAATGATGGAGATAATCATCGGAAAGTGAATCTTTACAAATGACCTTATTAAGTTGCCTCTTGGAGTCTTTCTAAACATTGTGATAGACTTGACAATGACCTTTACAATAAAGTAGAGTGCTATGACGATACCGATGACTGATACGATGACTCCAACGGCCAGGGGCACGAACTTGACAAAAAATATTGTAAATAAACCAAGGGTGACCAGTGACAATCCGACAATTGACATTCTGATGAAATATCCTATCTCATCAATCATCACTACCCTGCCGTACTTGTTGGCACGGCCTATAATGGTTCTGACTACCTCATTAGCCATCAGGTTCAAGTCGGATAATGGTGACATGTCATGCTCAATGGCACCGATGTCAACTTCCATTATTGAAATTCCCAATACATCAGCGTCGATAACGATACCTACATCGACACCGTAATCCTTTTCAAAATTAATGCGCTTCAATACTTCCTTACGTGCTGCAAACTGACCGCTTAATGGCTGTTCAAATGAAATTTCCGGGAAGAAAAAGTTTAAAAGCGGCTTTGCGGTTAACTCTGTTACACGTCCACTAGCACGTGAAAATTTAGTTTTAGTAATATCGGTTTTTCCTTCAAGAATAGGTCTGATTATTGATTCCACTTTACGGGAAGTTAAATTATAGATGTCTGCATCAATGAATGCTATAATGTCACATTCCGCTTCCCTATAACCGGTGTGCAATGCTTCACCCTTACCCTTATTCACTTCATGAGTTATTACTCGTGCTCCAGCATTAAGGGCTTCTGATTCCGTATTATCAGATGATCCGTCATTTACAACGATTATCTCATCGACAAACGATACTTTCTTTACTACATCAATAACTTTGGCCACTGTTTCCTCTTCATTGTATGCGGGAATGATAACTGAAACCTTCTGGTATTTCTTAGGTTTTTCAGTTTTAACACTGGCCAGTAAAAATGCAATAATCACTAAAAACCAATACACTATAAATTCACCATTAAAATAATTTCTACATTTATATTTCTATAATTTAAATAGTTATAAATGTTTTTACTAAAATAAACAAAAAATTATTAATTCATAACCAGTAATATTGAATTAAAAAGAAAAAATTATTTTTGGTTGTAATTTGATGATAACTAAAACACTTGAAAAGGAATTAAATCTTAAAAATTGGCAAGTAAAAAAAGTGATTAAACTAATCGATGACGGCAATACCATACCATTCATCGCAAGGTACAGAAAAGATATAACCGGTTCCATGAATGATGAAACACTAAGGAAATTCGATGAACGGCTTAAATATTTACGTAATTTGGAAGAAAAAAAGAATAAAATCATTAAAAGAATAAATGAACTTGGAAAACTTGATGATGAGTTGAAAAACAATATTTTAAATGCCGAAACATTGGTGGAACTTGAAGACCTATACCGTCCGTTTAAAAGCAAAAAACAGACACGTGCAACAAAAGCCCGTGATAAGGGCCTGGAACCGCTGGCCAATATCATATTAAAGCAGGAAGTAAAACAAAATGTTAAAAAAATAGCTGAAAAGTATGTGACAGATGAAGTCAAAACTCCCGAAGAGGCAATTGAAGGCGCAAAGGACATTATTGCAGAAATCGTATCGGACAATTCAACATTTAGAAAAAAAATCCGTCAAAACACTTTCCATACAGGGAAAATCGAAACAAAAGCAAAGGACAAGGAGATATCAACCGAGTATGACATTTACTATAATTACTCTGAAAACGTTAAAAAAATACCTCCCCACAGGATTTTAGCGATTAACCGTGCTGAAAAGGAAGGGGCAATCAAGGCCAAGATTGTTTGTGAAGCTGATGAAATATTAAAGTATTTAAACAGGCACATGTTAAAAAACATTTCAAAAATCCCTGAAAAAATAGAGTACAATAAATACACAACACCAATAATCAAGGATGCAATCAGTGATGCTTACAAGAGGCTGATTTCACCTGCAATTGAGCGTGAAATTCGAAATCAGCTCACCGAGAAGGCTGAAGAAAAGTCAATAGAAGTGTTTGCGAAAAACCTAAATCAACTTTTGATGGAAAGTCCGCTTGCAGGCAAAACCATTCTCGGTTGGGATCCTGCATTTAAAACCGGATGTAAGCTTGCCATTATTGATGAAACCGGAAAAGTCCTTGACACTAGTTTAATTTACCCGACAGCTCCTCAAAAAAAGGTTAAAGAATCAGTCAAAACCGTCCGTGATTTAATCGATAAATATGACATTAACATTATAGCTATCGGTAACGGTACCGCTTCACGAGAATCAGAGGAAATTGTAGTGCAAATAATTAAAAACACAAATGTTGAATACATCATCGTCAATGAAGCCGGCGCATCAGTTTACTCAGCATCTAAATTGGCTGATGAGGAGTTTCCAGATTTCTCGGAAGGTGAAAGAAGTGCAGTTTCCATTGCAAGACGCCTTCAGGATCCGCTGGCCGAACTTGTAAAGATTGACCCGAAATCAATCGGTGTCGGACAGTACCAGCATGACATGAACCAGAAGAAATTAAACGAATCATTGACTGGAGTTGTTGAAAAGGTGGTGAATGAGGTGGGAGTGGATTTAAACACCGCTTCTGTAAGCCTTCTCAATTACGTTTCAGGAATTGGAAACACCACCGCAAAAAACATCATCACATATCGTGAGGAAAACGGCAGCTTCAACTCCAGATCTGAACTTTTAAACGTCAAAAAACTTGGTAAAAAGACTTATGAGCAGTGTGCCGGATTCTTCAAGGTAGACAATCCCGACCATCCCCTGGACAATACCACAATTCACCCCGAGTCATATGATGCAACCTTCAAGCTTTTGAAAAAGTTAAACTATTCTGTAAATGACATTGGAAAAAACAATCTCAAATTAAACAACCTCAACATAGAGGAAATATCTGATGAGCTGGACATTGGCCAGGAGACATTAAAGGACATCATTAAGGAATTGAAAAAGCCCGGCCGTGACCCAAGGGATGATATGCCAAAGCCTATTCTTAGGAAAAACGTTTTATCAATTGATGATTTGGAAATTGGCATGATAATGCAGGGAACTGTGCGAAACATTGTTGATTTCGGTGCTTTTGTAGATATTGGAGTTCACCAGGACGGTCTTGTTCATATTTCACAGCTGGTTGAGGACAGGTTTGTCAAACATCCTCTGGATATCGTTAGCGTTGGCGATATCGTTGATGTTAAGGTTCTTGACGTTGACACAAAAAGGAATAGGATTAATCTTTCAATGATAGTTTAATATATTTTAAAATCAATATTGTATAGTGAATAAAATATTTATTTATAGAAGGGATTTTTAAATGACACCAAAAATAATGATTGTTCTTGGAAGTGGATCAGATATAGCTATTGCAGAAAAAGCTATGGATATATTGGATAAATTGGAGATACCATACAGTTTAAAAATCGCATCTGCACACAGAACTCCGAATTTAGTGCGTGAAATTGTACAGAAAGGTACAGATGATGGAATTGAAGTCTTTATTGGAATTGCTGGATTGGCTGCACACCTGCCGGGTTCAATAGCGGCATATACTCCCAGACCGGTTATCGGCGTTCCGGTGGATGTTAAAACCAATGGTATAGATGCATTGGAATCAATTGTTCAAATGCCATACCCGTCCCCTATTGCCACTGTCGGTATCGACAGGGGAGACAATGCTGCAATACTTGCAGCACAGTTCATTGGACTGCATGATGATGAAGTGCACAAAAAAGTCGTTAGCTTAAGAAAGGAATATGCTCAAAAAGTAATAAACAGCAACGAGAGCATTGTGCAGGCAATTGACAGACCATTCATCAAAAATGATTTTTTAAGAATTAAAGACATGGAAATCAACAAGGCTGAAGTGGATGAAAGCGAAGTAAACTGTAAAAACCAGGACGCTGAAGTGGCGATTGTTGTTGGAAGACAGACTGACGTTGGAGTTGCCAAAAAAATAACTACAATACTTGACAGGCTTAAGATATCCCATGACATAAAGGTTGTATGTCCGATAAGGTCCCCTAAGAAGTTCATTAATTATGTTAAATGCATGAAGAACGCTAAAATATTCATTGGAGTCAGTTCAAACTCATCACAGGCAACTGGTGGAATTGTAGGTTTGACCGCAAGGCCTGTAATCGGTGTTCCGTGCACCAATGAAAATGGTGATGACTATATGCTTACAACCGTAAGCATGCCTCCTGGAGTTCCCGTTGCAACAGTGGGCATTAATAACGGTAAAAATGCTGCGGTGCTTGCCGGTGAAATTCTTTCTATTGACAATCCTGAAATAGTACAGCTTCTTGATAAACTAAAAGATAAAAAAATTACATTTTAAGTGATGAACATGAAACTTAATGATGAAAACATTATAGAAATCACTGATGAATTATCCAGTGAATATGAAATCTCAAAAGTCCTGAGGCAATACCCTAAGGACACTGTCATTGTTAAAAACGTTAAGGGATATGACATTCCAGTCATCACCGGTATCTGCAATACCCGTGACAAGATTGCAAGGTCAATCAACTGTGAAGTCTCAGAGATTACCGAGAAAATCATTGATGCAATGGAAAACCCATTGGAAGTGACTAAATTCACTGACTTTTCAGAGTATGACACTTTAGACATTGATTTGGGCAAAATCCCTATACTTACTCATTATAAGCGTGACGGTGGTGCATACATTACCGCAGGTGTTGTGTTTGCACGTGACCCTAAAACAGGTATCCAGAACGCTTCAATCCATCGTATGATGGTTCTTGACGATAAAAGACTGGTCATCAGGATTGTTCCAAGAAACCTCTACACCTATTTCCAGAATGCACAGGAGGCTGGTGAGGACTTGGACATTGCAATAGCAATCGGA
>Ga0256405_10007667_pt1 | contig 16005 bp, 14 predicted proteins | sample RumenRJG_02DNA_FD_189096 | JGI IMG/M metagenome (GOLD analysis project Ga0256405, IMG submission 189096) | Bovine rumen microbial communities from Lethbridge, Alberta, Canada - RJG_02 | ecosystem: Host-associated > Mammals > Digestive system > Stomach > Rumen | place: Canada: Alberta... | reverse complement strand
GTCCCTCCCGGTAGTCCAGCACGGAAACGGTATTGTCAAGTTCATTGACCAGCCAGGCGGTCTTTCCGTCCGGAGCGAAAAGCAGATGCCGCGGACCCGCTCCGGGTGTCGCGCTGTGATACCGGAAGGCCGGCGTATCCGATACCCCCTGTCCGGGAGTGAAGGCGAACAGCTGCACTTCATCCAGTCCGAGATCGACCACACACAGATATTTCCCGTCCGGGGTGAAAACCGTGCAGTGCGCATGGGCGTGTTCCTGGCGCTTCGTATTCGGTCCGAGCTGTCCCTTCGTTTCAAAATACCGTTCCGACTCCGGTCCCTGAAACAGACCGTCTTTCAGATGGAATTCATTGAACGAACCCGAACGGTAATTGGCGCAGTAGAGGAATTCTCCGGCAGGATCGGTGGTCAGGTGGCAGCTGGAAAGCCCATGGGTGGTCCGCCGGTCCAGGAATCCCAGCGAGCCGTCCTCCCGGATACGGTAAACGCCGGCATAGTTCACGTCCCCCTTGGAAACGGTGTAAAGCAGTTTCCGGTCCGGGGAAAAAGCCAGATAACTTACGCCGGTCAGGGGTTCAAAAAAGACCGGCTCCGAATCAATGTCAAATCCGTAGATCCCGCCCCGCTCCGTTTCGGAATTGGCGGCGATGTAATACGCTGTCTGTTGTTTCATGGATAACCCTCATTTCTTTATCTGGAACAGTTCATCGATCCCTGATCTGGTCAGCGGAGTCTGTATCCGGTATAGAAACACGTCCAATAAGTCGGAATTCCATGAGCAGCGAAATCGAGATTGTCATTGATCCCGTCTTTCCGGAGCTTGAACGCACTTCCTCTCATGGATTCCACATGGCCGTCGGCGCAGGCAAAATTCGTATTCCCGCGCGGATAGAGCGTGATGCTGGCCTTCCGGCTGTCCGGTGCGCCGTGCCGGGTGCTCGTGTAACCCCAGTTCAGCAGGAGATATGTATCGATGGTGAAAAGTTCGCCGTAAGTTACGACCGAAGATGCCGAAACGATGCTGTTCAGTTTATGCATGCCCGAAGGCACTCCTGTCGAAGAGATGGACCCGGACAACCAGCTGTTCGGCGCGTAATGGGAGAAGGAATACGAGACGCTGAGGTCGCCGCTGTAATCGATCGGGAACCTTTCCGACGGACAGGTGAAACTTTTGCTTGCCCCCTTCTTTCCGCTGTCCCAGGAGAGGGAAGTATCCAGGAGTCCCCCGTGTTTGGAAAGCATGGACATGCTGAACCGGGAAAGGAATCTTTCACTGGGAATGGATTGGTCTATTTCAGGGACGATCCATTCCTTGTACTGATCGGCATACAGGATCCATGCGTATCCGATCTGTTTCAGATTGCTGCGGCAGGACGTGTTGCGGGCGCTTTCCCTCGCCCGGTTCAGCGCAGGCAGCAGCATCGCCGCCAGGATCGCGATGATCGCAATAACCACGAGCAGCTCTATAAGGGTGAATCTTTTTTCCCTGCATTGCATTTTCTCTACGCGTTTCATGTTTCAAGCCTCCTTTGGTTGATTTATTTTTCATCCAGTAAACTTGCATCGGTCACAAACAACGGATAATCCAGCAGCGGGAGCCGGGGCATTTCGCAAAGCATTCCGTCCTGTGCGCTGGGCCAGTCTTTCTTCCGGATGATCCGGTAGACCCGCGCCGTGATCGGATCGATCAGCACCGGTTTGCTGAATTTGAAACCGTTCCGGAGCCACAAGGTGGCGACCACGGGCCGCATCATCCAGTCCGCATCGATATGGGTCGGATGATAGTAGGCGAAAACCGGAATGCTTCCCCTCCGGAAAGCGCAGGTGATCCCCGAAGCGGCTTCCAGCGGCAGCGTATTGGCGTTCCAGTCCGGCATCGGACGCAGCTCAAAACCTGCCTGCATCGGTTTCATCCGGGAATCGAACAGCCATGCCATGCTCTGCATCGCGCGATACGCGAGTTTCGGACGGTAATTTTCCGGATCGGTCGTGTCGATCACGCCCTGACTGTGCACCTGTCCGTTCGGCACATAGCCGTTGCCGATGTCGCAGATCAGAAAATACGAAGTCATATCCACGCCCAGCCACAGATCGGTCAGATAGCGGCGCGTCAGGTATCGTGCCTGGCTCCCTTCCGTCGCTTTCCAGCCGCGCTTGAGCAGAATGGTGTTGGAAGGACGTCCGTTTTCCCCCTGCCAGATCTCGATATGGCGTCCGCTTTCCGCAATGAAGCCGCGGATCGTCTGCACGATCTCCGGGAAATACAGTTCCGGCATGGCGTTGTAGGGATGATAGGAAAAGATGTCGATATGTCCGGCGATGCCGCAGCGGAAAAGGCCGTGGATATACTGCATCGAATTGACATTGCCGCCGGAAATGACGCCGCCGATGATCTTCCCTTCCGGCTGCACGGAATGGACCGCCTTTTCCGTGAGAGCGACCAGTTCCGCATAAACTTCCGGAGCCTCCGGTTCGATGACTTTTCCGAGACCGGGTTTGCGCAGGAAGCCGACGTTGGGTTCGTTCCATACTTCCCAGTGGAACACGCGGTTTTTGAAATGTCCGGCCATCGCCTTGCAGTAGTTGACCCAGCCCTCGACCGCCTTTTCGCCGAAACGGGTCGGCGAGAACAGATAGGTTTTATGCGGCCCGACCGGTTCGGCATCCATATACAGTCCGTTGCCGAAACTGAGGCCGATCCACGGCTGGATCCCCGCTTCGAGCAGACCGTCCACGATCTCATCCAGCCAGGCAAAATCGTATTTGCCTTTCTCCTTTTCCGCCCGCTGCCAGCCGGACTGCAGACGCGCCCATTTCACGCCGGTGCTGCGTGCAAACGCCAGGGCTTTGCCGAAATCATAAGCCGTGCGGTGGTCGAGCACTTCGAATCCGACTCCCAGCGGCGAACTTTCCACCTCTTTGCTGGCACGGAACGGCAGGTCGCAGATATATTCCAGGTCGCGCTCGTATCCATCGTGCCGCGGATCGAAGAACCATTCTCCGTATTTCCTGAGTTCTCCCAGCCGGGGATACAGTTCGTCGATCGAGATATGCCCGGTTTCCGGCAGCTGATCCAGAAATCCTTTGTCAATCTCTTTGCTCATAACCGGGAAGTCCTCCTCAGAAATATCCGCCTTTGTCGATGATCTCGGAAATGGTGTCTCCCTGGCGCACCCATTTGAAAATATCGATCTCATTCCGGCCGATGCCCTCGGCGCGCAGCAGAACATCGTATGCGATCTCGCGCGGGATGCACAGGACTCCGTCGATGTCGCCGAAAATGATGTCGCCGGGCCGGACCGTCACTTTGCCGACCTTGATCGGCACCTGGTAATGCGTGATCATGCAGCGTCCGAGCGAACCGTTGCTGGTGCGGTATTTATAGAAGACAGGGAACTTCTGTTCCAGGATCTGCTTGGTGTCACGGATCCCTCCCGCGATCACCGCGCCGCGGATGCCCCTCGTGATCGCCGTCGCGGTCATCACCCCGCCCCACAGGCTCGCTTCGACATCGTCGGACGTATCCCAGACCACCACGCCTTCCGGTTTGAAATCGTCCAGCATCTGCGCCCGGAAAGTCATTTCGCCTTCGATCATCACATTCGGTGCGCTTTTTACCGTGAACGCTTCGCCGCACACGGTCATTTCATCGCGCAGCGGCATGATGTCGCTGGGCAGATTCTGGTCCAGCAGCGTAAGTTCGCGCAGCACATCGTTGATGCAGCCGGTATAAAGTTTCTCGTAACGTTCGCACAGTTCCCGGATCGGAATGGGGATCTCGCAGTTCGGGATCCGCTGACGGACCTCGATCAGTTTGTCCAGTTGCATAAGTCCGGCTTCTTTGGCTCTTGCACGCATATCTTTCAGTGACGGCATGTTCTTTTCTCCTTATTGATAATTTGCTTTCTGTGCATCCAGGATCCCCTTGATATACCCGACCGCGAACAGATTTCCCTGCATGGTGTAACCGAATTTTTCGTTGCTTTCCCCCGCCATGGTGGGCGTGTGGTCGGGCCGGACCAGACAATCCGGGGCATATTTTTCCGCGACCCGGAGCAGTTCGGCCATATCGGTCGGACCGTTGTCGTGGAAAGTTTCGCGGAAATTCTCCCGCGTTCCGGTAACGTCGCGGAAATGCAGGAAGAAGATCCGTTTTCCGAATTCGGGGATCAGCTTGAACACATCCTCGCCCATCGCGCGGAACGTCGCCTGGCAGAACGTGATCCCATGGCTGGGACTCGGACTCATCGCCATGACTTTCCGGTAGGCGTCGGCATTCGTCAGGATGCGGGAGTAACCCAGCAGCGGCGAGACCGGCGGATCGTCCGGATGCAGACCGAGTTTCACGCCCGCTTCCTCCGCCGCCGGCAGGACCGCGTTCAGGAAATATTCGTAATTCTTCCAGACCTGTTCTTCGGTAATTTTGAGATCTACATGGTTGTCGATCTCCCGGATGTCGAACCCGCTGGTAAGGGCGCCGCCGCGTTCTTTGAGGTCGTTGCGCGAACGGAACCAGCCGACTCCGGCCATGAAATTGTAGCAGAGCAGTTTCAGACCCAGCCGTCCCATGTTGAGCAGCATTTTGCGGTATTTTTCCAGATCCTCGTCACGTCCGGGCAATCCCAGTTTGATCCGGGACATGTCGAACTCGTCGCCTTCCAGCGCATACAGCTCGAATCCGGCCTCGGCAAAACGGTCGCGGGCGGTCTTGAGCGCATCAAAATCGGAAGGATCGGCCATGCCGCTCAATTCCGGCGCGGCCTTGGTGACCGCGTATTTGACGCCCAGTTGCGCGGCCAGGGTCCACTGGATATCCGGTTTGACCGGGAGCATCAGTCCGAGTTTCATCTTCACACTCCCGTGCTGGAAAGGAAGCCGCCGTCCACGGGAACGGTGATCCCCGTCACGAATGCCGCCTTGTCGTCGTCCAGCAGCCATTCCACACAGCCGAGCAGTTCTTTCGCTTCACCGAACCGCTGCATCGGTGTATGGTGCATCACATTCTCGCCGCGCGGGGAAAGTCCGCCGGATGGTGTACGCAGATATTTGATGCTCCGTTCGTTCACGAAGAAACCCGGTGCGACCGCGTTCACCCGGATCTTCGCCGGAGCAAAATAGGCCGCCAGCCATTGCGTGAAGTTCGCGATCGCCGCCTTGCTCATCGCATACGCGGGGATGCGTGAAAGCGGACGGTAAGTGTTCATCGAGGCGAAATTCAGGATCGCCCCGCCGCCCGCCTGTGCCATCTGGCGTCCGAACACCCGGCATGGGATCACGGTCCCGATCGTGTTGTTGTTCAACACCGATTTGAAAAGTTCCATGTCCAGATCGAAGAATCCGCGCATCTCTGCCGGTTTGTCCGGGGCGATCTCGCGCGGATCGAACGCGGTGTTGGTGGTCAGTGCATTGGTATTGTTGCCGCCCGCCCCGTTGATCAGGATCCGGCACGGCCCCCAGTCGGAGGCGACTTTGTCCGCGATCGCCTTCATCGAAACTTCATCGTTCACATCTCCGCTTTCGATCCGGCAGATCCCGTTGATCTTTCCGATCTTCTCCGCCGTTGCTTCCAGTTTGGCAACGGTCCGGCCGACCAATACGACTTTCATTCCTTTCGATGCCAGGTCGACGGCGATTTCCGAACAGAGGGTCCCGCCGGCGCCGGTGACCACTGCAACACGGTCTTTCCAAATCATTTTCAAAATTCCCCTTTATTGGATCATTGCTTTTGCATTGTGATAACACACTTTTTCCGCCAGTGTCTTGAGCGTGCCGAACCGTTCCGGCAGTTCATCACGTGCGGATTTTTCCGCCAGCCAGCGGCAGAAAACGCGGCGGAAATATTCATGCCGCACGAACGAAAGCAGACTGCGCGAATCCGTGGTCATGCCCGGGAATACCGAAAGCACCCCAAAGGCGGCGGCGTTCTCGAAACAATCCCGCATCCCGTGAATGTGGTCGCAATACCACCACGCCGGACCGAGCGTCACCTTCCCCCGTTCGCCGTCGCCGGGGAACGAACCCGCCAGCACCGCGAACATCGCATGGTCCGCCGGATTCAGCGTATACAGGATCACCCGCGGAAGTCCGCACTCCGAACTTTCCAAATCGTTCAGCAGCGTTGTCAGCGACCGGATGTCGCACGAATTGCCGATCCCTGCATACCCGCCCGCAGGTCCCGCCGCCGCACGCAGCCTCGAACTGGTCTGGCGCAATGCCCCGATATGCAGCTGCAGCGTCCAGCCCCGTTCGGCATACAGGCCGCCAAGCATCCGCAAAATCCCGCAGGCAAGCGCATTCCGTTCTTCCTCCGCGAGCAATCCCCGCTTCAGGGCACCATACCGCGCCTCATTCTTTCCGTCGTCCGGGACATAGGCAAACCCGTGATCCAGCGCGTGATCCGCAAAACGGCATCCCGCGGCATGCAGTCCATCCAGTCTGGCCGCCAGTTTCGAATGCAGTTCCGGAAGCGTTTCCGCTTCGGTAAACACCGGATCGGACAAGGCCATAAGATCATCCCCGCGCAGGGAAGGAACAGCCGCTTTCACTTGCGCGAAACCGGCCAGATCGTCGCCAAGCCGGACACACGGTGCGGCATATTCCACGTTGAACCGTTCCAGCAGACCGCGGGCCGAGCATTCCGGTTTCTTCAGCTGTTCATTGGCATGTTTCCAGATCTTTTCCGCGCTGCCGGGATCGAGTTCTTCATCTATATTGAATACGCGGAACAGTTCCAGACGGCTCCAGTCATACAGCGGGTTCCCCGCCAGCTGCGGCAGCACCCGGCTCCAGGCTTCGAATTTTTCATACGCCGAAGCCGGCCCGGTTATCAGCTGCTCCTTCTCGCCGCAGATCCGCATCGCGCGGTGCTTGTAGGGATCGGACTCCACCCAGAGTTCCGTCAGATTCGCGTAAGTCCGGTTCCGGACCAGATCGTCCACCGGCAGGTGGTTGTGCCAGTCGATCAGCGGCAAATCTTTCACCGCATCATACAGCCGGACAGACAACGGATCCGTCAGCAGAAATTTTTCCGAAAACGGCATTTGAGATCCTTTATTATTCTCTATTGAATAATCTTCATTCTTACATTAATAAATTTAGCATTCCTGAAATAGAAAGCAAATCTGGAACAGGATAAAATTTGAAAAAAAACGGAAAGAAATTATATTATTCCAGAAAATTATCAATAGAGAATAGAAGGAGATACGGAATGGATAAAAAAAATACAGTCCCGATGCTGGAGAAGGCTCTGGACGTGCTGGAATACATCGGGACCAGCGACACGGCGGTCAGCCTGCCGGAGCTGCAGACGAATCTGGGGATCGCGCAGGCCAGCTGTTACCGGATCGCGGCGACTCTGGTGCAGCGCGGCTGGCTGGAAAAATGTTCGGGGAACCGTTACGAGATCGCCGCCGGCGTGATCCCGGTGGCCGAAAAGGCACGTTTCCGTCTGGCGAAATACGCCCATCTGCAGCCGGTCATGAACCGGTTGGCCAATCAGATCGGGTTTTCCGCCAAATTTTCCGTTCTGGACGGCGATGAATTCCTGAATGTCTGCTCCGCACAGTGCCGGTCGGGACAGCTGAGTTTTTCCGAACCCGGATTCCGTTCCCCCCTGCAGAAGATCGCCACGGTCAGCACGATTTTCCTGGCGGAACGATCCCCGGCGGAATTGCACCGGCTGCTGAACGAAGAACAGATGAAGGATTTTGCGCAGCGTCGGGAATCCTACCGCCGGCTCGGATATTGTTTCAATCACGGACAGACCGGGAAAAACGCGGAATATCCGTTTGACACTTTGTCGTTTCCGGTCCGTGCGGAAAGCGGTGCGCTGCTCGGAGTCGTTTCGTTCCTGAGTCTCCCCGGATTGCTGGAAACGGAACAGCAGGACATTGCCGCCCGGATCGGGAATTCCCTGAAGAACCTGGCAAATCTGCTGTAAGTTGTCCCGCTCCGAGAAGATCGAAATGTCTTATGAGGAAATGAAAAACCGTTTCGCCGCCTCGAAATTCCGTTCGCGGTTCCATCTGACCCGCACGGACAAGGCATATCTGGCGGAAAGAGGGTGGCCGGTGATCGAAGCACAGACTTCCCGGATCATCCGGGAACGGCTCGCACCGGCAGTTCCGGAAAACGACGGGAAACAGACCCCGATGCGCGGACATCCGGTCTTCAAAGCGCAGCACGCCACCGCGACTTGCTGCCGGGGGTGTCTGGCCAAATGGCATGGCATCCGGAAAGGCCATGCCCTGAATGAAACGGAACAGGCGTATGTCGTGAAAATGATCCTGGGCTGGCTGCGCGATCAGGCCGGCGACCTTTCGGACTTCCCCAGGACCCCTGAGTTGTTCTGATCCGACAGGAGCTTATTTCCCGGGGATCAGACTCGCAGTTCCGGCACATCCGGCAGAGCAGGACCGGAAGCGGCGGAAAATAGTATTCAGCAGACAGGCCACCAAATACCATAAACTATAAAAGAAAATGCCGAGTGACCCCAAAAATACACTGAACAGCCCTATCATTTCCCTGCGAATCTCATTGACCGGCACCAGAAACAAGGTGGAAAATATTCCGGCAAACCCTAAAAAAGAGATTACTGCAAGCAGAATGACCAGTTTGCTGAGATAGGCCGAACGATTGCTGGCCTTGTATGATTTTCGGTTCCATCGACCGACATACAGAGCCATAGGTATAATAAACAGCGTCCACCATATCATTTCTTTTCCGAACGGGGACCACTGGCAGAATTGCTCAGGTGTCAGTCGCGGATAAATCAGATAAGCACCCAGGCTTCGCAAATATAATTTTTGAAGTTTCAGCAATTTTCTGCGGTCGATGCAGCGGAATAACGGATTCGCCATTTTCTTGCAGAGAAGTTCCAGTTTGACATCGTAATCCTTTCCCTTCCTGATTGCCTTATTCTGAAGCCAGGACCCGTTTGCTATTCCCGGCAGATACATGATATCCCAGTAATAATGGACATAATCTTCCACATAATTGAAATCCGGAGAATCCAAATCGATCGGCCATTTCAATTCCGGATGCGCCTTCAAAGTGTCCGCGACAATACTTTCCATATCCTTCCGGACCGCTGGCGGCAATTGGTCCGTTTTGGCCGGATCGTGTAAAATGATCGCGTTGGCGCAGATGGAAACGGAAGCCAGTGAAGCAAAATTGAAATCACCGGTTTTCCAATACCGGATACCGCAGAACAGCAGAGGAAGGATCAAGGCGCACAGGCTGAATCCAATTGCGTGACGGAACGCCAGCCCCAGTTTTCTTTCAAATAATAATATCAGAACCGCCATTCCACCCGGGATAAAAATCGTCCCGGGAAACGGTTTGATCATCAGTTGGGCAAAAATCAGCAGGCTCCCTGCAAGATACCAGCCAGCCAGTTGCAAACAGGTGCAGCCGGACAGCATATGCCGACACCATGCAGCAGAAAAAGCCAGCAGCAAGATGATTCCGGACAGTCCGGGCGAATCAGCCAGCATGTAATTGTGATAGGTATACATATACTGACTGAAAATGATCAAAAGCACCAGACAGCATACCGAAGGCAATCCCTCCCGATATAACTCATACAGCAGCCAACTCAATGCCAGAAAATACAGGCCATACTGGATCACGATCAGCGAATTGTGAGTCATCGGAGAAAGATAAGCTGCCACATTCAGCAGCAGCGGATAGCCCGGCGTCCGGCATGTATACAGCGTTTCATATATGGGATTGCCCTCCGTATAGGAAAGATAAACCGTACCGTCAACAGTATATTTCAGGGGCAAAAGCTGACTGTACATCCAAGTCACAAAAGTAATCGAGGAAACCGCCAAGACCGTCAGCAACAGCCATCCGGAATTCCTTACCGGAGATGCCTCCTGCGGCAGCAAACCGGTCTCACAGCAAGAACTCCACAGACAAATCACCAGCAGGATTGCGAACAACCAGTATGGACAGGCCAGTTTCCGGATTATTTTCCGCGGAGAAGATGCTGTCAGCTGCTTGAACTTCGGAGATACCACGATATAAGTGGTCTTGTCAAAATAATATGTATCCGGTTCGGCCAGGAATTTCTGCTGATCCTCTGTCCTCTTGAGTTTGCAGCCATCGGCTTCCACGGTGCTGTACTTGTTAAAACTTCCGAATACCTGCATTCCGGTTTCCGTTTCCCTGACTTTATGGCTGTAGTTCAATTCTTCATCCCCATGCAAGTTCAAAGAGAACCAGTCATTTTTCCAGGACTGGGGATCACTGCTGTTCAGCAGCATAGAAAAAAAACAAACGGTCAGACCGCACCCGAAAATCATCGGATAGATCCATTTCCGGACTGGTTCCGGACAGGAAAAACAGAAAAGCGGACCGGCAGCAGAAGTGGCGGATCCGGATTTCGCAGCCGGGAAACCAACCGGAAAACAAAATGCTCCTGTCAGTAGAAAAAGCCCCACACTCCAAACGGGGTCGCCTCCTGCAAAATAACACGCCAGTCCGACCAGCACCGGCAAAAGAAAACGACCTATCAAAATAATTGTTTTCATAGATTCAAAAACCTTTATGATCCGTTTCGTTCGCTGACAGCGGACAAAATCCTTATTCTGTGAAAAATTTAAACTGAAACGCAATGATTTAAAAATTAGCATTGAACCGAAACATTTTCAAGAGATAAAAGAAGGATTTGGAAAAAAACATAATGAAAAACAGATAACTAGTTTCCCACGGATAGAAATGAATCCGCAATACATCGGCAAAACATGGTCTGATATTTTTGAATTGAATCAATATTGTTATCATGAATCTCAGATTGCTTGAGATTTTCTTGAATCCGGCTTGTAAATTCAAACACGATATGGTATATTGGTTTTCAGCTCGAAAGAATCAGACGATAAAGTTTTTTATAAACGGGATTGAATGACTCATGATGGGAAATCAAATCAAAATATCTGTTGTGATCCCGGTTTATATGGGGGAAGTTTTTCTGCCGGAACTGTATGAAAGAGTTCATGCTGCGGTCGAAACGTTGACGTCCGATTGGGAACTGTTGCTGGTGAATGATGCCAGTCCCGACTCAAGCTGGGAAAAAATCAGGGAACTCTGCAAACGCGACCCTGCAGTCAAAGGGATCAATTTTTCCAGAAATTTCGGGCAGCATTATGCCATCACTGCCGGCTTGACCCGGGCTTCCGGCGACTGGATCGTGGTCATGGATTGCGATTTGCAGGATATGCCGGAAGAAATCGTCCCGCTGTTCAGAAAAGCGCTGGAAGGCTTTGATTCTGTCTGTGCTCAGCGTGTCTTGCGCCGAGACACCTTTATGAAACGGATGAGTTCCAAATTGTTCTATAAAATATTCAGCTTCCTGACCGACACCCGCCTGGATTCCTCGATCGCCAATTTTGGTATTTATCACCGGAATGTTATTGAAGCCATTCTTTCCATGGGTGATTCCATCCGCTATTTCCCTGCAATGGTCCAATGGGTCGGCTTCCGCAGATGCGCTATTCCCGTCCGCCATGCGGAACGAAAAGCAGGAGAAAGTTCATACAGTTTCATGAAGTTATGCAGGCTGGCGGTGAACACCATGCTGGCTTTTTCCGATAAACCGTTGCGGCTTTTCGTCTTTATCGGCGGTTTTATGGCAGTTTTCTCTTTGGGCATGGCGGTAGTGTATCTGATCCTGTCCCTGCTCGGAATGATCACGGTCCATGGATATGCCAGCATTATCTTCTCCATCTGGTTCCTTGGCGGTTTTCTGCTGATGTCCATGGGAACCATCGGTGTTTATATCGGCAAGATTTTTTCTCAGGTCAAGAATCGTCCGACTTTCATTATTTCAGAAGAGATCAACCGAATGGACCAGAAATGATTTGGGAAGATCGTCCTTGGGACAGTCAATTTTTCAGTTTCCGGATCGCCGCCGGTTTTCAGGAACCGGGTGATGATGCGGATTCCCTGCGGAAATTCTGCAGGGAGACCCCTGCCGATTGTCTCTATTTGTTTTTGCATCACCCGTTATCCGACGGGTTTCAGTCTGTGCTGCAGGATTGGGGTGCAATATGCGCAGACTGGAAAACCACTTTCATCAAAAGCGAACTGCAGCGGCAAACCGTTGATGAAAGCTCGATTTCCACGCCAGATACAATCAGCGAAGAGTGTTATCAACTGGCAGTCAAAAGCGGATGTAGATCACGGTTCTTTGTTGACGAAAAATTCCGGCCCAGACAGGATGCTCTGTATCGGGAATGGGTCAATACCTGCGTTGGCCGGCCGGATGCTCTTGTTTGGGAATATCGTTCCGGAAATGAAAAGCTGCAAGGCATGATGTGTGCAAGCTGTCACGGAACGACCGGCAAGCTGGGCTTGATCTCCACAGCACCGGAATGCCAAGGCCAGGGCATCGGGTTCCGACTGATGCAGATCCTGGAAAATTTTTATCTCGATCATGCCTGCACCACTGCTGAAGTCGTTACTCAATTCCAAAACCACAAAGCCTGCGGATTATACCGGAAATGCGGATATGCGATTTCGGAAATCAGAGAAGTCTGGCATCTATGGAAACGGTAGATCCGAAAAATCAAACAGGAGAAGGAAATGAATCGGAAAATCCCTTTTAACCGGCCTTATATCGTCGGCAAAGAACTCTGGAATATTGCGCAGGCCGTGCAGCTTGGTCAACTGGCCGGGGACGGCTATTTCACCAGACAATGCAACCACTGGCTGGAAGAACATTTCCTGGCAAAAAAAGTGCTGCTGACCCACTCCTGCACCGCCGCACTCGAAATGGCCGCCATCCTCTGCGACATCCAGCCGGGCGATGAGTTCATTGTCCCGAGTTACACGTTCGTCTCCACCGTGAACGCTTTCGTGCTCCGCGGCGGGATCCCCCGTTTCGTCGACATCCGGCCCGACACCATGAATATCAATGAACAACTGATCGAAGCGGCTATCTCCCCGAAAACCAAAGTCATCGTCCCGGTCCATTACGCCGGCGTCGGCTGCGATATGGATGTGATCATGGACATCGCACACCGTCATAACCTACTCGTTGTCGAAGATGCAGCGCAGGGGGTCTGTGCTTCATACAAAGGGAAATACCTTGGCACGATCGGTCACTTGGGCTGCTACAGTTTTCATGAAACCAAAAACTTCATCTCCGGCGAAGGCGGCGCCCTCGTCATCAACGATGAACGCTTCTTTGAACGGGCAGAGATCATCCGGGAAAAAGGGACCAACCGCAGCCAGTTTTTCCGCGGGATGGTGGACAAATACACTTGGGTCGATATCGGGTCGAGTTATCTCCCCAGCGATATGATCGCGGCTTTCCTGTATGCACAGCTGGAGGGATCGGAGAAAATCACTGCAAAGCGCTTGTACATCTGGGATGCCTATGATTCCGGCTTGAAAAAACTGGTCGAAACCGGCAGGATCCGCGGTCCTTACTGCCCTCCGGAATGCAGCCACAATGCTCACATGTATTATATCCTGCTCAAAAATCTCGATGAACGGACCCGTCTGATCGATTTTATGAAGAAGCGCGAGATCTTTCCCGTTTTCCACTATGTCCCTTTGCATTCCGCACCGAAAGGCATGGATTTATGCGGAAAGATCTCACTGCCGGTAACCGAGGAATATGCCGATCGGCTGTTGCGTCTCCCCTGTTATTTCGAACTTACGGATGACGAGATCAACCGGGTCCTGGATACGATCTACGACTTTTTCGAGGAAACGAAATAAAGCATTTTTTCACAGCCAGCGCAACAGGGACTCGGCTGTGAATTTCGGAACATGGAGCGTATCTTTTTCGTCCAGATAATATTTCGGATCGCCGTCCGCCGGAATGTCCTCTGAAACCGGCTCTTCCGCCGGATAGCCCAGCGCGACCAGATAAACGATCCGTTCCGGATCGGGAAAATCCAGGATCTCCGCCGCTTTTTCCGGGATGAACGAACCAAGCCAGCAGCAGCCGATCCCGCGTTCCCACGCGGCGAATTCGATGCTCTGGATCGCCGCTCCGGCATCCGCATACAGATGCGGCGAAGGTTTTTCCGTGGCGGTCACCGCCAGAAAAGCGGTGGGCGAAGTCTCGCCCGGGACCGGAGTCCGGCGCGGCTTGACCAGTGCAGCGTAAAACGTATGCGGCAGGATCGCGGCCACTTTTTCCGGGGAAACGACGCCGATATAGCGCAGCCGCTGCCGGTTGGAGGCGCAGGAAGCGCAGCGTGCCGCTTCGATCATGGCCAGGATATCGGCCTTTTCCACTTTCTTCTGCGAAAATTTCCGGATGGTCCGGCGCTTGAGCAGGTCTTTCAGTTCCATTTACTTTTTCTCCTCCCATAAGACCGTGATCGTCGGCGGGATGCGGATCGGCCGCCCTTCGGGGTTCACACATGCATGGATGGTATATCCTTCCGCCAGCAGTTTGCCGCGGCAACGGATCTCGCAGGCGATCTTCACACGGACGCCCTTGCATTCGGCCACCCGGCCGGTGATTTCCAGGATATCCTCGAAATGCGCCGAAGCCTTGTAATGGCAGACCGCCTCGATCACCGGCAAGGCATACCCGTGTTCCTCCATCTGCTGGTAACTTTCACCGGCCGCGATCATCATTTCCGTGCGGAACATTTCAAAGTACTTCAGGTAGTTGGCATAATAGACCACGCCCATCTGATCGGTGTCGGCATACGGGACCCGGTAGCGCAGCACCGTGGCACGGCTGATCTGAATGTCCTTTTCCTTCACCGCATTCAGAATGAACTCCAAAGTCTCTTCCAGGGTCCACCTGCTGTTGTCCACGAGCACGGCGTCTTCAGCCCGGCGCAGCGGCGCGGTTTTGCGGCTGCTGTCCTGTTCATCACGTGCGGCGATCTCCGCGGCGACCCGTTTCAGCGCGGCTTCATCATACGGCTGGCCGCTCTGTTTCAATCTCCGTTCGGCGCGGACTTCCGGCGAGGCGGTCAGGAAGAACTTGTGCCGTGCATCCGGGAAGATCACCGTGCCGATGTCCCTCCCTTCCATCACGATCCGTTTTTCACCGGCCATGTTGCGCTGGACATCCAGCAGCCAGGTCCGGACCTCCGGCAGCGTGGCGATTTTCGAGGCTCCGGCGGAAATCTCCTGTGTATGCAATGCCTCCCCCGGACATTGTCCGTCGATCTCCGCTTCGAACAGTCCCCCTTCCGGGGCGCATCGGCAGGCCAGACGGGTGGACTTCAGGAATTCGGCCATGCCGCCGTCCGTCATCTCGTCTATGCGGTGTCCGAGCTGTTTCCATTTCCAGGCAAGTGCGCGGTAAAGCACTCCCGTGCTGATATACGGGATATGCAGACGTTCCGCGATCGATCCGGCCACGGAACTTTTCCCGGAAGCGGCCGGTCCGTCAATGGCAATCACATTGGAAGACATCGTTTCTACTCCTTTTTCATTATTGCTGCATCTGCGGGATTTACTGCATGCTCATCGCGGACGGCTGGAAAAACGGCTCCGACGGCATCACGGTCGGCGTGTCCAGCGGCGGCTTGGTATCCACGATCCCCCAGCGCCGGGAGACCGGCCAGAAGATCATCACCGCCAGACCCACCATGTTCCGCCGCGGAATAAAGCCCCAGTTCCGGCCGTCCAGACTGAAATTGGTATTGTCGCCCAGCGCAAAATAATGTCCTTCCGGCACGGTCAGTTCGCCGCCGAGCGACAGCAGACCGTCCGCTTTGTGTCCCTGATACCCGCCCTTGAGCGAATAGACCTTTTTGAACGCATCGGAAAATTCCCACGCGGGACGGAATTCCTTTTCCCCTTTCGGCCGGATCATCAGGATATTGTCGGAGATCTGCAGCGTGTCGCCCGGCAGGCCGACCAGACGTTTGATGTAGTAATATCCCCCCAGCGGCTGGGTCGGCGACGAGATGTTCTCGGTATTGAAGACAATGACGTCGCCGCGTTTGAACGGACGGAAAAAGAGGCTGAACCGTTCCACGAACACATGATCGCCGGTGGAGAGCCATCCGTCGCAGAAAG
>Ga0256405_10007666_pt1 | contig 16005 bp, 25 predicted proteins | sample RumenRJG_02DNA_FD_189096 | JGI IMG/M metagenome (GOLD analysis project Ga0256405, IMG submission 189096) | Bovine rumen microbial communities from Lethbridge, Alberta, Canada - RJG_02 | ecosystem: Host-associated > Mammals > Digestive system > Stomach > Rumen | place: Canada: Alberta... | reverse complement strand
GGGTCTTTCTTGCCGAGGCTCTGGCACGACCACACGAACAGCTCACCGTCGAAGCCGGTCTCATCGAACGCATGACACAGCTTCTTGTAGAAGGTCTCGCCTCCGCCGTCCGGCTCCTTGTGTATGTAGACCTTGAGGCCCTGCAGCACCATCGTCTGGTATGCCTTGAACATCGAGGCTCCAGCCACGCCGATGGCGGGGAGGCCCATGTACCAGAGGCTCTGGGTGTCGCTCTCGCCCTCCACCAAAATGCACCAGCCGACCTTCTTGATCTCCGCGATCCGCCACTCACCGTAGAGGCATATTTTTCCCCTGCTGCCCTTCATCCAGCGGAACTCCTTCTGACCGTAACGCTTCCGCGTCGCAGCCGGTTTCCCGTTCTCGAAGAAGTAGGGCATCTTCAGGTACTCGGTGCCGTCGCGGTCTTTGCCGGTCTCGACGCGGCACGTCTGCTTCAGGAAGTCGACCGGGAGCCGCTTGTCGAAGCTGTACTGCTCGATGGTGTAGGGGATCAGTCCGCCGGTCTGCTTTGGCTTTTCGGCGGGGCGATCCTCTTGCCGGATGCCGTATCGGTCGAGGATTTCCTTGTAGGCTTCCCTCGTGTCGATGCCTCGGTACTTCGCCCAGAAGGATACGAAGTTGCCGCCGATGTCCTCGCTGAAGCAGTGCCATTGTCCTGTTTTCAGATCGACCGAGAAGCTGTTGTTGGTGTCCTTGTGAAATGGGCAGAGGCCGGTCAGGTTGTCGCCGACGATCTTGTGCTTCTCCACGACGGCGGAGTATTCCGCTCTGTAATCGACGATCTGGTCAAGATCGACGCTTTCCCTTGCTGCCATGTTCTCACCGCCTTGTTCCTCTGCTATGCACAAACTCCTTGCGCCGGTACCGGCGGTGTGGTAGAATTGCTTCGGGGAAATGGAGAGCTGCTCCGCTTCCTGATTCCCTGCCGCTTTCGGTGTTCGCAGCGCCGAGGGCGGCTTCTTTTTTCCTGCTCATGCTCGTGCCTCCGATCTGAGGTTGGACTTGCTTTCCTCATCCAGCATCTGGAGGTACATTGGGAGGTTTATCAAGTACGTCGCATTGGCACCGTCACCTCTGCGGACGTGCGGAATCCTGCCCTCTTTACAACCGATGCGTAATGCTGTTTTTGACTCTCCGGTAATGTAGGCCGCACGAGAAATGGTTTGCAGCGGTGCATCGTGGCTAATCTCATTGCGTTTCGGCATTCTGCTCACCTCCCTGCAGCAACAATGATGCTGGAGACGTCCACGCCCAGCCCCGCCGCCAGCTTTCCTGCGGTTCTCGGCTCGCAAGTTCCGCGCTGAATAACTGTCGTAATGCTCTGCCTTGACAAACCAGAATTTGCAGCAAGGGCAGCTTTTGTCATTCCTCGCTCCGCGAGCATTGTTTCGACCTTAGCAATGTTGATTTCCATTATAGTCTCACTCCTTTCGACAATTCCGTTGCCGGTATGGGTTCATTATAGGGAATTATATTGTCATTGTCAAGCCGCTCCGCAATGAATTTTCTAAAAAAAACCTTGAATTTTATTGTCGGTTATGGTAGCATCTACGCAAGGAGTGATACTATGAATTGGGTTGATGTCGGGCGAAATATCCGGGCAAAGCGCAAAGAGGCAAAGATTACTCAGGCTGATTTAGGCCAGCTTATTGGTAAAACTGAGAGTTCCGTTCGGAAATATGAAAAGGGAATTGTGAGCATTCCTGCTGATGTTCTGGAGGTTATTGCCGATTCGCTGAATGCGACCACCTCTGATCTGCTTGGCATTAATTGGGAGGATGCCCCAAGCCGCAATAATACGGCCTTGCTCCCGGCATCTAAAGATGAATGCATGAGGACGCTGGTTCGCCTGTTCATTGAGGAAACCTACGGCCCCATGACGGAAACGGATATCCTTGAAAGGAGCGAAGGTAGCCAGACGGTATCTGACTTCCTTTATGTGGTCAGGAACCAGCATCCGCGACCGCACGAAGGGGATTCTTTCATCCTGACATCCTCCAATATGAGCGATCTCGTTCGTGCGTCGCTTGATAGCTTGTCTGCGATTCTGCCTGTCCTCATTGATTGCATGAAGGATATCCGGCCTCTTGAAGATGTTATTGGCGATTTGACTGGGGTCAGTGACCTGTTCGGCGCTGCCAATCAGAAGGAGTGATCTCATGGCATCGACAAAACTCATGGAAACGAAGGACGGGCGGCGGTTCTTCAAAATCTCCGTTTCTCGCGGTTACGGCAAAGCACCATATACGACACGCTGGTACTGGCCCGAAGGGTGGAGCAAACGCGCCGCCGAGCGCGAGCTGGCGAAGGTCGCCGCTGCCTTTGAGCTGCAGTGTGGGAAGGGCGAGGTCTTGAACCGGGCCGAGCGGAAGGCGCAGGATCGCGCTGCCGCCGCCGAGGCTGCCAAATTGAAAACCGTCCGGCAGTACGCGGAGGGCGTGTTCATGCCGACAAAGGAGGCTTCTCTCAGCGAAACTTCCCGGTACTCATATCAGCAGTTCCTTGATCTGTATATCCTGCCGGTGATCGGCGACGTTCTGCTGGTCGACGTCACTCCGGCCATGATCTCGAAGCTGATTCTGGACTACCAGAAAACCGGCAAGGCCCACGCCTCGGCAGTAAAACTCTATAATGTTCTGAACGGTCTTTTCGATATGGCGTTCATGGATGAGAGCATCAAAATCTCGCCCATGCTGAAGGTGAAGCGTCCGGCTCCGCGCAAGGGCGAGACTGCGGAGTCCGAAGCGGACAAAGCTCTGACTGTCGAGCAGCTCCGGCACGTTCTTTCCTGCGTGGAGCAGGAGCCGTTGAAGTGGCGGACGTATATAAACCTCGCCGCTGATTCCGGGGCGCGAAGAGGCGAACTGTGCGCCCTGCAGTGGTCGGATATCAATTTCGCCACGGGTGCGATCACGATCCAGCGCAACCTGCAGTATACTCCTGAAGCCGGGATCTATGTGACCTCTCCGAAGAACGGCAAGAAGCGCACGGTGGACATCGGCCCTGACGTGCTGGCGCTGCTCCGGCAGCTCCGCGAGGAACAGGCGGCGACGTGCATTTCCCGCTATGTATTTACGGTGGACGGAGTCGCTGATCCCATGCACCCAAGCTCGCCGACGCATTATTTCAGGGTGTTCGGGAAGCGGTACGGCATTCCGCACTTCCATCCGCATCTGCTCCGGCATACCTCGGCCAGCCTCGCCATCACGAACGGGGCAGATGTGGTCAGCGTTTCGGAGCGGCTGGGCCACAGCGACACGGCGGTCACGCTCCGAATGTACGCCCACGCGAACGAGGAAAGCATCCGCCGAGCCGGTCAGGTTGTCCGGGATGCTCTCAAAGCCCAGAACGAATAAAAAAGCGGCGCAGGGTTGTTTTCCTGCGCCGCTCATCTATGTTGGAATGAACTCTTGTAAGGATGAGGTCAGCGACCATGTCCTTTTCAGAAGTATTGAGCAAAGTATTGAGGAACACGCTAAATAAGTTAGAAAAACGCTATGCGCGACTTTCGCAAGCTACGGCAAGCGAAAAGCCGGAAAGCCGCATGGTTGCTGGGTTTGCTACCTCAAACTACGTCAAATTTTCGGAGGCTAAAATACGCCCAACCCTAATTGGTAAGGATGAGGTCGGCAGTTCGAATCTGCCCAGCAGCTCCAACATTTGAGCGGTGAAACGCAAGGTTTCACCGCTCTTTTTGTTTTCTTTTCAAATTTTTTCGGTAATTTCAATTTTTGCCCGATTTTCGATTTTCGCAAAAGTATTGAGCAAAGTATTGAGGTGGGCCGATTTTTGAGCAGCTGGGCCAGTACCGGCGCTTTACGCTGCTCCCTCGCAGAGATCGAAAACGTGATTGATGAACTCCACGACCTCGCAGCGGCTGATGTACTCGTTCGGGTGGAGATCGCCTCCGCCGGTCAGCCATCCTGCGGCCTCCGCTGTTCCGATGAAGCTCTCGGCCCAGTGGCCGGTCACGTCGGCGTAGCTGCTCCCTTGATCCGCTGGGGCGACGAACCGGGCCATGATCGTTATGAGCTGCGCCCTCGTGATGTAGCCTTCCGGGTGGAAACCGTCACCGCAGCCGATCACGATTCCAGCGCGAGCGATTGTGCTGACAGCGAGGTTATACCACGCTTCGGCGGGTACGTCCTCGAAGCTGTTCTCCGTGGTCTGCAGAGTCTCCCGGCTTTCGTCGGTCAGGAGCCGGTATATGATCTGGGCGATCTGGGCGCGTGTGACAGGATCGTCCTCGCCGATCACGCCGTCACCGTAACCGGCGAGGAAAGCTCGGCCCGACGTGTCGAGCGCCGCTCCGCCGCAGGAGAGGGCGGGAGCTGCAGCTTCCGGCTCCGGCTGCTTTGCCGGGGCAGGGGCTGGCTCCGAAGTGTCACTGTCCTCGGAGGAGCGTGTGTAGCTCCTGCTGGGTGCGTAGCTTGGCGGTACCACGGTCGGCGGCACGGTGGAGGCGCTCGGCTGCTCTGGTTCGGGTTCTGGTTCTGGCTCCTGTGTGGGTGCCTCCGCCGGTTCTTCTGACCGCTCCTGCGTCGGTTCCAGCGGCTGCGCTGATTCTTCTGTCTGCTCCTGCTCTTGGGACGCTTCTGGCTCCGAAGGTTGGGCAGGTTCCTCTGGCTCTGGCTGCTCTTGCGTCGGTTCCTCCTGCTGGTCCTGCAGTGGTTTAGATTCCTCCGGCGGGAGTTCATCTCTAAAAGCAAAAACAAGCGCGGTTCCCATATAGCTGTTGATCGGAAGTGATTGCGCCTCAGTTAGGCTTGTTTCCCCATTGATACGGGAGATGGTTTCATCACGATAGAAACCTGCAGGATCTCTGCTTTCAATCTGGTATAAAGTAGCCAGTTCCTCTGTGGACGTAACGCTTACGCTTCTGCTGGCTACTATGTCTGCACCGGCCAATGCGGCAGCGTTGCCATAGATTACGGTGTCGGAAACCCTCAAATACTCGTTGCTGTAGATGCCACCTCCCCTGTTGGCAGAGTTCCCTGTTATTGTGCATCGCTCCACGATGCACTGCCCTTTTTTGGCATAAATTGCTCCGCCGTCGGCGGTAGCGCTATTCCCTGTGAACGTACAGTCGCTTAGATGCAAGGTGCCAGCAGAATAAATAGCTCCGCCTGATCCAGCAAAGGCAACGCCGCCGTTGAATGACGTATCGGCAATAGAAACGCTTGCGTTTTTGGATATCCACAGGTGGCCACCATCTCCTGCTCTGTTGTTCTCAAATACACAGTTTTCGATGGTGACCATTCCTTCTCCGATATAAGCACCAATGAAGCCAGAATTTCTGATTGTAACGTTGGACAGGGTTACATCGGCGTTAATTGAAACGGTATCCGTATACCCATCGCCGCCATCGAAAATGATGTTTTCAATCGTCGTGGGGTAATAGCATCGGATAAATGGATTATTGTTAAAAGATTCTGCGCGCTTTAATGTGATTCTTTTGGCTCTACTACCGAGGGGTGCATCCTCAGGGAGATAGCACGTTTCCGCTACAAAAATTGTGTCGCCGTCCTCGGCAGCTTCGATTGCCTCCAGCAGTTCCTCCGCCGTGGTGACCGTGACCGGGGCTGGGCTGGCCTCGGCTTCTTCATCGTCCACGGCTCCGACAGGGAGCGCACAGGTCAGCGCCAGCGTCATGGCCAGCGCCCAGCAGATCAGTTTTTTCATTCCGATTCCTCCTGAATGTGATGTGATGCCCTGCAGGAGCGTCCGCGTTCAGAGTAGCAGGAGATCGGGCCGAGGCAAAGGCGAAGTAGGTGGGTATTTATTTTTTCCACCGCCGAATGGTCGAAGCGTCCGCCGGACAGCAGGAAGGGCCGCCAGTCTTTCCTTCCTCGACGGCGGCCTTGGTGTACTGTTTGTATGGCAGCATGAAGTCCGGGATTTCGGTATGGAGCCTCCCGCACCCGGCGCATCGGAGGCGGCGCACATAGACGATCTGGGAGCGGCCCTCTGTGTCGATGCTCTTTCGGCGGCGTAGGTCGTAACCGCTCAAAGGGGCGCTGCAGTCCGGGCATCGATGCTGCTGCCAGCTTTGCACAACGAAGCCCTCCCTCTCGCGGTCATATTTCAGGCTGTATCTCTCTGCCGGTACCATGAAGCCCTCCCCTGCCGCCGGGGCTGCGTGGCCACGTCGGCAAGGGAGGGCGGGGTGGTTATTCTGAAAAGGGAAAAGGCGGCGCTCGCTCCCTGCTGGGCCGTCGCCGCCTCGGCGCTCACTCGGCTTTTAGTGCATCCTGCACCTCGGCGGTGATGTTCTCCAAGTCCTGCGCCAGTTGTTCGAGGTAGCCGCTGGCCACGTAGACGGACTCCGCAATATCGCCGCCATCGGCCATGCTGTTGTGGATCGTGAAAAGGAGGCCGGTTAGCGCCCTCATTTTGCCGGTGATGGTTCCCATCTCGTTGCTGATCATGTAGTTCTGCTCTTTGGCGGTGTTCTTCGTACTCATGTCAAATCCTTTCTGCCCTCGTGACCTCCGGGGCGGGTGTGATCTGAAGGTCTATCGGTGAACTGCCGGGAAGGGTACGATGCTGCAGCCTGAAGCTGTCTTGTACGGCTCCCTGTAAAACTCGCTGGCCTCTCGCTCCAAGCGCTCCCGCAGCTTCTTCGTCACTCTGCTATCTGATGCGATGGGGCTTCTCTGGCGGTAGTTCGCTCTGGCTTCGACGTACTGCTGTTCCGACCATGGCTCCGGCGGCTGAAGGAGCGCCTTTACTCTCTCCGATGATCCGCATTCCTGTCTTGCCGCTTCGTATGCATGGGCGGCTGCAATCAGGGCGATCTCGTAGTTGCGGCTCCCCTTGGTCGGCTCCAACCCATCCCACATATCGAGGGCTTCCTTCACATAAGCCAGTATGTAGCTCCGAATTGCCAAGCTGGCATCGCACAGTCTGGCGACAGTGCGCCACTCGTCGTATGTATAGCGCCTATGTTCCATGTAGATCGCGGCCCTGATCATGCTTTGCCGGTCGGGATAACAGGGGCGCGATTCTGGTTTCCTGCTCATCACATCACCCATTTCAAGCAACCCCCTTCTTCAGATAGAACTCCATCGAGTAGCCGCTCCGGCCACAACGCCCCCGGAGACCAGCAGCCTCGAAGATCGTCTCGGCTTCCCACTCGGCATCCCGGAGACCGAGGTGGATGTGACCCCGCCGGAGCAGCCGAAGGATAACGCTCGCCGTTTCGTAGGCCCCGGCCCTGACCAGCACCCTGTGCTGGTCGATGAGCCGGTAGCGGATGATCCGCCGTTCAAGGTTCGTCATTTCAAAGCCCTCCTTCACTTCGCCCAGTAGTACATTTCCAGCAGCTCAGCGACCGCCTTCTGTGCCGCTTCGTTGCACGGCAGGATATCCCAGCCCCGGTCATAGTTCGCCAAGCAGAAGCCGGTCTCTTCGTCCTCCAGCCAGAGCTTCGAGATGCGGCCCTCATCAATCCCGAACACAGAACCTTCGTCGTACACCTTCACCTCGTAGCGGATCGCGGTCACGCCGTCCGCCGTTTCAATCTTCAGGATGCCCTTCTCCCACATTTTCAAGCCCTCCCTCAAAATTCGTAGCCAGCGTAGCTGACGGTTTCAACGATAGCGTTATAGGTGCGCTTGCCGAGGTTCGCGTACCAGCGATCCTTCACCGGCGAGCAGCCCTCGTAGTAGGTCACCCGGCAGCGGCCCGTTTCCTCGACAACATAGACCTCGACGGTGTAGCGAGCGGTGCGCTTGCCGTACCACACGACCTCGACCTCTTTCTCCCAAGACCGGCGGAGCATGATACCCTTTGCCTCGGCCTTATACGGAACCACGGCGAAGCCCTTCGCCTTCAGCAGATCAACCAGAGTGTTCTTCATGGGTGTGTCCTCCTTTGGAAGTTTGCCCTGCCATCATCAGCGCCGGTGGGGCAGTTCCGGCGGACGGCCCGTGGGCCGTTTCGGCTTAGTCATCGACTTTCGATGCCGTCTGCTCCTTTGCGGCTTTCGCCGCTGCCCTCTTGGCGCGTCGTTCTGCCCTCTTGCGTTCGTACTCCGCATCCTGCCGAGCCAGTTCTTGATGTCGTTCCTCTGTAATGGTATCTATCAGCTTTCCGGCGTCACAAACTCGGTGCGATTGGAGCATGAGCTTATGGTTTGCCTTACTGGCGATCTTGTAAAATCCTGCCCGATAGAAAACCCTTATTGTTTGGTGGGTGTCGCCCACGAAGCTGTAGTCCATACCGCCTTTCATGTCCCCTTCATAACGGCAGCATTTGTCGAGCAATTCGGCCATGTCATCGCCGAAGAGTTCCACTACCCTATATTCGGGGATCGCATTGGCGCTGTACGTGAATACCGCCTCTGCGTCGAAAAGGGCATTGACCTGTTCCAGATTCAGGGTATTGGTGATTTCCATTTCTGTTATTCCTCCTCGAAATTCTTCTTGTTTTTCCGAAGGGGAGCCGGTATAATGGTGGTACCGGCTCTCCCGTGGGTGCTGGTCTTAGGGCTTCACACTCGGCTTGCTTTGGTCGGCCTGTCCGGGTGTGGGGCTTTCTTTGTGCGCGGCGTGTCGAGCCATTCGATGAGGCGCATAATCAGCGCCGAGGTCTGGATCGCGCCGATGATCGTCAGGATCAGGGTGCTGGTCGGCATGGTCGGTACCCTCACGCGATGGAGAAGCGGCGGGTGCTGCTCTCCTTGCTGTAGGCGGTGAACACGTCCGGCAGGGCTGCTTTGAGGGCCTTGCTGTCGAGGCGGCGGCTGATGATCTCTTTCCAGCGGATGATGAAGCTGCCGGTGTTGTGTTCGTCCTCACCCTTCGCTTCGAGGTCAGCCTTGATCTCGGTTCTGATCTTCTCGGCGGCGTCCTCCAGCTCCTTCATCTGGGCCTCGATGCTCTGGAGCTTGGCGATCCTGTTGTTCAGCTGCTTGTCTGTCATGGTCTGAACTCCTTTCCTTTTGGTGGAGCGGGGAGTGAGTCCGTTCGCGCCTCTGGCCTACTGGGGAATGCGTTTCCCGCTCCTGTTTGCTTTGGGGTTCACCGCCTGAAGGGTTCGGGACTCTCGCTGTCGCTCGCTGCCGCTCACCCGTGTACCGGCTTCAGGTTCGCCGACCGTCTGTCCTCGGCTCGGTGTTCCCTCCTTCTGTCTATTATATTACACCATATCCCTGTGTATTTCAATATGGAGTATTGCACAAGATTTCTGTGTAATCTTTGGGTATTATTTACACTTGCTTTCCGTGTAATGCTGTGTTAAAATGCCTATAGTGGGAGAGGAAGTCGCTTTATGCGGCGCTCCCCGGAAGGGGGAATATGAGAGATGCCTGTGCAGTACAAAGTAAACGTGTTGGCTGCGCTCAAAGCAAGCGGCCACAATACTACCAACCTCCGGCGGGAGAAGTTGCTCGCCGAGAGTACGATCCAGCAGCTCCGAACAGGGAACCTCGTGTCGTGGACGAACATCGGACGCATCTGTGAACTGCTCGGCTGCCAGCCGGGGGATATTCTGGAATACGCACCAGAGGAAAGGAAAGGTGAAAGTGATGAGTAACCGAGAGCAGATCATATCTCTGCTTGATGTCGTGCCGGAGTACAAACTGGGTTATATTCTCGCCTATGTTCAGGGCATCGCCGCCGAGGGGGCAGAGGTTCCGAACGCGGAAACGGCCAAGGCCATTGAAGACGCTCGAAACGGGATCGGGATGAGCAGGCGCTTTTCCTCCGTGGCGGAGCTGATGGAGGATCTGAATGCTGACGATTAGCTATCAGTCCAAATTCAAACGGGACTATAAGCGCATCAAAAGGCGCGGTTATGATCTCCGGCTCTTAGAGGCGGTGATCGCCATTCTGGCCGACGGCCAGCCGCTGCCTCCGCAGTACAAGGATCACGATCTGCAGGGCGACTATGCCGGGTGCCGTGAATGCCACATCACGCCGGATTGGCTGCTGGTCTATGAGGTTGACGATACGGAGCTGGTGCTGTACCTGATGCGGACGGGGACGCATAGCGATCTTTTTTGAGTAGGAATGGCACAGAGAGAGGTTGACATGAAGGAACCAGAATTCAAAATTATCGCAACCAGCGGAAAGTTCGATCCGGCATCGGTGCCGAGCCACGTCAAGGAGAACATTGCACAGGTGGTTTACACCAGCGCCCTCCGCGACTGGAACAACCCGGAGATCAGGGCTGAGTACGAACGCTGGAAAGCGGAACGAGCGGCAAAATCAGCAGCAGAATGAACGAGGCGGGCGCTACGAAGCGTCCGCCTTTCGTTTTGCCCTCTCTCGCGCCCACAGTTGCCCTGTGGCGGCTCGAACGCTCCGGGGGTGTAAACTTTTACCCTCGGCGGGATAACGCGGCTTTTTTCCAAAAGAAAAAGGGCGGACGGCCCGAAGCGAAGGAACCGTGTGCAAGGGTAAGGAGGAACCCGGCGCACAGCGCCGCTCTGGGGCCGTGCGCCGGTAATGGTATCAAACGCATTTGAAGCCGTGTCGCCGGAGGTATGCCTCGGCCTGCGCCTCCTGTGTGAAAATGCGGGATTTCTTTTTTTGCTTATCTCGGCCAATGATCATAGTGTCGCCGATACCTTTCATGACGTACTGAATTTTGCCGCCCTTGTCGACGGCGTTGTAGTAGAGAGCTTCGCCCTCCGGGTTCATCATCTTCATGCTGCTGCCCTCCTATGTCGACGGTGCGTTGCTCTCTGATGACTGGCTCCCAGATAGCTTGAAACCGTGTCGCCGGAGGTATGCCTCGGCTCGGCCTTTCTGCTTAAAAGTGTAAGTTTTTTGTTTCCTGCCCCGCTGGCCGGTGATCCTTGTATCGCCTATGGCTCTCAAAACGTACTGTGTACGAACAACTTCCTCGGTGCAGAAGTAAAGCGCCTCGCCCTCACCATTCACCATCTTTATGCCGCAGAACTCCTGCAGTGTCGCTTCGCTGCCCTCGGCTGATAGGCTCGCGGCCAGTGTATCGAGCGCGGAGTCGTAGTAGGTGAATAATGGGGTTTGGCTGAGATTGAGCGCTCTGGAAATCGCCGCCCAGCTCAAACCCTCGATGTGGCGCAGCTCCACGATGATCCGCCCCATGGAGCCGGAGGGCAATCTCGCCATAAGCTCCACCGCCTCCAGCATCAAATTGTCCTGCTCCTGAATTTGGGCAGTCATTGCAGCGTTAATCTCATCGAGGGCAGGATTCGGTGCGTTTGGGTCTGTGTTTGTTTGCCGCAGCTCCGCCAGCATCTTCTCGCGTCGCTCGATCAGGATGATCCTCTGTGCCTCGGCTCGGCGATAAATGCGGAGCAGTGCTTTCACGTCTTTTCGTTCTTGGGGCGCAATTCCCATGATATTCTTCTCCTATCTCCGGGCGTAAGCCGTCGGTGTTTTTACTCGCTCGCGTAACATGGAAGCCAAATCATCCGCCGATGCGCGGGTATAGCTGCGGCTCCTGCTCTGACACGCTTCGTAACGTGGTATCCTCAGTTCGATGAACACCCGCAGATTGTGGCTGATCAGTGGGCGGCGCAGATGATCCAAAGCTCGCTGCTGCACATCCTTTGTCCGTGGCCCGATTTCCTGAAAGGTACGCCCTTCGTAGTAGATTGCCCTTATCACAGCTTCTTCGTCCGACGGGAGCTGCCGCAGAGCGTTTTCCAGCGCCTCGTGGAGCTGCTCATTGTATATTCGTTCCTCGATCTCGGCAATGGGGTCGTTTGTGGCCGGTATGAGGTCGATCAGCGCATCACCATCCGCATCCTCGCCAATGGGCACATCGAGACTCGCTGCGCGGTGGAGTGGATCACGAGCCTGTTTGTCGCTTCGGTATCCTCCGGCCTCGGCAAATTCCGATTTCAGATAAAACTCATACCATGTCAAAAACTTGAAGCCGGGTTCTGGCGACCATGTTTCGGCAGCTTTTACGAGAGCGATATAGCCGGATTGGTATAAATCCTGAAGTGTTGCACCGCCCAGCTCTCCTGCAAGTTTGACGCGCCTCCGCGCCATCATTCGGGCGAACCGCTCCACCTGCTTCCAAAGTTCCGGGAGCCGGTCACGATCTCCTGCCTGAATTGTTAAAACGAGTTCTTCATTCGTGGCCATTGCATTCGGGCCTCCCTTTGTGATAAAATACGGGTGCCACCACCATATCTTTCTCGCGGGGAGGCCGTTCTGGGTGCGGAACGGCTTCTTTCTTTTTGACGGAGGGCGCGACCCGAAGGGTCACGCCAGTACCGGGCTAAAGCCTTTTCGGGCTGCGTCTTTCATCCGCTGGGCCACCTTGTGGCTCCGTTGCTCCCTCGCCGCCGCTGGTGCCGTATGGCTCCACTCCGCCTCCAGCTATGTGCTGGACGGTGCTGCTGGACGTCAGGATCGCGTCGCGTAGCTACTCAGCGCTACCGTTGAATGCGTTCATGAAGGGCAGTTGCTCTCTCTGATTGGATAAAATTTTCGCGCTTCAACTTCACAAAAGCAGCCTTAAATGGTGGAATTGTCTGGTTGCAGCGAGTCGAGAGCGGTGTTTTAAATGGCCGTTTTCGGCTGCACACCGCCACTCGCGGATCAGCGTAAGCTCAGTAGAGGTCGTTTCTTCGGCGCTCATTCTCCGCGTATGACCGGCCTCCGAAGGCGTAGGGCTGGCTTAATTTCAGCACGTGGCCGGTGTTCTGGCTCTCCATTTTTTCGCCTCCAAAATGGAATTTATGGGGTTTGCGTAACGAAACGCAGAAAAAATTTTTGATTTTACGGAGCAAACTTTCGCGCCTTCCTCGCCCCGCGTGGGGGTGGGGGTGTCGGTAGTACCTACGCAGGGGTGGGGGTGCCGGGTGCCTCCGCAGGAGCCGCTGCCTATGCGCTTGGCCTCCGGCTCCACCACTCACCGAGAGGCCAGCGTCCTGTCGATCTCCTTCTGAATGTTCGTCATGAGGTTGTCGTAAATCTTCGGGCGCAGGATACCGAACACCCTCTTTTCACTCCCGATCATCTTGGGAGCCGAGACCGCCAGCAGCTTCTTGATCTGTGTCATGTCAGCGTAGGGGCCGTACTTCTCCACGCGCTTCTTTCGGCCCTTGGCCGTCTTGTACGTCTGTCCTTCCTGCCGCTGAACGATGGCTTGATGCCCACTCTCGAACTTGGTCATAAACGCCTTGGCCCGGTTGCCCCTCTGGGATTGGAGCAGCTTCATGGAGCTGCTTTTCAAAATCTGGGCCTTGACTCCCTGCTTCGATACTCTGGTCTTGAAGTCCGTCAGTTCCCGCGTCGCGCTCTCGACCTCGATGGTCGCCTCCAAATTGGAAACGGTGGCATTATGCTTCTGGGTCGCCTTATTCAGCACGGACGCCTTGACCGTGTATTCCTCTCTGGCCTTGTTCGTCAGGTCTTTCTTTGCCTGTTTCGCGGTCGCGTTGATGGCCTTTTTCAGCATCTTCCGGCTCTCGCTTTTCAAACCGCCGAGGGCCTTGTCGACCATCCGCAGCATATCCGCATCCAGCTCGACGCTGATCATGGCGTTGTCTGACTGCATTTTCATTTCTGCTCCGCCTCCTTGCTCCGATGGTTAGGGCGCTTTATTCCGCGCCGGAGCCGCTTCACGATCTGCTCGATCATGGCAGGGTCATACGCTTCTGGGTAGAAAACCTCTGAACTCCACTCAGTGACCTTTGTCGCCATGCGGCCCTCGCATCTGGCGCGGATGGCATCGAGCCGTGCGGTGATCTCGCGCCACTTCTCCCATGTCTTTCTGTCGGTCACTTCGAAGTAATCAGGGTCGTTCTGGATCGCGGTGATCCATCCTTCGAGGATGGCCAGTTCAAAACCCATGCGCTTCCAAAGCCGCTTATCTGCCGCCTTTTTCTTGTCTGCCATGATTTTCTGCCTCCGTTGCTTCGTCTTTGATGCCGTTCACACCTTTTCCCTGTTACCACTCCGAAAAAGTGAGGTGTAGACGGCCTCAAAGCCGCATGATTGCTGAATTTCTCGGTTGCTGTGTACACGTGTACACTCCAAAACAAAATACCGTTATAAGTGTTTTTGAAAAAATGTCATTATGTCGGTTTTTTCTGCTTTTTTGCAAAAAAATCATTTTGCAATATAGGTGTTATTTTTAGTGTGAACAGTGTACTCAAATGCTATATAATCCGCTCTGTTGCTCGCTTTCTCCTGTTTCCACTCGGTGTGTACACTTTCCGATGGTGTGAACACTTTCAGAATGGGAGTTCGTCGTGATCCGCGTCAGTCAGTTCCGTGAACTGCTGCTGGTGGTACTCCGGGATTTCGCTCTCGCTGTTGGTGCCGCCCTCGGCGATTTCGTCGGAATCGTCTATTGGGTCGAGGTTTTCGGCAATCTTCCCGATGTAAAACTCCACATAGTCGGCCTGTCTCCCGGTAAACCGGCGGCGGACTCTGAACCGCGTTTTTTCCGTTTTCGGTTCGGTGTAAGTTCCGATCAGGCCATGTTCCGCAAGATATTTCAGTGTCTTTTGGGCGTTATATCCTTCCTTGGAGAGAACATGGTTGAACATCGTCGGGAAGATGTAGGCGGTGTTGCCGGTCTCGCTCAAAAAGCCGAGGCACGTTCCGACGGCGTTCTGGCCGAAGTACGCCTTGTTCGCCAACACCCAGTCCACCACGAACTGCACCGCATTCTCGTTCACGTCGGTGGCGTTGCTCTCCACCTGATTGATCAGGATGCTTGCCGCCATGCGCTTCGCTGCCTCGCGGCTCTGCTCCGGCGAGCCTCCGAAGAATAGCTGATCTATCATGCTATCGGCGAGGGCGACGGCGGCGATTCCGGCGATGTGGGAGCCGTTCTTGCCGTTGCTGATGTCGCGGACGTATGTCTGCATTTCCTCGTACTGCTCCACGATCTCGCGCTCATCCATCTGCAGGAGGTGGTCGATGAAGGCGGGGCCAGCCCAGCCACAGTCGAGGGCGGCTTGCTGGTGCATGAGGGCGGCATCCTGCTCATTGTCGAACGGCCCACCGTAAAGCTCCAAGACGCGGGTGCTGACGCCGGTCTGGGATGTGTCGGTCGAGAGCGGTTCCTCGCCGGTGGCCAGCGCCACGGTGCGCCATTGCTGGACGGTCTGAATGCCTCCGCTCTTGGCTCCGCGTATCTTGCCGGTGCCGCTGGCGATCATATAGACGATCTTCTCCAGCGAGCCTTGGTTGTTCCCTGCGAGCTGCCGTTCGTCGATGCCGAGGGGAAGGTCGCAGTAAAAAGCGGCGGTGCGTTCGAGGCCGACCTGCGTGGCGTTAAAGTTCACCATGAGCCGCTCCGGGTCTCCCCATGCCGAGAGGGCCGCTTTGAGGGCGGCAGTCTTTCCGCCTTTACTATCTCCCCAGTTGTAAACGAAGAAGATCCGCTGCTTCACGATCCGCAGAAGCGGGGCCGCAAACGAGGCGGCGAGGATGAAGCGGAACTTGTCACGCTGTCGGTGCGGTGCCATGTGTTCGATCCACCGCTCCATGGTTCCGTTCTGGCAGTAGGCCGCTGCCATGTTCCTCTGGCTTGGGTCTATGTCCAGCGTGATCCCATCGTCGTGTCCGGGCAGAAACCGCTTTCCGGGTTGCCAGCCGAAGGTGGAGGTGGACTCCGCCTCCGGGATCACGTCATAGTTCTCGGAGTCCAAGGCTCGCAGGAATTTCACGATGTCAGCGGCATTGTCGGTTCCGATATCGCAGCCGAGGTCGGTAAGCGTGATGATGTTCCGATTGGAGTATACAGTCGAGCGCGGGTATATGCCTTTGATCCATTCGCCTTTTCGGCTCTTGAACGCGATCTCGATCTTTTCCTCGCCGGTTTCGATACTTTTGAGGTGCTGGGTGAGGATAATCGGCGTTCGGCAGATGTTGGTCGGAAGGTGGGTCTTTGGGTCAATGCGGCTGATGCCCTTGTCGCTGAACAGCCATCCCTCCGGGGTGCGTAGGCTGATCGGCGCTCCGCTCGCGGTTTCTTCCTGCAGCTCCAGCTTCAGGTCGACCGGCTTTGCCTTTTTCACGG
>Ga0256405_10007663_pt1 | contig 16010 bp, 17 predicted proteins | sample RumenRJG_02DNA_FD_189096 | JGI IMG/M metagenome (GOLD analysis project Ga0256405, IMG submission 189096) | Bovine rumen microbial communities from Lethbridge, Alberta, Canada - RJG_02 | ecosystem: Host-associated > Mammals > Digestive system > Stomach > Rumen | place: Canada: Alberta... | reverse complement strand
CATCAACTCACACATGCTTGCTCCTGACTCATGCAAGCGGATGATTTCTTTCTTTTCTTCTAAACTGTGATGTCTATACATAATGAACCCCAGAAGTATTCTGTCTAACTTCTGGGGTTCACTTCAATTGTGTGCATCCTCTTTTTAATAGCTGTTACGAAATAGTCGGTTATTTGGCCTCGGTCATGTCGCCCTCGATGTAGAGGCGGGTCATCTCGACGGTGCCGTTGCTGCGGACGGTGATGGACTTCTTGAAGTGGCCGGGGAACTTGCCCTCGCCATTGTAAGTCACCTTGATCTCGCCCTTCTCACCGGGCTGGACGGGGGTCTTGGTGTACTCGGGGACGGTGCATCCGCAGGAGGCGATGGCCTGGTTGACGACCAGGGGCTGCTCGCCGATGTTAGTATAGACGAACGTGCAGGTGACAACGGGGTTCTTCTCGGAGAAGGTGCCGAAGTCGTGGACGGTCTTTTCAAACTGGATCTGGGCAGGTTTCTGGGCCATGGCGAAGGTCACGGCACACACTGCCAGCAGGGAGATGAGTATCATTCTTTTCATCATAGTCGGTTGTTTATGTGTAAGTAAATCGGTGCAAAAGTATAGTATTTTTCTGAGAGTTGTATCTTTTTTGGTCTTATTTTTCGATATTTTAATAATTAAGTTGTAACTTTGCAGGCTAAACGGAAAAACATCATAATAATAATATGTATAGAACGAATACTTGTGGCGAGTTGCGTCTCGCCAATGCCGGACAGACGGTGACGCTGGCCGGATGGGTTCAGAAGACCCGTAAGATGGGTGGTATGACGTTTGTCGATCTGCGCGACCGCTATGGCATCACGCAGCTGGTGTTCGACGAGTCTAAGGACGGCGCGCTGTGCGACCAGGCCAACCGGCTGGGTCGTGAGTGGTGCATCCAGGTGACGGGAGAGGTCAGCGAGCGCCAGTCGAAGAACCCGAAGATGGAGACGGGCGATATCGAGATCCTGGCCCAGCAGCTGAACGTGCTGAGCGAGAGTCAGACGCCTCCGTTCACCATTGAGGACCAGACGGACGGCGGTGACGACATCCGCATGAAGTACCGCTATCTGGACCTGCGCCGCTCGTGTGTGCGCAAGAACCTGGAGCTGCGTCACAAGATGACCATCCTGATACGCAACTTCCTGGACGCCCAGAACTTCATCGAGGTGGAGACGCCGATACTGATTGGTTCGACACCGGAGGGAGCCCGCGACTTCGTGGTGCCCTCGCGCATGAATCCCGGCCAGTTCTATGCGCTGCCCCAGAGTCCGCAGACGCTGAAGCAGTTGCTGATGGTCTCGGGTTTCGACCGTTACTTCCAGATTGCCAAGTGCTTCCGTGACGAGGACCTGCGTGCCGACCGTCAGCCGGAGTTCACGCAGATAGACTGTGAGATGTCGTTTGCCGACCAGGAGGATGTGCTCGAGATCTTCGAGGACCTGGCACGCCACCTGTTCAAGGAGATCCGTGGCGTGGAGCTGCCGCCCCTGGAGCGTATGACGTGGCACGAGGCCATGCGCCGCTTCGGCTCGGATAAGCCCGACCTGCGCTTCGGCATGGAGTTTGTGGAACTGATGGACGTGCTGAAGGGTACGGGCGAGTTCCCCGTGTTCAACGAGGCAGAATACATCGGCGGCATCGTGGTGCCGGGTTGTGCCGACTACACCCGCAAGCAGCTAGACCAGTTGACGGACTTCGTGAAGCGTCCGCAGGTGGGTGCCAAGGGTCTGGTGTATGTGAAATTCAATGGCGACGGCACCGTGAAGTCGAGCATCGACAAGTTCTACCAGCCCGAGGTGTGGCAGAAGCTGAAGGAGAAGACAGGCGCCAAGGATGGCGACCTGGTGCTGATACTGAGTGGCGACAAGGCCAACAAGACGCGCACCCAGCTCTGCACCTTGCGCCTGGAGATGGGCGACCGCCTGGGACTGAGAGACAAGAACGTCTTCAAGTGTCTGTGGATTGTCGATTTCCCCCTGTTCGAGTGGAGCGACGAGGAGCAGCGCCTGATGGCTACGCACCATCCCTTCACGTTGCCCAACCCCGACGATATACCCCTGCTGGACACCGCTCCCGAGAAGGTGCGTGCCGTGGCCTACGACTTCGTGTGCAACGGCATCGAGGTGGGAGGCGGTTCGCTGCGTATCCACGACGGTAAGTTGCAGGAGAAGATGTTCCAGATTCTGGGCTTCACCCCCGAAAGGGCCATGGCTCAGTTCGGTTTTTTGATCAACGCCTTCAAGTATGGCGCACCCCCTCACGCCGGTCTGGCCTTCGGTCTGGACCGCTTCGTGAGTATCATGGCCGGTCTGGACTCTATCCGCGACTGCATCGCCTTCCCGAAGAACAATTCGGGACGCGACGTGATGCTCGACGCCCCCGGTGAGTTGGACCCGAAACAGTTGGAAGAATTGCAACTGCAGATTGACATACATCAAGAATAAGCGCCAAAAAACGAAAAAATGGTTGTTTTCGCGCACGTAAAAAGTAAATTGTTCGTAATTTTGCAGCGAAAAATTTGAACAACATCTTTTTTTAATAGAGTAATATTTTATACAACTATGGCAGAAAAGAAGACTACGAAGAAGGCTGCTACCGAGAAGGCAGCTGAGGCAAAGAAGACAACTGTTAAGAAGTGCGCTACCGCTAAGAAGTGCGCTATCGTTGTAAATGCAGAGAATGCAGGTTTCAAGGCTGGTGATGTTTACCAGGCTCTGGCTGCTGCAGAGAAGGCTATGACCATCAAGGAGATTGCCAAGGCTGCTAAGATCAGCGAGGAAGAGACCCTGCTGGGTCTGGGCTGGCTCTTCAAGGAGGGCAAGCTGCAGGCTGCTGACGACAAGGTTTGTCTGGCATAATCTCTTTAGATAAGAAAGGATAAAAAAGGCTGGTAGGCAATGATGCCCACCAGCTTTTTTTGTGTCTATAGTACGCGGGGGTTACCTCAGCTTCTTGATCTCACGGGCGGGGACACCAGCCACGAGGGTGTAGGGCGCCACGTCTTTGGTGACCACGGCACCGGCGGCGACGACGCTGTGGGTACCGATATGGACGCCGGGCAGAATGACGGCATTGGAACCTATCCATACGTCGTCGCTGATGCGGACGGCCCACGTCTCGACACCCTGTTGGTCGATGCGCTGGTCGCAGTCCTGAAAGCGGTGGTTCAAAGCCGTCACCGTGATGCCCTGGGCCAGGTGGACGTGGCTGCCGATGGTGACGGGGCCGATGATGGTGTTATGAATGCCGATGCGTGAATAGTCGCCGATGATGACGTCGCCCATGGCATTGTTGACGCAGCAGAACGACTCCACCACGCTGCGGCGTCCCAGGTGGAAACGACGGAAGGGCGGTGTGTCCATGCGTACGCTGCGGTAAATCTTAGAACCGCGCCCACGATGTTGGTACAGGGGAGCCAACAGGCGGATGAACCACCTAGGCCTGGCGTCGCGCTGGTTCATGATGATATAGCCCAGCAGACGCTTCAGTCGGGGGCTGTAGAGCAGCCCGTCTCGTAGTGCTTCCATGTTGTTCATGCGGACAAAGGTACAAAGATTTTCCGTGAATCACAATAATCGTGGCGAAAAATTTGCACGACTGCCAAATATGTTGTACTTTTGCACATGGTTTGGATTATTATCAACGCAAAATATGAATATAGCTATTGTAGGAACCGGATATGTGGGACTGGTCAGCGGCACGTGCTTCGCTGAGATGGGTGCCCACGTGACGTGCGTCGATGTGGACGCCGAGAAAATCGATAAGTTGAACAACGGCATCATGCCCATCTACGAGCCTGGTTTGGAGGAACTCGTCAAGCGCAACGTTGGCTTCGACCGTCTGCGCTTCACGACCGACCTGACCAGTGTGCTCGACGATGTGGAGGTGGTGTTCTCGGCTGTGGGTACGCCGCCCGACGAGGACGGTTCTGCCGACCTGAAATACGTGTTGGCCGTAGCGCGCCAGTTCGGTCAGTACATCAACAAATACACCATCCTGGTCACGAAGTCCACCGTCCCCGTGGGTACTGCCAAGATGGTGAAGGCCGCCATCCAGGAGGAGCTCCAAAAGAGGGGTGTCGATGTGCCCTTCGACGTGGCCTCGAATCCCGAGTTCCTGAAGGAAGGTGCCGCCATCAAGGACTTCATGTCGCCCGACCGTGTGGTGGTGGGTACGGAGTCGGAGAAGGCCCGCGAGGTGATGACGCGTCTCTATAAGCCCTTCTTGATCAATAACTTCCGCGTCATCTTCATGGACATCCCGTCTGCCGAGATGACGAAGTATGCCGCCAACGCCATGCTGGCGACGCGCATCTCGTTTATGAACGACATCGCCAACCTCTGCGAACGGGTAGGGGCCAATGTCGATGCCGTCCGCAAGGGCATCGGCACCGACGCGCGCATCGGCAGCAAATTCCTCTATGCCGGTTGCGGCTATGGCGGCTCGTGCTTCCCCAAGGATGTCAAGGCCCTGTTGCATACGGGTATTGACAACGGCTACCACATGGAGGTCATCGAGGCCGTGGAGCGAGTCAACGAGCGCCAGAAGAGCATCGTCTATGACAAGATTATCGCCACGGCAGGTAGCGTGAAGGGCAAGACGGTGACGATACTGGGTCTGGCCTTCAAACCCGAGACCGACGACATGCGTGAGGCTCCCGCCCTGGTGGTGATTGACAAACTGCTGAAAGACGGTGCCACGGTGCGCGTCTTCGACCCGATTGCCATGGACGAGTGCCGCCGTCGCATCGGTGACGTGGTGACGTACTGCAGCAACCTCTATGACGCTGCCGACGGTGCCGATGTGCTGGCGCTGATGACCGAGTGGCGACAGTTCCGTCTGCCTTCGTGGAATGTCATCCAGAAGGTGATGAACGGCCGTATCATCGTGGACGGACGTAACATCTACGACCGTGCGGAACTGGAAGAGTACGGTTTTACCTATACCCGAATTGGAGAGCGCTAAGCAAAGGGCTTAGCGTCTCGTCTCCTGATAGACCTCCTGGTACAGCGCCAGCAGTTGCTGGGCCGTCTTGCGCCAGGAGAACAGTTTGGCACGCTCCAAACCCACCTCGCGTTGCTGCTCGTAGAACGCCGTGTCGGTTTCCAGACGTAGCATCATGGCCGTGATCTCCTCGCTGCTCTCCGGATTGACCAGGATGGCGTCGGGGCCGCCAATCTCGGGCATCGACGACGTGTTGCTGGTGATGACGGGTGTGCCGCAGGCCATGGCCTCCAACAGGGGAATGCCGAAACTCTCGCGCAGCGAGGTGTAGAGGAAGGCGAAGGCGTTGTTATAAATAGCTGGTAGTTCGCTATTGACGATATACCCCGGCATCATGATGTTGCCGCGGATGTTCTCGATGTGGTTGCGGTCGATGATGCCGTTCAGATAGTCTGAGTCCAGGTCGGCCATCAGCAGCTTGCGCTTGACAGTCGAACGCTCTAAGTATTTGGAGTATGCTACCAGGGTGCGCTCGGTATTCTTCTTGGGGTCGGTATTGCCGAGGAAGAAGAAGTAGCCTTCCCCCAATCCCTCCCCTTTGGAAGGGGAGCTCAGCGGACGGAACCAGTCGTTGTAGCCGTTGTAGATCATCGCCATCTGCTGCTCGGGGATGTGGAGCTTGGTGATGATGTTCTGCTTCTCGAAGTTGGAGACGGTGATGATGCGGCGGCACTTGTCCAGGATGCGGGGCACGACCAGTCGGCGATAGAGCCACCCCAGATTCTGATAGAGCGACTTGTTGCTCTTGTCGCGCGGCTCGAGGAAGATGATGTCGTGAAGGGTCAGCACCAGGGGCATGTCGCAATGGAGAGGCGCCGTATTGCTGGTACAGTGCAGGATGTCCACGCCATACTTCTTGGCGGCTCTGGGCAGCGCCCACTGCTCCCACAGCGGATAGGAGGGACAGTTCAGTTCGATGATATGTACGTTGCGGGTACTCTCCACGCAGGGGTCTTCGTCGGGTTTGACAAAGACGTAGTACTCGTTCTCTGTGTCCCACTGTTGCAGTTCCTTGATTTCCTGCAGCACGACGTAGTCCATGCCGTGCTTGTTCTTGCGGAAGATGCGCTGTGCCTCGATACCTATTTTCATGGTTCTGTGGTTTTGGTGTAAGACGGTTTGTTGATGAGCTGATGCCATTGGCGGATGATGGTATTGATGTTAAACCGCTTGGCGACCTGAAAGGCCTGCTGGGATTGCTGGTGCCAGTCCATCTGGGTGGCGCGTTTCATCTGGCGAGCCATTCCCTGTATGTCGCCATTGGCAAAGTAGAGTCCTTCGGGGCCCATGATTTCCTGACTGGTGGGCAGGTCGGAGGATATGACGGGCAGTCCGTGAGCCATCGCCTCGACCAGTACCAGACCGAAGCCCTCCCACCGAGAGCTGAGCACATAGATCTGTGCTTGGGAGTAGTAGTCCTGAATCTGGTGGGTGAAGGGATGGATGGTGATGCGGTCCTCCAGATGATACTGGGATATCAGCTGTCTGTAGAGCGGCTCCTCCGGCCCTTCGCCGACGATGTCGAGGGTCCATTCCCGGTCCTCTTGTGCAAAGAGGTGGAACGCCTTGATCAACAGGTCGAAACCCTTGTGGCGATAGGAGAAGCGCCCCACGGCGAGGAAGCGCTTCGTGGTGCCGTCGGCAGGTTTCCCGGGGGTGAGTGTCAGCGGATTATAGATGACTTGGGTGGGGAAGGAATACCGCTGGGCATCGTAGTGGCAGAGCACCACCGTCTCGTCCAGCTGCTGCAGTTGGTATTCATAGTATTTGCGCAACTGTGGCCCGATGTAGGTGGAGTCTTTCCCGAAGAGTGCCTCGTAGGAGTTGTGTATCCATCCTATCAGTTTGATGCTGCCTAACCACGGACGACAGGCTGCCAGACGTGCTGCCAAGGGGGCATGGACGCCGATGATGACGTCGTACTGCCCTTCCTGCAACTCCCGGCAGAGGGCCAGTCGCTTCTGTGAAGGAAAGGAACTGTGTGTGTAGCCCCTGGCGGTGAGTGACGTCTGCGGCAATACGTAGCGGTAGAGGAAACTGTAGATTTTACAGAAACGCCACTTGAAGTATCCTGCCGACGGATATTGGAAGAAACGGTAGCTGATATGGGACTCGTCCAGTCCGTAGAGCGTCCGGTCTTCTGCCGACGGCTTGTCGAAGGTCACAATGGTGACGTCGTACTCCTTGGCCAGTTCCTTGGCGAGGACGGCAGTTACGCGCTGCACTCCTCCATACGAGAAGATGGAGTGCGTCAGGAGGCAAATCCGTTTCTGGTCTATCACGGCAGATTATCGGTTTAATTGTTGGTAAGTTTCAATGAGTCGGTCCACACACGCAGAGACGCTGTATTTCTGAATGACAGTCTCTTGCAGACGGGGTTGGGCGGTGTCGTTGGCCAAGGCCCTGAGGACGGCCTGACCGATGTCATCGACATCGTAGGGGTTGACGAGCTCTGCCGTGCCCTCCTCGTAATACTCCTTGGGACCACCCAGACGGGTGATGACGATGTTACAGCCGCAGGTGGCAGCCTCCAGCGCCACGAGACCGACGCCCTCGTTCAGGCTGGGCAGCGCAAAGACCTTGGCACGGTGGTACAGCGCCGTGAGTTCCTCGTCGCTGACAAAACCGAGAATCTCGATATTGGGGGCGTCGCCCACCAAGGCGCGGAGACGGGCCTCAGAGGCGGCATTGCCCTTGTTGCCCACCAGTTTCAGGGGGAAGTGGTATTTCTTGGCAGCCTCAATGAGTCGGGGGACATTCTTGCGAGGCTGGGTCATGGTACCCGCAAACAGGCAGAACGGCTCCTTGGCGACGGACGCGTCGTGCTGGATCTCGCGATAGGACAGGGGAACGATGGCTATCTTGTTGTCGTCGATGCCATAACCCCTGCGCAGATAGTCGGCCTCGTATGCCGTGCGGGCCAGGAACAGCCGGATGTCGGGCTTCAACTGGCGCAGGGCGTAGTTCTGTGAATAGAGGCGCAACTTGCCACAGCCGAAATAGGTGGCAAGCTTGTATTTCCACATCGGGGTGTTGGTATCGATGATGGGCGAGAATACAAAATGGGGGTTGAGGCCGCTTCCCCAATGGATCATGTCGTAGTTCCACAGACCGAAACCAAAGACGTGGATGACGTCGTAACTCTTCCAGTCGTAATGCCCCCAAGGGTTGATACGGTCCACCGTGTGACCTTTGCGCTCCAACTCCCTGGCCCAAATCTCGGCCTGCATCTTCGTGCCGTCGCCGACACCCATGTAACAGGCCCCCGGGTACATGATATAAGCTATTCTCATGGCAAAAAACGTTAATAGTTAGTGCAAAGATACAAAATATTTATCAATAATCAATTGTCGAATGACAATTTTTAGTATATTTGCACAAAAATCAGCAATGAAGATACTATTCCTGGTATATCACGGTTTTTCAGAGCATAGCGGTATCTCGAAAAAGATACACTATCAAGTGAAGGGACTCAAGGAGAATGGTCACGATGTACGCCTGTGCTACTATGACTTCTCGCCGGAGGGTCATCGCTGCCGCTATGTGGATGGCAAGGTGCTCAAAGACTATGGCTCGGGGCGTTGGGCAGCCCTCAGCCAGCGTACGGACTATGGCTGCATCTACGACTATTGTGTCCGTGAGGGCATCGAGTTTGTCTATGCCCGCTGTTTCCAGAATGCCAATCCGTGGCTCATCGGCTTCTTTAAGCGATTGCGGAAGGCCGGCATACATGCCGTGACGGAGATACCCACCTATCCGTATGACGAGGAGTTCAACCACTTCGAGTGGAAGGTGCGCCTCGGCCTGAAGGTGGACCAACTGTTTCGTGAACGCCTGTACCGCCAGATGGATGCCGTCGTGACCTTCAGCGATGCCGAGTGTATCTTCGGACAGCGTACCATCCGCATCAGCAATGGCGTTGACTTCGACAGCATACCGCTGCATCTGCCCCCTCTCTCTTCGGAGAGGGCGGGGGGAGAGGTTGCTCTTCATCTCATCGGTGTCGCCGAGGTGCATCCCTGGCATGGCTTTGACCGCGTGATGACGGGAATAGGAGAATACTATCGCCAAAAGCCCAATGCCAACAGCCAACAGCCCAATGTATTCTTCCATGTCGTAGGCGGCGTGCATCCTCATCGCATGAAGACGGACTTTGAACCCATCATCCGCCAATATGGGCTGCAGGACAGGGTCATCTTCCACGGACAACTGTTTGGCGAGGAACTGACCAAGGTGTTCAACCAGTGTCAGTTTGCCATAGGCTCGCTGGGTCGCCACCGCAGCGGCATCACCGTCATCAAGACGCTGAAGAACAGGGAGTACGCTACGCGCGGCATACCTTTTATATATAGCGAGCAGGACAGCGATTTCGACCAGCAGCCTTACGTGCTCAAGGCGCCTGCCGATGAGTCGCCCATCGACATCCAGCGGATTGTGGACTTCATGGCTCGTTTCACCATGAAACCCGAGGAGATCCGCCAAACGGTGGAACACCTGAAATGGGAAATCCAGATGCAACGGGTCATAGATGCTGTCCCATGATGACGATATCCATTCTCATCCCCATCTACTGGCTTATCCTTTGGACTGTCGTGTGCAGCATCAAGACCTCGACTGTCATTTCTTTATAGTTTACCGAGTGGGAACAAGCATATTTAAGTGTAATGAAATAAAACCGATTATTTCTTTCTTATTTCGGAAATAATTACTAATTTTGCAAATAAATAAACGACATTGCTTATGAGGACTGTTACTCCTGATGAATTGAAATCTATTCAGTTAGACCTGTTACAGAAAACGGCAGACTTTTGTGAAGCTAACGGCATCAGATATTTCCTGTGTGGCGGAACACTATTGGGCGCAATACGTCATAAGGGCTACATACCATGGGATGATGACATTGACATAGCCATGCCTCGACCTGATTACGAACGATTTTGTAAGACTTTCAATCAGCCGGATAGTGTATATAAGGTGAAGAGCTTGTTAACCCATCTTGATTATGCTTGCGCTTTTGCTAAGGTGTATGATGATCGCACGATGCTAAAAGAACTACATTATAAAGGCGTGCATTTCGGCGTATATATTGATGTCTTGCCCGTAGATGGCGTTAAGGATTCTGCCCAGATAAAAAAGATTATGTTTCTTCATAAAGTACTTAATACAAAGCGGGCAAATTATTATAAAAGGACGCTATCAAAAATGATTATTAATACTTTGGGGAAAATTTTGTTGCTGCCATTTTCTGCTCGCCAGATTGCTACATGGATGGACAATGAGGCACGTAGGTATGCTTTTGGAAGTTTGCCCTCAGCAGGTTTGATCGCCAATCCCTTAGGAGTAGGGGAGCAAGTCGACAAACATGTGTTCGACAGTGATGTCTATATGGTATTTGAGGGTCGCCAATATCGGGCTCCTGTAGGTTACGATGCATACCTCAGAAGTATTTATGGTGATTATATGCAGTTGCCGCCAGTAGAGCATCGGGTTACACACCATACTTTCGATGCTTGGTGGAAAGATGATATCAAAAAATGACGATTGTAACAAATCTATAGAACTATGAATATCGCAATAATTATTGCTGGAGGTTCTGGCAACCGTATGGGGCAGGATATTCCCAAACAGTTTATCAATGTGTATGATAAGCCTGTAATCATCTATACCTTAGAGGGCTTTCAACGTCATCCCATGGTGGATGCTATTGAAGTCGTTTGCCTTGACGGATGGCATGAAGTTCTTTGGGCATACGCACACCAGTTTAATATCTCAAAACTGAAGTGGGTCGTTTCGGGCGGCAATACGGGCCAGGAGAGTATTCGTAATGGCGTATATAACTTAGAAAACAAGGCCAGTGAAGATGATATTATCATCATTCATGACGGTATACGTCCCTTGGTGGATGCTACCGTTCTGACGGATGTTATTCAAAAAGCCAAGCAATATGGTAATGCTGTTACTTCATTACCTTATAATGAACAAATATTTATTGTGAATCCTGAGGATAAAGAAACAACGAAGGAATATATTCCACGAGAGACCTTACGTCGTGTTTCTACGCCTCAGGCTTATAGGTTCGGAAGGTTAGATGCTGCCTATCATGAGGCATTTGAAAAAGAAATCGGCATTTACGGTTCTGCTTATACTAATACGATGATGGTAGAGTTAGGGGAGACGCTGCATTTTGCCGCAGGTTCTGACAAGAACATCAAACTGACAACAAAAGATGATCTAGAGTTGTTTAAAGGTTATTTGAAAATAGACAAAGATACATGGCTGAAGTAAAGATGAACAAGCAACATCCTTTATATCAGGAAGACTTAATAAAAATCTTGGAGATTCCGGGGGTAGAGAATTTAAAGAATATATCTGTCCTGATAACGGGAGCTACAGGATTGATTGGCACTTGCCTGATCGATGCCTTGATGTATTATAATCGTCTGGGAGCCAATATTCACATCCATGCGGTTGGCAGAAGTCGGGAGAAAGCAAAGTCACGTCTTGGCGATTATTATTCAAGTGAATTGTTTAGTTTTATAGAACAAGATGTTCGTCAGCCTTTACCAGATGACCTGAAAGTGGATGTTATCATTCCTTTAGCCTCGAATACCCATCCTTTAGCCTATTCTCAGTATCCTGTTGAGACCATAGAAATCAATGTGAAAGGTGCAGAACATGCTCTGACTAAGGCTTTGGAGTGCGGGGCTACGGTTCTTTACCCCTCGTCGGTGGAGATCTATGGCAATGCGAGAGGTGAGGACGTCTTCACGGAAGACTATACAGGTCAGTTGAATCTGAAGAATGCCCGTTCTTGTTATCCGGAGTCAAAACGGTTGAGTGAAGCATTATGTCTGTCCTACATGGCTGAGCGTGGCGTCAAGGTTAAGATAGCCCGTCTGAGCCGTGTGTTTGGTCCAACCATGTTGATGTCTGACACCAAGGCCTCTTCCCAATTTATTTTGAAGGCGCTAAATGGGGAGGATATTGTGTTGAAGAGCAAAGGTGAACAATTCTTTTCTTATACCTATGTGGCTGATGTTGTAAAGGCTATGCTATTTATTCTGTTGCATGGAGAAATGGGTGAGGCTTATAATATATCCAACAAGGAATGCAATGTGAAGTTGAAGGGTTTTGCTGGAGCATGTGCCCGTTGGGCAGGCAAGGACGTCGTCTTTGATCTACCTTCTGAAACAGAACAAAAGGGCTATTCTGTCGCTATGCATGCCATACTCGACAATACCCGCCTTCAGTCCATTGGCTGCCAGCCGCTTTTCCCCTTCAATGAGGCTATTCGTCGTACACTTGTTATCCTAGCAGATTTGTAAAGGCTACTTAGGCGCGATACATTTTTTTGAACAGTTGATATGCATTTTGTATAAAACGTGCCGGTCCATGTCCCAGATGTCTCCAGATAAAGCGATTCATTCGCATTATGGCGACTACATGCAGTTGCCACCGGAGGAGCATCGGGTGACACACCATACCTTTGAGGCATGGTGGAAATGAGGATGTACTAAGTCAGGATTGCAGCAGCTGCTCGTAGAACTGCTTGCATCTGTTCATGATGATGTCAACGTCAAAGGCGTTGGCTCTCTCAATGGCGGCCTTGGAGAACTGCTTCCTCACATCTTCCTGTTCTATCAGGCGACAGAGCCTTTCTGCAAACAACTCGGTGTTGTCGTCCTCCACGAGATAGCCGCAACGGCCGTCTTCGATGATGTTGGCCGGACCGAAGGGACAGTCGTAGGCTACGCAGGGCAAACCGTGGCGCATGGCTTCCAAGATGACCAGTGAGAAACCCTCGAAATAGGATGTTACGGCACAGATGGAACTGGCGGCATATTCCTGGCTGATGTGGTCGGAACATCCGTGGAATACTACATGCAGGGCGTGGTATTGACGGGTCATGTCAACCAACTCATCATGCATGAGCCCTTTCCCAAAGATGTCCAGTTGCCAGTCGGGATGCTTGGCGCTGACAATAGCCCAGGCCTTGATCAGTCTGCCAAATCCTTTTTCCCACGCCAGACGACCTACAGCTATGACGTGTTTTTCGGTGCAGTCGCTATACCGGCTTACGGGTGTCGTGGAGAAGTTGGGAATCGCTTCCGTCCGTTTGGCGTGCTTCCATAACTGCCTGTCACCTTCTGTCAAAGTGACGATGGCATCGGCCTTACGCTCCATGGTCCGGAAATAGAAATTGTCGTAAAATTTCATAAACACCCTGGAGAAGAACGGACGCTTCAGAGTGGCATCGTAGGCCGTGTTGTATCGGGACTCATGGCACTCAATGATCTTCTTGGCCCGGCATCTGAGACTGCTGACGTAATTGGCTCTGAACCGTGAGACACCTATCAGAATGTCGGGGTCTGTCTCCTTGACAGCCCGACGGATACCCTTCTTCAACAGCAGGTTCATTTGCCATTTGATCCACAACCTCTTCGGATATTTGAACTTGTATTGGGAATAGAACGGTACGCACAAATTGATTTGCCTGACCTTGGGAGAGAGCGGGAAAAAGTTTTGCTCGTGGGCGAGTTGGAAACAGGTGATGATGGTCACTTCATAGCCCAACTGTTCGGCAAGATAATTGGCTTTCTCGGTAATCATCCTTTCCGTGCCACCCGTCATGGCCATCGTGGAATATATGTATGCTATTTTCATGTTCTTGTTTATCGGTTACTGATAAAATATTGGTTTTGTGTTATTTATGAAACGTTGTGTCGTAATAATAGCGCAAGCGGATAAACAGATGTGGCAGGTGTCTGTACATCCAGGACTCCAGGTGTTGCTTCCTGCCGTGAGTGAACCAAAGGTCGGGAACTTGCTGCTTGAGGAAGTCGATAATCTCGGTTCTCTCTGAGGCCTTCTTTATCTTGTGGGTCAGAATCCAGACCATGGCAGAAAACGAGGTGTATATGTCTTCTTCGAGTTTGTAAGACTCCTTAGGAGTGAGATACTCAAGTCGTGTCAACTCCCAGGTCTTGGCGATAGCGATGCAGAAATGTTTGGCCTTCTCGGGGTTGAAAGAAAACGTCGCCGACTCATGTCCCCGTCGGTAGATGTTCAAGAGCCAGGAGGTCCTGAGACATCTCTTGGCTTTCAGGTAACACTCGTGCGTAAAAGGTACGTCCTGGATGTAGATGCCTGGGATAAAAGTCAAATTATTTGATATGATGAATTCTCTCCTGAACAGGGTTCTCCATACGTAACATTGATAGGGATTCAAGTCTTCCAGGAATAGCTCCTCACCGGTCTTCTCACGGAATGTTGCCTCTGTCTGGCTGACACCCTCAAACTGTTCTATCTCCTCGTCGTCCATCTCCAGGAAGTCGGCTACCACCAAGTCGACATTCGTCGCTAAGGCCCGGTCGAGTAGGGGCTTGAGGCTCCCGTCTATCAGCAGGTCATCGGAGTCGGGCATGAGGATATATCTTCCTTTGGCCAGGGCGATGCCGTTGTTGCGAACGACCGACAGCCCCTGGTTCTCTTGGTGGATGACGGTGATGTTGGCATGCTGTTCTATGATGTCGGCAATGACCTCCATGCTGCGGTCTTTGGTGTCATCGTTGATGATAATCACTTCAAAGCGGCTCTCGTCAAGGCCTTGTCGATAGATGCTTTCAATACTTTCGCGAATGTATCTTTCGACATTATAGACGGGGACGATGATGCTGAGATCCATACATTATTCTTATTGATATGATGATGCAAATGTACGAATTACTATCATGATTACCAAATTTTTCCTTCAAAAACTGTGGAATCTGTGTTTTTTTTTATATCTTTGCAAAAAGAATTACGACTATGGCAAATTGGTATGACAAATACATGACCGTCTATGGGAAACCTTTTTCGGAGGTTCCCCAGGAGATTGTCACCGCTACGCGTGAGCGACTGGCCCGTCTGCAGAGTCCCGAGCCACTGGCAAGTATCGTCATTATTGCGTATAATGAGGAAACGCATCTGCAGGCTTGTCTCTGGGCAATCAGCGAGATCAGTTGTAAGTATCCTGTCGAGATTATTGGCGTGGATAATGACTCCAAGGACCGGACGGCAGAAATCTACGAAAAGTCGGGAATACCTTATTATACGGAGTATCAGCACTCTTGCGGCTATGCGCGCCGTTGTGGTTTGCAGCATGCCAAGGGACGCTTCTACTTCGATGTCGATAGCGATACGCTCTATCCGCCGCAGTATTACGAGTTGATGCTGGAGCAACTGCTGAAGCCGGGGGTCTCGTGCGTCTCGGCTACCTGGAGCTATTTCCCTGACGAAAACCACTCGCGGCTCAGCCTGAAACTCTTTGAGATGGCTCGCGACTTGTTCCTGTGGGTGCAGCACTTCAAGCGCCCGGAACTCTCCGTACGAGGACTGGTCTTTGCCTATAATGCCGACTACGGACGACAGGAACCCTATCGCGTGGATATTATAAGAGGTGAGGACGGTTCGATGGCCCTCAATCTGAAGAAGTACGGCAAGGTTGTCTTTGTGCGTGACCGCCGTTGTCGTGCCGTCACAGGCTACGGAACCATCGGCAACCAGTCTATGTGGCGCAGTTTCCTCGACCACGTCCGCGTCCAGTGGAAGGGCATCACACGTATCTTCCACTCCACGGACCACTACGATGATGAGCCGGACAATCTGGTGAAAAAGTAACCCATGAGGCGCTCAAGAAAGTTTTTTCGATAAAAAGTTTCGGAAAAGTTTGGCCGTCTCAAGGAAAATAACTACCTTTGCACCCGCAAATCCGCAAGGAAATGCGATTGTTCTCATACATGGTGCCCGTAGTTCAGTTGGTTAGAGCGTCAGATTGTGGTTCTGAATGTCGACGGTTCGAGTCCGTCCGGGCACCCTCATAAAACCTTGTAGGTCAACAACTTACAAGGTTTTTCTTTTTATCCTTAAATTAAGATGTTAACTTAAATTTAACTTAAATTCCAACGGTTTTATGTTAAAACAGGAAATATTGGCGCAAAATTGG
>Ga0256405_10007662_pt1 | contig 16011 bp, 16 predicted proteins | sample RumenRJG_02DNA_FD_189096 | JGI IMG/M metagenome (GOLD analysis project Ga0256405, IMG submission 189096) | Bovine rumen microbial communities from Lethbridge, Alberta, Canada - RJG_02 | ecosystem: Host-associated > Mammals > Digestive system > Stomach > Rumen | place: Canada: Alberta... | reverse complement strand
TTGAACCTACAGTGAAAGATATAATTAATACCCATACAATAATTTCAATTGCATAAAATAATTTTAGTTTACTGTTCGATTTCATAGCAAATATTATACCACATAAATTAGCTCATGTTTTCCTTAAAAATATATTATTTTAAAATTTTTCGTAACATTTCTACAAAAAAAACTATGATGTAACAAAATTTTTTATTCACCACTTTTATTTAATATGGAGAAATTTATGAATATACAACCTATAGCTTTTAATCAAAAAACATATACAATTACAACGCAAAACAAAAAAAACAGTCTTAACAAACACTCTTATGACAATAAGCAAGATCTATCACTATTATCAGCATACACAAATTATGCAACACCATTTTTAGGAAACGCAAAATTGCCAAAAGAGCTTAGAGAAAATGATATTGAAGAATGCAATCCGGTAAATGAAAAAGGGAGCAAATCAGAAAAATTATCTGCAGTAATGTCAACCGCACTAAAATATATTCGTGAAGATTGTCCTGTAATTCTCGCATGCTCAGACAGAGGCAAGATATATGATTATGTAATGTCGGTAATTTCAGATGAAAATATTTTCCCTGACCAAGATACAGAAATAAATAATATAATTCTTGTGGAAGATGACAGAATTCTTGATGACCCGATAATGTTTATAAAGGATAAAGATGGAGACATTGCGGCAGTTGGAGATTTTATAATTCAAGAAAAAGAGTCAAAACAACAAATTCAGTCAAACGCTGATATTTTGATGCCTATAAAAATTGATAAACAAAACATAAAATTTTACACATCAGACATTACTCCTATATCTTTGAATGAGCCGGCAGCAAAAACTGATATAAGACATATTAAAAAATTTAATATATCAGAGGTATTTTCGAAAGAATTTCCTGACACAGGAAATATTTCTTCGGATTATTCATTTACGGCAGTACCTCCTAATAATGCAAAGTATAAAGGTGAAAATTATCCTATGTTTTCAGACATAGGCGGAAATAAAGAAGCAATACAAAGAGTAATCGAAGACATATATGCACCTATGGTATTTCCTGATGTAATAGGTCATATGATGACTAAAGGTACAATTCTTGAAGGTCCTCCCGGAACCGGAAAATCAATGATTGGACAAGCTTTATGTAATGAATTGTCAAAAAGACTCGGAGAAGCAGTAAATCTTCAAAGAATAAGCGGTGCAGAAATGCAAATTTCAGCAGTCGGAGGAACTGAGGCGAAATGGAGAGCACTATTTGAAGAAGCAAAGAAAAATCAACCCGCCCTAATACTGATTGACGAAATTGATGCTTGCACACCAAAGCGTGATGAATCCAGCAATGCCCGCTATGACAACTCTGTTGTTAACCAAATTCTAAGCCTTATGAGCGATTTGGAAAAAAGTGATGACAGAGTACACGTCATAGGTATGACAAACAGACTTGATGCTATTGACCCTGCAATTATAAGAAACGGTAGATTCGGAAATATCATTCCTGTCCCTGCTCCAAATTTTGAAGAAGCCGGAGAAATTTTTGATATAATTGCAAAGAAATATAAACTTGATAATTCAATAAACAAAGAAGAATTTTTGAAAGAAATGGTTAAAATAAAAGCAACGGGAGCAACAATTGCCGGGATTTTAGAAAATGCCAAAAAACAATCTTTCAGAAGAAATAATGTATACGCAAGACTGATAGCAAATGATATAACAAAAGAAGAAATTGAAGCCGTAAAAATAAACGGAGAAGATATACAAAAAGCTCTTGAAGCAGAAAAAGAGAAAATGAAAAAAGCAAAAATATCTTCTGATAGAATGGTAATTAAAGGTTTTAGCCCAAGATAATATTTTTTATAGCAAAAAATACGCATACTTCAAAATTGACATCAAATTTTCAGCAAGGTACAATCCAATTGTATATACAACTTGAAGGGAGTTAAATTAAACATGTTGGATCGTATTCAAATTACAAAAGAAGTAGAAGAAATGTGCGTTGTAAAACGTGGCGTTAAAGGTGAACCGGCTCCAATACCTCAAGAAGGTCAATGGACAAAATGTAAAGAAATAAAAGACATTTCCGGTTTAACTCACGGCTGCGGATGTTGTGCACCTCAACAAGGTACTTGTAAATTAACCTTGAACGTAAAAAATGGCGTTATTCAAGAAGCGCTTGTTGAAACAATCGGATGCTCAGGTATGACACACTCAGCAGCCATGGCAGGAGAAATTCTTCCGGGAAAAACAATTCTTGAAGCTTTAAATACAGACTTAGTTTGTGACGCTATCAATGTTGCAATGAGAGAATTATTCTTACAAATCGTATACGGCAGAACCCAAACAGCATTCTCTGAAAACGGATTGCCTGTTGGTGCAGGTTTGGAAGATTTAGGTAAAGGTTTATGCTCAATGTGTGGTACAATCCACTCTACAAAACAAAAAGGACCAAGATATTTACAATTAACTGAAGGTTATATCCTTGAACTTGGTTTGGATAAAAATAGCGAAGTTATCGGTTATAAATTTATCAATCTTGGTAAATTTATGGATGCAGTTAAAAAAGGAGTTGATCCTAAAGAAGCATTCGAAAAAAATATCGGTACATACGGCAGATTTGCTGATGCTGTAAAATATATAGACCCTCGTAAGGAATAGTTTTAGGTAAAATAATTAAAAGAAGGAAAATAAAAAATGGCAAATTTTGAAGGAAAAGACAGACGTGAGTCTACTTTAAAAAAGGTTTTACCGGAATATGGTTTTAAAAACCTTGATGAAGCTCGTGAATTATGCTTGTCAAAAGGTATCGATGTAGATGCCATTGTTAAAGGTATTCAGCCGATTGCTTTTGATAATGCTTCTTGGGCATACACTTTAGGTTGCGCTATTGCAATCAAAAAAGGAATTAAAAATGCGGCAGATGCTGCTGAAGCTATTGGTATAGGATTGCAAGCATTTGCAGTACCAGGTTCTGTTGGTGATACAAGAAAAGTTGGCCTTGGTCACGGAAACTTAGGAGCTATGCTCTTAAGAGAAGAAACAAAGTGTTTCTGTTTCTTAGCTGGTCACGAATCATTTGCGGCAGCTGAAGGGGCTATTGGTATTGCAAGAAATGCAGATAAAGTTAGAAAAGAACCTCTGAGAGTTATCTTAAACGGTTTAGGAAAAGATGCAGCTTATGTAATTTCAAGAATAAACGGATTTACATATGTTGAAACTGAATACAATTACAAGACAGGCGAATTAAAAGTTGTTAAGGAAACTCCGTTCTCTGACGGCGAAAGAGCAAAAGTTAAATGCTATGGTGCCGATGATGTATCGGAAGGTGTTGCAATTATGATTAAAGAAGGTGTTGATGTATCTATCACCGGAAACTCAACTAACCCAACACGTTTCCAACACCCTGTAGCAGGTACATACAAAAAATGGGCTATTGAAAACGGAAGAAAATACTTCTCAGTAGCATCTGGTGGCGGTACAGGAAGAACTCTTCACCCTGATAATGTTGCTGCCGGTCCTGCTTCTTATGGTATGACTGATACTATGGGAAGAATGCACGGTGACGCTCAATTCGCAGGTTCATCTTCAGTACCTGCCCACGTTGAAATGATGGGTGTTATCGGTATGGGTAACAACCCAATGGTAGGTGCTACTGTAGCATGTGCCGTTGCTGTTGCTCAAGCTATGAATAAATAATTTTATTTACAACATAATAAAAAGCTCTCCAAACAAAGGAGAGCTTTTTTATTATTCAAAATCTTTTACATCTCTCTTTCCAAAATTGTTTGATAAAAATCAGTATTGATATTTAATTTTTCACCAATTTCCAAAAGCATTTTTGCAAAAACTTTCTCACTTTTACGTTTTGATTTTTTACCAACTTCAATAATTTCACCTATTTTATGGTATATTCGGTTATAGTATGTATTTTGAGATTCAGAAATATCTATTTCCAAATCCATTTTTTCTACATAATCAAATAACTCAAGTAACAATTCTGCTTGTTGGACTTCTAAGCTATATGCTAATCTGCTGATATTTTGTTCAATCTTTTTAGCAAAAATTTTGTTTGCTGCAGACTTATCTAATTTTATATCCAACGCTTTAGCCTCATAGTTGATAGCCTCAATAACCTGTAAATCAGCAGAATCTACGAAACCGTCCGCATTAATTACTATATCATTGAATTTCTTGCCAAGAGCATATTTTGCAGCTATTTTGAATTCTTCAGGAATAGCAACCCCCAAATTTTGCATCTGCTGAATAGAGCCTTTACCTTCGTTATACAACTCTTGATATGTTTGAGCAAATTTCGTCATTTTACCTCTCAGCAAGATTTGTAAAATTTTTCTTCTTTCTTCAATAAATATATCTTTTAACGTAAAATATTCTTTTCCAAAAGTTTCGTCCAAAGCGCGTATTATCTCTGTTATCGGGTTTAGCACGAAAACTTTAGTCAAGTTTTGTTTTAAATTCAAATAGTCTTCTTCATCAGAATATTCTTTAATCGCACAATGAAAATCTCCATCAGAATACTGAACAAGAGCAAATACTAAATTTGATTTCTGTAAAGTAATTCTTGAAACAATTTCAATATGCCCCATAACAAGAGTTGAATTACCATGCTGAACTTGTTGATAATCTTTTCTATCAACTACATAACAATATACATTTTCTTCATCCTCAAAATCCTGATACAACGAAGAAATTGCCCATAAACAAGCAACCTGACGCATTGTAACAACAGAAGGTCGAACAAATTTTTCAAAAATATCTCTACCTGTGCCATACTCAGGCAAATTACTCTTTGCTTCTTCTAATATTTCCAAAAATTTCTTTTCAAGATTTTTCCCGGTAAATTTTGATGCCAGCTGCATAGCTCTAGCTGCATACTTCATAATCTGAACAGTTTCAATACCGGATATTTCAGAGAAAAACCATCCGCAACTTGTATACATCAATAATGTTTGTCGCTGTATTTCCAAAAGCTCCATAGCACAAACTTTATCTTCATATGATAAATCAGGTATGAAATTTTCCTTTTGGAATTTTTCAATACTCATTTTACTTCTGTCAAGAATTACACTTACGTAGTTATTTCTGGCACTCCAAACATCATTAAAATATTTAGCACCCTCTTTTTCAAAAACTTTTACCAACTCATCTCTGAGATAATCTAATGCCGCACGTAATGGAGTTCTCCACTTTTGATTCCAACCGGGATGCCCCCCTGTTGAGCATCCGCAATCTTCTTTCCACCGTCCAACACCATGGAAACAACTCCAAGAAGAGGCTTGTTTAATATCAACTTCATAGTCGCTAGCGTAATTTGCAAGATATTCCGCATAATTAGTAATTTTAAATCCTTCAGCCTCTGCTCTTATTTTGACAACGTAAGCAAGAGCCATATCACCAAATTTTGTATGGTGACCGTAACTTTCACCATCAGTTGCAATATTAATTAGCTGTGGATAATCTCTTAAATCCGATATACCTTCTTTTAACCTTTTTATAAACCTATTGCCGTCTTTCAGCAGCTCATCAAAAGCTACTGAACGAGATATCGCACCATCATAGAAAAACAAATCTATATATTTGTCCTTAGCAGATTTAATATAATATCTGTAAGAACGAGCAGGATCAATATTACCCCAACTTACATCCTGCCAATCTTTCTCTCCAGATTTTCTTATACTTTGCGCTTGATATGGTGATAATACAACAAACTTAATACCATTTTTTTCACATAACCGCAATGTATCATCGTCAACCGCCGTTTCTGCAAGCCATATACCTTCAGGTTTACGTCCAAACCTGTATTCAAAATCATAAATACCCCATTTAATTTGAGTATCTTTATCATGTTCATTTGCAAGCGGCATAATTATATGATTATAAACTTGAGCAATGGCATTACCGTGACCGCCATGTTCAGCTTTGCTGTCAATATCTGCCTTAATAATTCTTTCATATGTATGAGGTGCATATTTTTCCATCCACGATAATAAAGTAGGTCCAAAATTAAAACTCATATAATTATAGTTATTAACCACATCCAATATTTTATTTCTGTTATCAACAATCTTTGAAACAGAATTCGGGTTATAACATTCACAGTTAATTCGTTCATTCCAATCATGAAATGGTGCTGCACTATCTTGCAATTCTATAGCTTCCAACCAAGGATTTTCTCTCGGCGGTTGATAAAAATGACCATGAATTGTCAAAAAAACATCATTTTTCTTTTTTTCAGCAAACTCTTCCATACCTTAACCCCGCATGTAAGTACTACTTTTTATCGGTCTTTGGTGTAGTTTTTAGAACATTAAATACATCTGCATTCATCCAAGCATCACCAAGAGCCTTTGAAAATACAGTACCTGAAATTTCAATTTCGTCACCGGAATTCAAATCAATATATTTTTCCGCAGTTTCCCTGTCAATAAAGATTTTTAACTCAGACAACGGAATATCATGAGATGTTATATCAGGTCTTTGAATAAGAATTGTTATATATTTTTCAGAACTTCTGAACGCCGGCTTATAATCAAGCCCAAGAGTTGAAAATTTATCAAATTTCGCCTTGAATTTTACATTTTTACCTACATAAAATCCAGGCTGATTTACAATTGCAAGCGGAGAAACAGAAAGGAAACTTTTCCCCGAATTATTTGTTTGAGGCTGATAAGTAATCGCCTTAGTAGATATTGTGTTATTAATTCTGTTTATAGTCTGGATAGCATCCATTACATTGTCAGAAGCCTTAGTATATCCTGAAATACCAAATGCAAGTGCAACAATTATAAATGTTGTAAAAAGTTTCATTTTATTCATATTGTTATTAGTACCTCTTTTTGATTACTATAACATATTAACACAATAAATATATTTTTGTAACTACCCGATTAAATGATTTATTTTTTTGTGTTAATATCAAAGAAAGAGTAAAATAAATTAAATAACAGAGGACAATAATGAGCTTAACAGTATATTTAGGGATTGATGTAGGATCAGTAACTACAAAACTTGCATTAGTAGATGAAAGCGGCAAATATGTAGACAGTTATATGCTAAGAACAGCAGGGAAACCGGTTCTTGCAGTTCAAACCGGTTTAAAAAAACTATATGAAAAAAAATTAACCGACTATGAAGTTATGGGAGTAGGCACAACAGGCTCAGGCCGAGCTTTGGCAGGTTCTCTCACAGGCGCAGACGTAATAAAAAATGAAATAACTGCGCACGCCGTTGCCGCAAGTACATATGTACCAGGAGTTCAGACCATACTAGAAATTGGCGGACAAGACAGTAAAATTATTATACTTAGAGACGGCATCGTTACTGATTTCGCTATGAATACAGTTTGCGCAGCAGGAACAGGCAGCTTTTTAGACCACCAAGCTCAGAGATTAAATGTACCTATAGAAGAATTTGGCCCAACGGCTTTAAAATCAACCAATCCTGCAAGAATTGCAGGAAGATGCGGAGTATTTGCTGAAAGTGACCTTATTCACAAACAACAATTAGGTTATCCTGTAGAAGATTTATTGTATGGCTTATGTCAGGCTCTTGTGAGAAATTATTTGAGTAATCTTGCACTAGGAAAAGAATTACTTCCTACAGTATCATTCCAAGGTGGAGTTGCCAGCAACATAGGCATGGTTAAAGCCTTTGAAGAAGAATTGAAAACAAATATAGTTGTGCCGGATCATCATCAAACTATGGGTGCAATAGGAGCCGCACTTTTGGCTATGGAAAATCATCAATACACAGATGCCAAAACAAAATTTAAAGGTTGGGAAGTTGGCGATATGCATTTCCACTCGATAACATGCGATTGTAACGGATGCTCCAATAATTGTGAAGTAATCACGATTATTGAAGGAGAAGATGAAGTCCCGCATTATGATAAAATCAAAGATATTAAAGGGAATATTATTGCTCGCTGGGGCGGAACATGTGGAAGATGGGATTTATCCTAATCTTATATTTTATCTTTGGTAACAATTTTTACGTACTTGTACCTTCCGACAGAGTCAAAATATATTTTTGATATAGGTGTAATATTGCCGTTTACATAGCGATAACTCACTATGTAACAATTTTTGTCCTTTATTTTACACAAAGGTACTTTTTTGAAGGTATACAAAGTATCAGTTTTTTCGTCCTCAGGCGCAAATATTGAAGATTCAACTCTCACCGTGTTTCTATCAAATTGAATATATTTATTTTGAGATACTTCTGATTTTTTATTTACAAGATAATCTATTAACGCATCCGAATTAGCTGCACTGGTGACATTTGCATCTGACAGAAATAATTCGACTGCAGTCGTATCTTTATCTTGTATTTTCAGCTTATCAAAAGCTTCAAAAATAGCATCTCCTACTATTAAATATATGCATAAAAAACTTATCGTCGGAATCAAATAAAATATACCAAAAGCTATAAGTCCTGCAATATTCCATCTTTGCTGAACTATTGAAAATCTTTGAAGATTATCCCATTTATGATGCTCCCACGCCCACTTATTACCTCTTACCCCAAGATAAATTACATAAAAAACATATATTAGAACTGCAGAAATCTTATTTTCTACCGTCAATAATATTAAACCAATAAAAAATACAATTACCATAAAGGAAGACAGACAATTTAAAAAAGAGCCGTTGAAGATGCCCCAGATAAAATTTAGTCCTGCAGCACCCCAGTTAAATTTTCTAAGCTCAATATTCGTCAGAAGATTAGCTTCCATTTCTTTATAATCATAAGCATCTGCTTCTACCATGCTACAGAATCAGTTCTCCATGATATAACACCACTACAAATAATATCATAATACATTTACATTGATATCATTCAAATTATCGAAAATTTTATTTAAAACGACGCATCATTTTCATCGCTTTACTCATAGCATGACGGCCCTGCTTACTGTGTGGATTAAAATTTTCACCGCTTTTTGCAGCATGCGCAAACATATTTTTCATCCCGGAAAGACCACTCATCATAGTTCGCATCTGATTAAATTGTTTTATAAACATATTAACTTCATTCAAATCTATTCCGCAGCCTTTTGCAATACGTTTTTTTCTACTTGCATCAATCAAATCCGGATTACTTCTCTCTTGCGGAGTCATACTCTGAATAAAAACCTCAATCCGTTTGAATTGTTTTTCGCTTTCATGACTAATTTTATCTCTTGCATCTTTTCCGATATTTAACCCTGGCAACATCCCTAAAATGTTACCCATCGAACCAAACATTTGCATCTGTTTTTGCATCTTTAAAAAGTCATTAAATGAAAAACTGTTTTTGCTCATTTTTTCTTCAAGCTCTAGAGCCTGTTTTTCATCAAAAACTTCTTGAGCTCGCTCGACAAGAGATACAATATCCCCCATACCAAGAATTCTTGTTGCCATTCTCTCAGGATAAAAATCTTCCAAAGCATTAAGCTTCTCTCCCGTACCTGTGAGTTTTATTGGCTTGGAAGTACAATAAACAACACTTAATGCAGAACCGCCTCTGGAATCACCGTCAAGCTTTGTCAACACCAAGCCCGTTAAACCTAATTGAGCATCAAAATTTTCCGCAACATTCACTGCTTCTTGTCCTGTCATTGCATCAATAACGAGAAGTTTTTCCTGAGGTGAAAAAACTCTGTCAATAAGCAGCAATTCGGCCATCATATCCACATCAATTTGAAGACGGCCGGCTGTATCCAAAATTATTACATTATAATTATTAGTTTTAGAATATTCTATTGCGCTCCTAACAATCCCCTGTACGTCAGTCGAGCCTTCTTGAGTATAAACTTCAACATCTATTTCTTTTCCCAGAGTCTGCAATTGAGTAATAGCCGCAGGCCTATATACATCACAAGCAACTAAAAGAGGTCTCTTCCCTTCTTTTTTGAGCTTCACTGCAAGTTTTGCAGAAGATGTTGTCTTACCTGCGCCCTGTAGCCCCAGCATCATTATAATAGAAGGATTTGCAGACAAATCCAAAGGCTTTAACTCCTTACCAAGCAACTCTACCAGTTCATCATTTACAATTTTAATAAGCTGTTGTGAAGCATTAACACCCTCAACGATATTTTCACCTTCAGCTTTATCTTTTATTGCAGAAATAAATGCTTTTACAACTCTCAAGTTAACATCAGCCTCCAAAAGAGCTCTTCTGATTTCTCTGAGAGCCTCCTGCATGTTATCTCTCGTAAGCTCCTTTGAACCTGTACTTTTTATTATATTTTGTAATTTTTCACTTAAACTATCGAACATATCTGAATTGTAGCACAAACATACATGCTAAACAAAATTTTTATCTTTTAATTATTCTTTTTTTATGCTAAAAGATAGATATGAAAGCACTTATCCAAAGAGTAAAAAAAGCTTCGGTAACTATTAATTCCGAGTTATATTCAAAAATAGGATACGGATTATTAGTATTTTTAGGAGTTGAAAAAGGCGATTCCGAAGAAAATGCAAAAAAATTATCTGAAAAACTTATTAATCTAAGGATTTTTGAAGATGAAACGGGTAGAATGAATAAGTCCGTTAAAGATATAAATGGAGAAATCCTTGTTGTATCGCAATTTACATTATGTGGTGATTGCAAAAAAGGAACTCGTCCAAGTTTTGACAAAAGTGCACCTCCGGAAATTGCAGAAAAATTATACGAGGAATTCAACGAAATGATGAGAGCCTCTGAACTCAATATACAAACCGGTAAATTCAGAGCAATGATGGACATTGAATTAATAAATGATGGTCCTGTCACCTTTTTGGTGGAGAAATAAACATAACATCTTGATTATATTTCAAATTTATGATATAATATCAATATAAAGATATATATCATTTTTCACACACAGAGGATAAATATTATTTTTAGAATTTTAGAACCAGTTGTACGTTAGTTTATAAATTTATTTTTTAATTAAGAGGCTTTCAATTATGTATGTTAACAAATGCGTTAAGTGCGGTAAGGAATTTGAAACAAAAAACCCCAAAAGAGTTATTTGTCCGGACTGCCTGTATCCTGATAAAAAGATGATGATTAATGCACCATCCGAAGAACAACCTGCTTCTGCAGCAGGAACAGAACAACCGGATTCCGGTAATTATGATCAACCGCAAGAATATGTAAACGGTTATAGCACAGAAAATCAACCGCAGTTTTATAGCAGTTATAGCGCCGGAGAAGGCAGACCTCGCCCACAGCAACGCAGCTATGGCAATCAACAAGGCGGATATAATCAAAATCGCCAAGGAAATTACCAAAGAAGGGATAGCCAAGGCGGCGGATATAACAGAGGTGGTTATGGCCAAAGCAGACAAGGAAATTACCAGAGAAGAGATAATCAAGGCGGATATAATAGAGGCGGTTATAACCAAAACAGACCACAAGGACAGGGTGGTTATAACAGAAACAACTTTAACAACAGAAGACCTCAACAAGGCGGATTTAACAGAGGCGGATTTAACAACAGACGCCCTATGAATCGTAACAAAGCACCAAAACAATTATTAGTAAGCAAGGAGCAATTAGAACAAATTGAACTGCTATATAAAGCGATGCTTCCTCTTCCAAATCCGGATGCTCATGAAGTTATCGGAGAAAAAATCGGATTGGAACCAAGAAAAGTATTTTTCGGAATAAATCTTGTAAGACAAAAAATGATGCTTCCGAAATTACCTTTCCCTAAACGCAAATTGGCAATTACTCCTGATCAATTGTTTGCAATTAGAAATCTTTATGAGCCATTGTTACCACTACCACCTATAGGATGCCACAAAATTATTGCTGCGCAATTAAAAATGGACGAATGGCGTGTTCACGTTGGTATCGGATTAATAAGATCTCAAATGGGATTACAACGTTGGAATCAAGAAAGAGAAGACGCTCCTGAAGAATTCAAAAATCAGGCAAAGGCCGCAGCTGAAGAAACCGTAAAAACAGAAGAAGAAAAACCTAAAAGAGGAAGAAAACCTAAAAAAGTCGAAGAAGAAAAACCGGCAGAAGAATAATTATGGATAAATACATTTCCGTTGGTAAAATTCTTAATTTTCATGGCATAAAAGGTGAAGCTAAGGTTGGATTTAGCAAAGGTCAAGAAGACTTTATTCAAAATCTTAAAAAAGTATTCATTAAGAAGGATAATGAGTATTTACCTTTTGATGTACAAAATGTACGATTAAACAAAAATTATGCCCTTTTTAAATTCAAAGGAATAGATTCTATCAACGACTTACTTGAATATAAAGGATTATTGCTTTTTGTTGAAGAAAATTACATCAGAGAAAATCTTGATGAAAATGAATTTTTAATAGACGAGCTTGTTGGGATGAGCATATATGATTCTGATGGCAAAAAATTAGGCTTTGTAATAGGAGTCTCAAATAATGGAGCGAATGACCTACTATCCGTTAAAACAAACACAAAAAAGATTTCATTGATACCGTTTATTGAAGCCTTCATAAAAAAGGTTGATCTCGGAGAAAAAGCAATTACTATAAATAACATTGAGGGATTGCTTGAATGATATTTGAAGTAATGACATTATTTCCTGAGATGGTACAGGATTATTTTAAATACAGCATTTTAAAACGAGCAGTCGATACGAATGTGGTACACATAAATACAGTTAATCCAAGAGATTATACTGAAAATAAGCACAAAAAAGTTGATGACATTCCGTATGGGGGCGGTGCCGGAATGGTATTAATGCCTCAACCGTATGTTGATGCGTATGAAGACATACAAAAACAAGAAAATTCGATAACCGTAATGTTAACCCCACAAGGTGAACCATTAACAGATAAGTTAGTAAACACATTAACACAATATAATCAAATTATTCTTATCTGCGGACATTATGAAGGTTTTGATGAAAGAATTCGAGATATAATTAAACCAAAAGAAATTTCTGTAGGAGATTTTGTTCTGACCGGCGGAGAATTACCTGCTTTGTGCCTAATTGATGCGGTCAGCCGTAAAATAGAAGGGACATTAGGTCACATTGAATCTGCAGATGAAGACAGTTTCTCTAACGGTTTAATAGAATACCCTCACTATACAAGACCAAGGGAATATAGAGGGTTAAAAGTTCCGGAAGTCTTACTAAACGGAAACCACAAAGAAATACAAGAATTTAGGCATAATCAATCAATAGAAAGGACTCGAATAAAACGTCCCGATTTATACAAGAAATATACAGAGGAGCAAAAATGATAAAGAAATTTTTAATAATGACAGTAGTAATGTTATTACCCTCTTTCGCATATGCTGCAAGAGATAAGGTACTTGAAGAGCATGTAAATAATGAAATAACGTTTTATAACAATATAAAAGCTTGTATTCCGACAGAATCAGCAGAACCTAATTTTAATGCTTCAAGAAAAATCTATGGACAAGAAAATGACAACTGCCATTTTATGTATAGAAACAACATTGATTGCAGAGTTCCGATGGACGTTGCAAAAAAATTTTCAGAAGTAGGTCTTAGAGTGTACAACGACTACAGCGATTATGGGATGATAACATCCACAACATCTGATATAAAATATTTAGATAACGAAGTTTTATATAATTCAAGATATTGCAGAGTAAAATAATAAAGAGAGAAAGTAGAAATGGAAGAGATTTATAACAATTTAGAAGATATGCCCGTAGAGGCAAATGATGAAGATTTAGGAAGATACAACTGGGGTGCCTTTGGCTTTGGCATGTTTTGGGGCATCTTTAACGGAGCTTTTATTAAGACCTTTATCCCTACAATTATATTAGCTGCTTTATTCCTAATGTTTCAAAAATACGGTTTTATAATATACATGATATATTTTGGTTTTATGATATATTGGGGACGTAAAGGAAACAGATGGGCTTGGAATAATAAAAATTGGAAGGCTTTTAATGTATTCAAAAAAATACAACACAGATGGAATATTGCCGGTGTCCTTTGGTTTATTTTCAGCACAATTGCAATAATAATATTAAGTATTGCATTATTTATTACAAAACAAGTAAAAGAATTTGCAGACAATCCTGAAAGCCTTATAACTAAAGTAATGGTTATAGGCATAGTAACTGATCCTAAAACAAAAAATGCACAATCAGGAGAAGAAATTGCTAAAATACTTATTGAAAGTATGAACACTAATCCGCAAACTGCTGCAAGAGGAGAAGTTTGGTCATTATATAACAAAAATACCCTTGCAATAAAAAAACAAAACCCACAAAATGGTAAACTAGAAATTGAATCATTAATTTCTTTATATAAAAAGGGTTCTTGTAACTTAGAGGCAAAAAATTGTTATGTATCTATATACTACGTACAAAACAATAAAATAGTTCCCATTGTAAAAACATTCTACAATGATAAAGGGGAAACAAAGTCATTAAAACTTACAAGACAAAATAAAAGGAAATAAAAAAAACACCTCTTAAAAAGAGGTGTTTTTTTAAACTGCAGCCTGTGATTTATAGGAGATTAAACATTTCGCAAGTTGATCAGGACAACTTGTACCTTTATTTCCGCAATTAATCCCCTTCAAGCGTTCAATAACATCATCAATTTTCATACCCTTAATTAATGATTTTATACCTTGTAAATTGCCGTTACAACCACCAAAAAACGCAGCATCTTCAACAAATCCGTCATCGCTGATTTGAACTTGCATAACCTGACAGCATACGCCTTGAGGCTGAAATTCAATAACTTTACTCATAAAATTTCTCCTTTTCAGTAATTTTAGCACAAATAAACTTTGTGTTATAATTTTCTCAAAAAGGGGAATGTAGTGAGAAAAGATTTTAAATTTGACAGATTGAATTTTGTAACGGCAGGTATGCCGCTAAAAACAGGAAAAGGCAGTTATCCTGAAGCTTTCAATATTATTAGTGATATGGATTTAGACGGTATGGAATTGGAATTTGTACATGGCGTCAGAATGAGTCCTGAATCAAGAGAAAATGTAAAGAAAATAGTTAAAGAAAAAAATTTGATTATCACCGCTCACGCACCTTTTTATATAAACCTTAATTCACAAGAAGAAGAAAAAGTAGAAGCAAGTGTACAAAGAATTATAGAAACAGCTGCAACCGCATTTGAAGTAGGCGGATACAGCATAACATTTCACGCTGCATTTTATATGGGAAAAGATAAAGAAACCGTATACAATCAAGTAAAAACACAAATAGAAAAAATAAATTCCGCACTTGAAAAAGAAAATATTGATATATGGATTAGACCGGAAACAACAGGCAAAGCCACTCAATGGGGAGATATTGACGAGATAGTAAGATTATCTAAAGAATTTGATAATGTACTTCCATGTATAGATTTTTCACACATTCATGCCCGCACGGCAGGAGAATACAACACATACGACGAATTTTGTAAAATACTTGAAAAACTCGGTTCAATCGGGGATTATGCTATAGAGAATTTTCATGGACACCTTGCAGGCATTGACTACGGCGCAAAAGGAGAAAAGAAACACTTAAACCTCGAAGAATCCGATATGAACTATAAAGATTTATTAAAAGCAATGAAAAGCTTTGGCATCAAAGGTTCTTTCGTCTGTGAAAGTCCAAACATTGAAGATGATGCTGATTTAATGAAAAAATATTATATGAGTTTATAGATAACACTTTACTCTGAGCAATGTTAGTGATATAACATTGACTGTTAATAGTTTGAGGGATCCACCTCGGGGGCAAATGTATTATATGAGAGTTGTCATTGATACGTAAATTTGCCAAAAAACCCAAAAGGATAGAGAAAGGAAAATTGAATATGGAAAAGAACAATGAGACACTCCGTACGTTGAGACACTCAACTTCTCACATTATGGCACAAGCTGTACAAAGCCTGTTCCCTGCGGCAAAGTTAGCTATCGGACCGGCTACGGATGAGGGGTTTTACTACGATTTTGATTTAACGGACGGACACGCATTTACTTCTGAAGATTTAGTAAAAATCGAAGAAAAAATGAAGGAAATTATCAAACAAAATC
>Ga0256405_10007661_pt1 | contig 16011 bp, 19 predicted proteins | sample RumenRJG_02DNA_FD_189096 | JGI IMG/M metagenome (GOLD analysis project Ga0256405, IMG submission 189096) | Bovine rumen microbial communities from Lethbridge, Alberta, Canada - RJG_02 | ecosystem: Host-associated > Mammals > Digestive system > Stomach > Rumen | place: Canada: Alberta... | reverse complement strand
GGATAAATTATGTATACACAGGAAATATTCCTGATATAAAAACATCTTCGACTTTCTGTAAAAATTGCGGAAAACCTTTAATAGTACGATTAGGATATAATATATCCGAATATAATCTTATTGATAATAAATGCAAGTATTGTTTAACAGAACTTGATGGTAAATTTTAAAAGATAAATCAAGTATTTAAATGATTTTATGTTTGAAAATAGCATGATATTCTATTAAAGTACACAATAAAAAGGACGAGAGAATATCATGCTTTCAGACAGTTTAAAAGAACGTATGCTTGCTGCAGATATTTTTGAAGTTAAACAGCAGGCAGGTAAAATTGAAAAACTATGGCAAAATGCAAAAGATATTGAAATAACTTTTGACTTTTTAGAGCCAAAAGGATTTATTGGTAAAATTTTCAATAACTTTATTAAAAAAACTAAGGTGTAATTAAAAATTTTATAGCCCTACCTGCAATATGCTCTTGCATAGCATATTCTACATCTTTTAATTCTAACTTGTCGGTTATAAGTTTTTCGACTTCCATTTGTCCTGATGCAATAAGATTTAGTGCTTCACGGAAATATTTTGGTGTGTGATGAAATACACTCATCATTTTCATATCACCATAGTGCATTTTAGTTGCATCAAATGTTACCGTAGAACCGCTTTTACATCCACCGAAGAAATGAACCGTTCCACCCGGACGAACAAATGTAAATATACGTTCCCATATTTCAGGCAATCCTACACATTCAACTGCTACATCCAAGCCCTTTTTCTCATCAGAAAAATCTTTGAATATTTTTTCAGGATTAGGATATTTTTTCAAATCTACTATTTCATCTGCATGTGCAAATTCTTCTGCAAGCTTTAATTTTACAGGATTCCTTCCGCCTACAATTACCCTTGCTCCCATTAATTTTGCAGTACGAGCAAATAAAAGTCCTATAGGCCCAATACCTATAATACCTACACTCTGTCCTTCTTTAATTTCAGTTCTGTATGCACCATGAACAACATTTGCTAACGGTTCGCAAAATGCAGCACGTTCAAAACTTAAATCATCAGGTAATATTATCATATTTTTTTCTACAATACGAGCTGGTATTGTTATATATTCTGCATAAGCACCATTCAAAAGGTCTAAATTTTCGCATAAATTGTATTCTTCTTTTTTACAGTAAAAACATTCTCCGCAAGGTGCAGAATTGGCTGCAACAACTCTGTCGCCAACTTTAAATTTGTCAACACCTGCTCCTAATTTTTCAACAACTCCGGAAAATTCATGTCCAAATCCGGACGGAAGTTTTTTTATCAATACAGGATGACCACGTCTGTAAGTTTTGACATCTGTTCCGCAAGTTAATGCGGCTTTTATTTTTATTAATACTTCACCTTCTTTTGGTTCTTGAATAGGAACATCTTCGTATCTTATGTCGCCCGGTCCCCAAAATCTTACTGCTTTCATATTTCACTCACTTATTTTTATGTATGCTTTATAAATTTTATTTGATATTGTATCATCAAAAGCTTTTTGTATATCATTAATATTTACAATTGTTGATATACCATGTGTTTTAACTTTACCTTCTTTTAAAAGATTTAGAGAATCTTTTAAGTCATCAGGAGATGGTGAATAACTGCCCATTACTGTCAATTCACGGTAATAAATTTCATTATTTGCATATCCGAAGTTTTTTGGAGTGCTTGCAAATATCAAAATTTTTCCTCCGCTTCTGACAGTTTTTAATGCCAAATCAATTGTTGCATCTGCACCTGATGTCATAAAAATTGCATCAAATCCAAAATCATCAGTCAATTTTTTAGAATGTTCTATACAATAATCCGTATCAGAAGAATTAAATGCCTCAATACCAACGGATTTTAACTTATTAATTCTATCGTCTATCAAATCACATCCGTACACATTCATCCCAAATGCCTTAAGTCCTTGTGCCATAATATATCCAATAGAACCAAGACCTATTACAAGAACATTTGAATTTTTAGGTAAATCACACCTTTTAATCGCTCTGACACAACAACCTAACGGTTCATAAAAAGCAGCTTCTTCATCGGTTAAGTTATCAGGTATTAAATGTGCAACATTTTGTAAATGTTCTTCTGACAAATAAATATATTCTGCAAACCCACCCGGAAAAATATTAGTAGATTTAAAATGTCTGCACATTGAATAATTATGATTTTTACAATATTTACATTCAAAACAAGGTATATGATGAGAAGATATTATCTTATCTCCTGTTTTAAAATTTGTTTTAGAATTTATCTCAAAAATTTCTCCGACAATTTCATGTCCTAATACTGTTCCATCAGGTATTGATTGGTTTTTATATTTTACAATATCAGAACCGCATAATCCACAGCCATGAACTTTGACTATTGCACCTGTTCTACCGTTGAGCATTGGTCTTTCAAAATCAGTTAATTCAATTTTTTCGTTTTTAAAAATTGCTGCTTTCATACATTGATTTTATCACAAATTTTAAAATGCAATCATACAACTTTTATTTCTGTAATACTATCGAGATTTTTCCGCTCTTTCTCTAACAGAAATTCTGACAGGTGTACCTGTAAATCCGAATGCTTCTCTTAATTTGTTTTCTATATAACGTTTATAATGGTCTTTTAATAAATTTGCGTTGTTTGCAAACAAAACAAATGTTGGCGGCTGTACTCCCACTTGAGTAGAATACAATATTTTTAAACGTTTGTTTTTTACAGTTTGAGGCGGATTCATCATATATGCTTCATTTACAACTTTATTCAACAAGCCGGTAGAAACTCGTTTTGTAGCTTGTTCATATATTTCTTTTGCCCTGTCAAAAATTTGTGTTATACGCTGTTTTGTAACGGCACTTATATAAATCTTAGGAACAAAATCCAAGAACGGAATTTCGTTTACTAATTTTTTTTCAAATTTTGAAACAGTATCAGATTTTTTGTTTTCAATTAAATCCCATTTGTTTACGGCTATAACAAGTCCTTTTCCTGCTTCCATAACTGTTGATGCAATTTTTTTATCCTGATCTGCAATTCCTTCAACTGCATCAAGAACAAGAATAGCTATATCGCATTCCCTTATAGAATTTAACGCTCTATCAACAGCAAATTGTTCAACACCATAATCAACTTTTGATTTTTTCCTTATACCTGCAGTGTCTATAATTATATAATCTTGTTCTTTATATGTTAAATTAGTATCTATACTATCTCTTGTAGTACCTGATACATTTGATACAATAACCCTTTCTTTTCCGAGTAATGCGTTTACGATAGAAGATTTACCCGCATTCGGACGACCCACTATTGCAAGTTTTATTTCTGAGTTTTCCTCTGTTTCTATATTTTCTTCAAAATCTTTTGTGATAGCTTCTAACAAATCTCCAACACCGCCTGAACCGTGAGAAGCGGATAAACCTATCGGCTCACCCATAGAAAGAGCATAAAACTCATTTACATACATTGATTGAGCTTGACTATCAATTTTATTAACGGCTAAAATAACGGGCTTTTTACTTTGACGCAAAATATTTGCAATGTCCTCATCGACAGGAGTAATACCATCTTTTCCGTCAACAAGAAAAACTATTTTATCCGCTTCTTCACATGCAAGTTTTGCTTGTGAGTAGATTAAGTTCATTATTTCATTATCATCATTAGGTATAATTCCACCTGTATCAATTATAGTAAATGCTTTTCCCTGCCATTCCACATCAAAATAAATCCTATCTCTGGTAACTCCGGGCATATCATCTACGATTGAACGTCTGCTTCCGACAAATCTGTTTGTCAGAGTAGACTTGCCTACATTTGGTCTTCCTACTATTGCAACTATCGGTTTTCTTTTCATAATAAATTTATTCTATCATAAATTTTATGTTTTGTATTTTTTGTTTTAATTATATTTATCATTTCATTTCTTTATATGATATTAAAATCTTATAAAAAAAACGTGTTTCTTCAACGGAAGAACAATTTAAAATATCGTTTATGTCTTTTAATAGTTCATCTTTTGTTTTTATATGTCCAAAGTCAAATAAATCTCGTACTTCAATATTTAGTGCTTTCGTAATTTTATATATTTTGTCAATTTTGGGTAAATGAATTCCTCTTTCAATTTTACTTAAGTTAGTAGCTTCAATATCAATTAATTCTGCAAGTTCAGCTTGTTTAATACCCCTTGCCTTTCTTATCTCGCTTATTCTTTTTCCTAATTGTTCACTTAAGTTAGACATATCTACTCCTTACTAAAAGTATACTTTATTAACGTTTAGAAAAAAGATTATTTTACGTCTATAACATTACATAAAATAGTTGAATTTTATCTTTTATGGTTATAAAATTATCATTATAAAATCAAGAAATGAACGTTTTAATCTTACTGAAGACAAAATGCGTTGATTTACTATACGTAAATAGTAAAATAGTTTACTAAAATTTAAAAATAAAATTTTTACTTGTAAAAATATTTTGTTTAATTTAAACTTTAGATATAGAATATCTAACTGCCGGAAGACGTTTCTTCATGAAGCAATATTTAGTTCGGTAAGAGATGTGTATAATAAAAAGAAAAGGAAAAAGTTATTATGACAACAACAGATCCAATAGCAGATATGCTTACACGCATTAGAAATGCTAACATGGTTTCACACGAAACAGTTGAAATGCCTACTTCAAAATTAAAAGTTGAATTGGCTAAATTGCTTAAATCAGAAGGTTTCATCACTGATTATGCTGTAGAAGATGACAAGAAATTTAAAAAACTTGTTATTACATTGAAATATGATGAAAGACATAAACCGGTTATTACAAACTTACAAAGAGTTTCAACACCAGGTTTAAAAACATACAGCAAAGCTGTAAATTTACCTAAAGTATTTGGCGGTATGGGTGTTGCAATCATATCAACAAACAAAGGTTTAATGTCAGACAGAAAAGCCCGCAAAGAAAATGTTGGCGGTGAAATTCTTTGCTACGTTTGGTAGTTGAGAATTTAAAACAGGGGTGTAATTGGTAGAAAAGCCCTTGAATAGAGTATTACTTATACCAAAAGGAGAAAATAAAAATGTCAAGAATAGGAAAATTACCTGTGGAAGTTCCACAAGGTGTAGAAGTTAAATTTGACGGACACACATTTACGGCTAAAGGTCCTTTAGGCGAAGAATCTGTAGTTGTTCGTCCGGAAATAGCATTAAAAATAGAAGATAACAAAGTTTTACTTTCAGTAACAAACGATGAAAGAAAAACAAACGCTTTACACGGATTGATGAGAACACTTGTTGCAAATGCAGTAAAAGGTGTAAAAGACGGATTTGAAAAACGTCTTGAAATCAACGGTGTAGGTTATCGTGCTAATATGGAAGGTACAAAACTTAACATGGCTTTAGGTTATTCTCACCCTGTAATTGTTGAACCACCAAAGGGAATAACAATTACCGTAGAAGCTAATACAAAAATTACTGTAAAAGGTACAAATAAACAAGCTGTAGGCGATATGGCAGCTCTTATCAGAAGTAAGAGAGGACCTGAAGTTTACAAAGGTAAAGGTATCAAGTACGAAGGTGAATACATTAGACGTAAAGCCGGTAAAGTTGGTAAAAAATAGTAAGTAATTAAATGCCCGCATAAACCCTTGAATGTTGTCAAGAAGGTTTGGGTAAAAGGAGAAATGAAATGTTTAAACAAGAAATTAGAAAACCAAAAGTTCAAAAAAGACATCAATCTATCAGAGTTAATCTTTTCGGTACATCAGAATATCCAAGATTAGCTGTATATAGAAGCACAAAGCATATTTATGCTCAAGTTATTGATGATGAAAAACATGTTACAGTTTGCTCAGCTTCATCTTTAGACAAAGATATGAGAGATAAACTTAAACATGGCGGAAACATAGAAGCTGCAAAAATTGTTGGTGAAGCTGTTGCTAAAAAAGCTTTGGCTGCAGGTGTTAAAGGTGTTGTATTTGACAGAGGCGGTTTCTTATATCACGGAAGAGTTCAAGCTTTAGCAGATGCTGCAAGAGAAGCTGGACTTGAATTCTAATAAATAAAATTAATTTATTTTTGATAAAAAAGAGTTATCCTATTATTAATAGTTTAACTCTTTTTATTTTAAAATTTGAAATAGTTTATTGTAATCCCTGTAAAACAGGTAATTTTATATTTGAGCAGAAAGCGTTTTCTGTTAATCTTATGCCAAGACATGCCTGATTACGTTTGAACTGTGCTCTGTATATAAGTTTTAATGTCTTATTAACTGTATCTTTTTCATATTTATTTATTAATTCATCATAAGGTAATTCTTGTTCAACAAAATCCTCTATAATTTTATCTAAAATATTGTACTCAGGAAGAGAATCACTGTCTTTTTGATTTGGTCTTAATTCTGCAGATGGTGGCTTATCAATAATTTCTTGAGGTATAATTTCTTTATCTCTGTTTATATAATTTGCCAATTTATATACGTTTGTCTTTGTTAAATCAGCAATAAGATTAAGTCCTCCGCACATATCACCATATAATGTTCCATATCCGCAAGCTATTTCAGATTTATTTCCTGTTGATAGCAATAAGCGGTTGTATCTGTTTGAATTGAACATCAAAATAAGACCTCTTAATCTTGATTGTAAATTTTCTTCCGCTAAATCGTGTTTTGTTTCTTGTGTATTCATAAAACAGTCAAATAGCTCTTTTATAGCTCTTGTTTCAACATTTATTCCTAAATTATTAACGAGTTTTTCTGAATCTGTTATACTTCCTTCGCTGGAATATTTACTTGGCATCATTATTGTATAAACATTTTTTGCACCTAAAGCATCAGATGCCAAAACTGCCGTAACAGCAGAATCTATTCCACCTGATAAGCCCAATACAACTTCTTTAAAACCGATAATATCGCAATATTCTTTTAAAGCAAATGTTGTAATATTATAAATTTCTTCAATGTCTGATGAATTACATAAATCTTCTTTTTTATTAAAACAAACATCAAATACAGTTTCTTTTAATAATTCCGCTTGATATACTAATTCGTTATCAGAATTTTTAACAAAACTTTGTCCTGCATAAACATTCTCATCCTCAAGCATGATTGGATTTACATAAATCAAATTACAACTTGTAACCGTATTTTCAATAAGTTTTGTATGAGATTCTTTTGCATAATAACTTTTTCCGCAAAGAATATATGTATCGCAATTTATACCGTCATTAAATGTTTTTGATATATAAAATTTTTTATCATCTATATTAATAAAACAATCTTCCACATTTAGTAATTTGCCATCTTTTATCAAATTACACCCTATTAAAAATGTTTTATCATTATAGCTTTTACATAATTTTTCCAAAAACTCATTCTTTTTTTGAGTATATCTTGAATCAATTTTTAAGGTATCACCTGTTTCAAAATCAGGAAATATCATAACATCAACAGTTTCATCAAAATTTTTTGATATTTGCTCATAGTTATATTCAAAATTTGCTACTCTGTATTTTATCTGTGCTACTTTTATTCTCATTCTTAATCCTCTAATTTTATGTAATTAGCATCTTTCCACCTTAAATCCACATATTTTATTTTTTTATCTAAAGTCTGAATTTGAGGTATAATAGACGGAATTCTTTTTATTCTTTCGCCTACGGTATCGTCAAGTTTGCCAAGACGTATTTTTATTCCTTTTAATTGTATATAAGTATCATTAGGTATTCTTAAATCGATATAGTCTAATTGTTCTTTTGATACTGCTTTTATTAATTTTCCGATTTTTTCAATGCTATCAACTCTTGATTTATCCCAATGTCTATAGTCATCACCTCTATTACCATAAGTTAAAACTTTTATTGTTTGATATGATTTGTTTAATGGTAAATAATCACGTCCGATAAGTTTTCCACTCTTAGTAAAGAAAGCTACTGCAGGTGAATTTTCATCAGGACATATAATTATTATAGGTACGCTTTCTTGTATAATTATTTGTAATCGTGCAGGATACCAAAATCGTCTTATAAATACATTATCAACGGGATCTAACTTTAATAAGTTTTCTTTTAATTCACTTGTATCATACATATAAATAGGCACTGTAGGAACTTTTGACTGCCTTAACGCAGAAAGTATGTAATTATCAGGTACTATTTTGTTATTCAAAATTTCAATATAAGGACTGTTTACATTATCAAATGCTTTAGGGGACATATACCATTGTTTCATCCTGATAATTTTATAGCATAAGAAAATTAGTAACAAAATAAATACAAACCGAAGTAATGCTCGTAAACGTCGCATCCACAAGTTTTTTTTACGAACATAGCGTTCCTGTTGTTTTCTGTTTATACGGGTTTGAAAATATTTTTGAGAAGCATTTTCATCCCTTTCTAAATTCTCATCGTTGTTGTTTAATTTGTTTTCATTTTCATCCATAAATTTATTTATTAAGTCCTGAACTGTTTAATATAAGTAAAACAAGATTATTATAATCAATGCCCATAACACTTGCTTGAGCCGGTAAATCACTTGTATCAGTCATTCCGGGACTTGTATTTATTTCTAATACATACGGCTGATTATCCTTTACCATAAAATCTACTCTTGAAACTCCGCTACAAGATGCAGTATTATGTGCATTTATAGAGATATTTTTAATCTTTTCTGTTAAATCTTTATCAAATTTAGCAGGTAATACAAATTCTGACATTCCTTTTGTGTATTTTGCTTCGTAGTCATACCAATCTGTTTTAGGTAAAATTTCCAAAATTTCTGTTGCAAATGTTTTTCCATTGTTTTCTAAAACACCTACTGTTACAAATACTCCATCTATAAATTCTTCAATCAGTACATCATCATTAAATTTTAAAGCTTCTTTATATGCATTTTCAAGTTCTTCAGGTTTATTTACCTTTGTCATACCAAAACTTGAACCCTCACTAACCGGCTTTGTTATAAGAGGATATTTTAAATCTTTTGTTTTTGCAAATAAATCCTCTCCTTTTTTAACAAATGCAGATTTTATTAATGGTATATCTTTATTTGTAGAAAGAACTCTTTTGGTATATTCTTTATTCATACAAAGAGAAGAAGAAAGTACTCCACATCCTGTATACGGAATTTTTAAAATTTCAAGTAATCCTTGTATACAGCCATCTTCACCATATTTTCCATGTAATGCAATATATGCAACATCAATTTTATGTTCTTTTAAAGTTTCTGCAATATTTTCATCAACAATAATAAGTTCGGAATTATAATATCCAAGTGATTTTATAGCTTCAAAACATTTTTTACCTGAACGTATTGATACTTCACGCTCTGATGACATTCCTCCGCAAAGTACAGCTATTTTCTTTTCTTTGCTTACTTTGTATTCAATATTTTCCATATATTTTCTTCTTCCTTTGAATTTGAGCCGATATATATTAATTCCGGCTTTAGTGTAATATGCTTTTCTTTATTAACTTTATTGTACATCAACAACATCAAATTTAGAATATCTGATGAAGATGCATTATTTTGATTTATTATAAAATTAGCATGGTTTTCCCAAACCTTCGCCCCACCGTATGTTAAAGTTTTTGCTCCAATTTCATCAAGCAATTTTCCCGCAGAAGTGTTTTCCGGATTTTTAAACACACTTCCACAATTAGGATATTTTAACGATGGTTGATGTTCGTGCCTAAATTTTAAGTTCATATCCATTTTTTCTTTTATAATTTTTTTATCAGTTAATGGAAGCATAAATGTTCCAGATAAAACAACATATTCCTTATCCTGACAAATAGAATGCCTGTATGAAAAATTTAAATCCTCTTTAGAAAGAGTTTTAACCATTTTTGTTGATTTATCAAAAATATCAGCACATACCAAATAATCACTAATACATTGATTTTGTGCAGAAGCATTCATATAAATTTCACCGCCTATAGAACCGGGAAAACCAATCATAAATTCTAATCCGCCAAGTCCGTTTTCAGATGCAACCTTTGATGCCATTATTCCGTTTGCACCGCATTCTACAGACAAAATGTCGTCTAAAACATCAATATTATTACATTTTTTTGTAAAAATGACATCTCTGTTTACTCCATAACTTGAAATTAGTACATTCGAGCAATTGCCTAATACAAGCGGATTATCAAGAATTTTTAATAAATGTACAAGTTCATCTTTATTTTTAGGAAAATATGCACGTTTAATTATACCGCTTATTTTGAATGTAGTTAAATTCTTTGCATTAAAATCGTTGTAAACTTCTATATTCATAGTTATTTACTTTCGCTTAATTTAACAAGTTCTTTGTATAAATTTGTAATTGTACCTGCACCAAGTCCGACAATTATTTTATCTTTAGTCAAATAAGGATATACGACTTTTGCAACATCCTCTATTGAACCGCTTGCATAAACACAATCAGTCTTTTCAGATAAATCTTTAACAAATTTTTCTGAATTTATCCCGTCAATTTCATTTTCAGATGCTGAATATACATCAGTTACAATAACTCGCTTTACATTTGATAATTCTAAAATAAAATCATTCCAAAAGCTTTGTAATCTGGAATATCTGTGCGGTTGGAACACTGCAATATATTCTTTATTTTTAATCTCAGAAAGTGCATTAAGCGTAGCTTTTATTTCTGTCGGATGATGAGCATAATCATCAAATATAGCAGCACCGTTTATTTCACCTTTGTACTGTAAACGTCTTCCCATACCTGTAAAATCAACAAAATAAGATGAAATTTTGTTATAATCTACACCTGCTTCCATTAATGAAGCAAATACCGCTAAAGCATTCAATACATTATGCTTTCCTAACAATTTTATTTTTAAATTTACAATAAATTCTCCGTTTTTAAAAATATCAAATGAACTTCCCTTTTCGGAATGTTCTATGTTATCAGCTCTGTAATCGGCTGATTTGTCAAATCCGTAGGTTATAAAATTTCTGTTTTTTAGCATTTTATTTCCTTCGGATTCTGTACAAATAAGAATTTTTTGTTCTCTGGTATATTTTTCAAGCATACCATCGAATGTTTCAACAAGAGATGAAAGACCGTTTTTATAAAAATCTGTATGGTCAGAATCAAGATTATTTATAACAAGAATATTTGGTCTGTATTTAACCACAGTTCCATCACTTTCATCTAATTCAGCTATAAAATAATTATCTGAATTGTAATTTGCGTTTGTGTTAAGTTCCGGTATAATTCCTCCGACTACATAAGATGGTTCTAAATCTGCTTTTGACATAACATAAGATGCAAGTCCGCTTGTTGTTGTTTTTCCGTGAGTACCCGCAAAGCCGATAAAACATTTTGAACGTTCTGATATTTGCTTTAATACATCTGAACGGTGTAAAATTGGCAAATTTAATTCTTTTGCACGTACTATTTCAGGGTTATCATCTTTTATTGCAGAACTTGCAACTACAGTACTATTTTGAGGTACATTATCAGCATTGTGTCCTATATAAACTTTTGCACCTAATCCCTTAACTTCCTGTGTATATTTACTCTCACAAATGTCAGAACCGGAAACCTCAAAACCCTCTTGCAGAAGATATTTCGCAAGACCGCTCATACCTACTCCACCTATTGCTATAAAATGATATTTTTCTTTCATTTACTATCCCATACTATTATATTTTTAACTTTACAATTATATTACAAAATCTACAATAGGCATAAATATTTACAATTTGAGATGATTAGAAAATATTTTTACCAAAAAATTATAGTTATAATGATTTAATAGATTATGATTATAAAAGTTATTTTGTTTGAGAACTTAAGTATATAAGTTCTATTTCAACATTTTTACAAATCTTCATACAAATTTTGTAAATTTAAAATCATGAAAATTATTGTTACACATGGGTTTCCATGTTTTGATAGGGCTGCAATCATGTCATAATGCAAATGTCATGCTAGTGAATATACTTGAAAATCAGCTCCTATGCATGATAAAGATATATGTTTTTTTTTGTAAACTTATGGCTAAAGCCCTCTTGCAAAAGCATTTTTAAAGCTTACAATTAAGATAAAGCAAGCATAGTTTTGCTTTTGAGGTATACGTTGTTAATAAAATTTATTAGCAATTAGAAATCATAATCTTGGAAAATTTTAAAAACTTGGAGGACGAATATAGTGTTTAGAAGTCGTGATATGGGAAGAGCTGTAGCCGTGAGGCGCTGGACACCTACAGCTTTAGACTGCTATAAAAGAGGATGTAATTGTGAGGGATGTTTTTATAAAGATTTCTTCTCCGGTTCATCTCAAAAATGCCAGATGAAAGCATCTGTATTAGAACTAGTTAGAGTTTTGGGAACACCTAATATAGAATTACAACAATTTATTAATGAAGCAGAGGAAAAATAAGCATAAATTACATTGATTTAATTTTATTTTTTTGTTATTCTATGATACATATAGAATTATTGGAGGCACAGGTACAATGCGTATACACGTAAATGGAAGAAACATTGAAATTACAGATGCTATAAAAGCATACGATAAGGAAAAAATAGGTAAAGTAGCAACACATTATGACCAAATACAAGGTATTGAGGTTATTTTATCAGTAATAAAAAATCCTGCAGCAGCAGAAAAACATATTGCAGAAGTAAGATGTAATTTAGATAAAGTGAAATTACACCTTGAGGAGTCTGCTGAATCTATGTATGCAAGTATAGATTTATTATCAGATAAATTATTAAGACAAGTTAAAAAAGTAAAAGACAAATCTTTATCAACAAAGGATAAATCTTCTATTCGTACAGATTCTTCACAAGATGCATCTGAAGAAGAAGTTAACATTGTTGTTGGTGCAATGCCTGAAGAATAATGCTTAACGGGAAAAAAATAGTTGTTGTAATGCCTGCTTATAATGCAGAAAAGACATTAAAACAGACTTACGATGAAGTTTATAGACCTTTCGTTGATGACATAATTTTAGTTGATGACAGCTCTTTAGATAATACTAAAGAGCTGTCAAAGTCGTTAAATATAACGACTATTGTACATAAAGAAAATAAGGGATATGGAGCAAACCAAAAATCCTGTTACAAAGCTGCATTAAATGCAGGTGCAGATATTGTTATAATGCTGCATCCTGACTATCAATATACTCCGAAACTTATACCTGCAGTTGCATCTATGTTAGCATTTGAAGAATATGATGCAATATTGGTATCTCGAATGTTGGGAAAATCGGCATTAAAAGGTGGAATGCCTTTATATAAATTTATAGCAAATAAATTTTTAACCTTTTTTGAAAATATTTTTTTAAATGAAAATTTATCTGAATATCATACGGGCTTTAGAGGTTTCACAAAGGAAGTCCTTGAAACACTGCCTTTAGAAAGCTGTAGTGATGATTTTATTTTTGATAATGAAATTATTGCTTTAATGTTCATGAATGATTACAAGGTAGGAGAAATGTCTTGTCCTACAAAATATTTTGATGAAGCATCTTCAATAAATTTTATAAAATCGTGTAAATATGGTTTGGAAGTTCTTTTTATAAGCTTATTATACCGACTTGCAAAATTCGGTTTACGCTTTTCTATATTTAGAAATAATGGGCAGAAACTAAACTTGAAAGAGAATCTTTTGTATTATTATAAAAAACAATAAGAATTTATTTTAGATAGCTATTCTTTTTACATTTTGTATTATTTTTTATTCAGAAATTGGCATGATATAATTATTTTATTAATACTGAAAATACCTGTCAAAATCTACGTCATCAAAATTGCATAAAAGTTGGTAAACTTCATCGTCTTCGTCCATTCTCTGAAAATTATAATCATCAAATTTCCAAAATTTAGGACTAATTCCTTTAACCTGTACTATTTCTTTTTCAAGTAAAATAACAAGTTTTTTCTTTACAATATCTATTGGTAAATCAATCATTTTAGCGAGTTCAACTGCAGTAACACCCTCATCGTGAGAGCATTTTTCAGGAGTCATGAACATAAGTTCAAGACCTACTTTTTTTAAATCAATGTCAGTTTTATCGCATGTTAACATACCCTAATCTTAACACCAAATTTTTTTATTTTATCATATTGATGTATTAAATTTTTGCAAAAAAAGACAACCCCAGATTTATAAAGAGTTGTCTTTTTTAATATAGTATTTAGATATTATTAATATCTGTAATGAGCAAAAGCTTTATTTGCTTCAGCCATTTTGTGAGTATCTTCACGTTTTTTACATGCTTGACCTGCACCGTTTGAAGCATCAATTAACTCATTAGTTAATTTTTCTGTAAATGATTTACCACTTCTGTTTTTAGCAGCTGCGATAATCCAAGAAGATGAAAGAGCAAAGCCCCTATCCGGTTTAACTTCTAAAGGTACTTGGTAAGTAGAACCACCGATACGACGTGCCTTAACTTCCAATAATGGAGTTGCATTTGTTAATGCCTTTTGGAAAATTTCCATAGGTTGTTCATTTGTTCTTTCTTTTATTTTTTCTAAAGATGTATAGAAAATCTTTTCAGCCAAAGATTTTTTACCTCTTCTCATAATTCTGTTAATAAATTTAGAAACATCTACACTGTTATATACAGGATCAGCAGCAGGAATTCTTCTTGCCGGTTTAGAACGTCTTGACATTACTTCTTACCTCCCTTAGCTCTTTTTGCACCGTATTTAGAACGGCTTTGGTTTCTATTTGCAACACCTGCTGTATCTAATGTACCACGTATAATGTGATATCTTACACCAGGTAAATCCTTAACCCTGCCACCTCTTATAAGAACAACACTGTGTTCCTGAAGATTGTGTCCGATACCGGGAATATATGAAGTAACTTCAAAACCGTTAGTCAACTTAACTCTGGCTACTTTTCTAAGTGCAGAATTTGGTTTTTTAGGTGTTGTTGTGTAAACTCTTGTGCAAACTCCACGTCTTTGAGGGCAATTCATCAAAGCCGGTGATTTTGTTTTGTCTGTCAGCTTTTTACGTTCATTATGAACCAGCTGGTTAATTGTTGGCATGTTTTCTCCTTATAATATTATTATGTCTTTCTTATTATTACTACTGCATCTTAGCTGGAATTTCAGCACAAAACACGGCTAAGAGTTATATACTATTATTATAACAACAACGAATGATTGTCAACTGAAATTTTGTTTTATCATTGAATATTGTTATATTTATTTAAGCTTATTTGATAATCATAAACGATTTTAATCTGCGTCCTGTATCTAGTTTTTGAGTAGATGTTACATGTATTTTTTTATAATCTAAAGAAGTTGAGCTTCCTCCGTCAAATGCCATAGCATATTCAAAGCCCAAACTTTTACATAAATCTCGTGCTTCATATATAGTTTTAGGGTTTTTGTTTGTTATTATAAGAATATGCATTTCATCATTTTTTATACCTGCAATTGTTCTCGGAACTCTGTCAAGCATTGATGCAGATTGTCTTATGATATTTCCGTCTTCATCTTTTACTAAAAACAATTCTTCTTCTAATCTCAATTCCGGTAACAACATAGGTCCGCCCTGAGCAGATGTTGTTATAGTACAATTATTACCAACAGGTGTATCATGTGGTACAATTTCGTATTTTAGTTTTTTTTCGCATTGAATTATCCTAAATTCTGTCCTGTTTAGTATTTCTTTTAAATGCTCTCTTACAAAAGGATTGAAAATAAAATTGTCATTCAGCATGGGATCTTCAGTAACTTGTCCGTCTGTTACAATATAAGATATTGTCCTGCCATTTTTAGGATCAAAAAAACCTGTATTTATAGTTAAAATTGATTTGTTTTCCGTATGTATTTCTTTATTTGTAACCAAATTCGGACTTAAAATAAATTTAATATGCTTACGAACGGCATTACCCTTTAGCGTTATATGATATATACCATTTTCTTCCTGAACATCTATTGGCTTTGCATAGGCAAATGTTCCCGCAAAAAATATTAAAAATAAAATAATAACCCTTTTCAACATATTTATTAATCTCCTTATTAAAGCTGC
>Ga0256405_10007660_pt1 | contig 16012 bp, 20 predicted proteins | sample RumenRJG_02DNA_FD_189096 | JGI IMG/M metagenome (GOLD analysis project Ga0256405, IMG submission 189096) | Bovine rumen microbial communities from Lethbridge, Alberta, Canada - RJG_02 | ecosystem: Host-associated > Mammals > Digestive system > Stomach > Rumen | place: Canada: Alberta... | reverse complement strand
AAGTTCAGTGCGTTTGGTCAAGCAATGATAAGAAACGGCGGCAGAAACGGTATATCTTTAACCTTTGGTTTCAGATGGGCCTTGGGTAAAGGTTCAGAGACCGTAAAAACAGTCACTCCAAAAACTGTCAAAGCAAAAACAAACAAAACAATCAAAGCAACAAGAACAACAACTCAGGGCAAAAAAGTATTAAAACAGTTAAGCCCTAGTAAACGAGCAAAATTACAAAACACAACTCGCACATCTATGAATGCAGTTATTAAATAATAAAAATTAAAAGTAATAAAAAAGGAGATAGGAAAACCTATCTCCTTTTATTTGCCTTGGAAGCGGTTAATCACTTCGCTCGCCATCGATGTGACTCCGCTTGTGCCTTATATGTCTTGCAGACAGCCTATCAATAAGGCACAAGGCCCCGCACTTGGCTCGCTCGTTCCGAACGCAAAACGGCGTTCTCTTCGCATTCGCATGAAATAAGACAGGACAACAAAAGTCATCCTGTCTTATTTACCCTGGAAGCGATTAATCACTTCGCTCGCCATCGATGTGACTCCGCTTGTGCCTTATATGTCTTGCAGACAGCCTATCAATAAGGCACAAGGCTCCGCACTAGGCTCGCTCGTTCCGAACGCAAAACGGCGTTCTCTTCGCATTCGCATGAAATAAGACAGGACAACAAATGTTATCCTGTCTTATTTACCCTGGAAGCGATTCGAACGCTTGACCTACCGCTTAGAAGAAGCTGAAAGCCACATTCTCAGCACTTTTTAGCTTTTGTTGTAATTTATCAGAATTTGTTTCTGTTGCTTGCGCCACATGAATTTTAAGCCGATTTTATTCTCACAATTTATCACTGTTGCTCAGACTTTATCAGAAAATTTGCAACCCGTTTGCAACTTCCTCCTTTATATCTGTCCTCGACCAGCCACTTTTAAGGGGCGGGGAGGGGACAAAAACACAAACAGCCACCCTCATTCTGAGCCACAAAAAAATTCCGTAAATTTTTGGTAAACTGTAAATCGCAAACTTTTGCAAACAATATGCTTAAATATTTTTCTTACTCGATATAATTTTGTAAGAATAAGGGATTTTGTTATGGAAAGAAAAATAATAAGAAATAGAATCAAGTGTAAACATTGCGGTGACATAATAGAATCAATAAGAGTACACGATTTTAAATTTTGCTCTTGCGGTAAGGTCGCAATAGACGGCGGTAAATGTTACTTAAAACGTACTGGCAACCCAAACGATTGGGAAGAATTAAGCGAGTGTGAATAATTGCTAATAATCCGGTATATCAACTTCAATATATGTTATTAATCTGTCAGCAAAGGTATATACCCATTCATTAAGACTATTATCTCCCGTATATTCCTCAAACCATCTTTCTATCGGCATATTGTTTTTTGTTCCTGCAATATTTGAGCCTGGATTCAAAAGAACTTTATTAGTTGCACTATGTTTAGGAATATCAGATTTTTTAGATATTTTTAAAGCCCAATAAGGTTTATGTTCGTGTCTTATGTCATCCCATAATTTTGAATGAGCTAAATGCTTTATTTTACCCGTTTGTGTATCTATATGCAAACAAAGTGTAATGTTTTCAGATAATTTAGCCATTCTTAAAAATGCTGTTGTTAAAGACACAACATAGTCACTAGAAATACTTTGAGCCATTTCTATAGGTTTATCACCATGATTTTGATATTTTTTGAACGAATGTTCCGGAATCAACAATGCTGCTGCAAATTCGTTTGCTTGAAATTCAGTAATCGCAGTAAACGTATTAATTTGTTTATTAGAATTTGTATTATTAAAACGATTCTTAATTTCTTCATTGTTCAGCTTATTTAAGAAATAATGCCCGAGTTCATGGGCTATAGAAAACCTTAATGTAGGATTTATTAGTATTTCCGCTTTTATTTCGTCAATGCTTTTCTGTGTATTTATTATAATTTTAGGGCATTGTGTTAATAAAATTTTTGCAAGATATGGTTCTGGAGAATATTCCACTACAACATCAATTCCCCAACTCTCAATGAGAGAAAATAAATCAACAGGGTATGAACAATCTAATCCAATTGAATTCGTTAATGCGTAGCGCGCAGTAGCTTCAATATCTTGCTTAGGTAAAAAAGATACATCTGTAAAATTAGCCACGGTATATTTTCCTATACGCAGTTAAAACTTCTCTTGTTTCTGCTTCTTGTATTTGTTTAATAGCCTCATCTTTTACGGATTGATTTAAAATTTCCTCTTCTTCTACTCCAAAAGCCACACATAATTTTTTTAAAACATCATCTGAAGGAAATCTTTCACCTGTTTCAATCATAGAAATCAAAGGCTTTGCGAGTCCTGCTTCTTTTGCTAATTGCAATTGAGTCCACTCTTTTTGTTCTCTAAGTTCTTTTATTCTATTGCTTAATGGATTTTTTATATTTTTCTTCATAAGTACCTCTTGACAAAATAACAAAAGTATGTTATTTTTGTGAACAAATAACAATATTAACAAGATACTGTTATTATAGTGTAAAATCATTTTTTTGTAAAGGAGATTAAAAAATGACAGAGAGAAACTTTAAACCGGGGCAAAAAGCTCCAACATCAGGACAGTATGAAATACTTGGGTCAAGAGGTGGGCATTCAGGAATTGAAAGGACGGTTGTAAAAAATGAACCCTTTCCTCCGACTCAACAATCGGGACAAACTTATGTATTAGTAGACAAGACAAAAACGAGGTAGATTATGGGAAAGAAAAATTTTAATTCATTGCCTGAACACATAAAGGCAAAACTGAGCATGTACAAAGAAAATTTAATTGAAGTATGTTGCGTAGAAAAAGTAAATGAGGAAAACATTGACAATTACAGACATCTTGGTATCAGCATTACAAACAAAAACATTAGTATCAAAAACAATTTGATTTTACCGGATGTAAGCAATGGAAGATTCTCAAAATACAATGTTGAAGGGAGAACGATTGTTCGTAAAGATTTGCCTAAGATAACAAAGTTTATACCTTATGAGCTTCAAGATTGGGGCGGAAATTGGCATTCCGGTACATATCCTAAAAAAGTTTATCAGAGGGAATTTTGGGAACCAAAATTTTTACATTTAGAACTAAATTTAATTAAACAAGTAAACAATAACTTCTTTGTTAAAATTTCAGTCGGTGTCCTTGATAGAACAGAAGAACAATTTGAATCTGAATTATTATTCAGGTGTAATCTTTTACAAGAGTGTGTAAATAACTGCGATATTTATCAGTCAGAGTGTTCTCAAGAAGATTATATAAAAACTGCCTTTGTCGATTGGGAAATATTTCCGCCGGGTGAACTTTCAAATGAACGGATTTACAATTCAATACCGGATAACGCAAATAAACCAACACAGGAAGAATTTAACGAAAGAATGGATATTATAAAAGAAGCGAATCCAATTGAATTTATTCAAGGCAAAGGACAGTTTAAAAGTTATTTTGGTGCAAAATTTTCAAATGGCAAAGTCGTATTTGAAAATATTTACTGGGGTAACGCACTTTATGTAGTCCATGAAAATTGGGAAGAAGTTAGTAAACAACCTAGAAGTGAGCTAATGAAAATTGACCCGTTAAATCGTAACTTTACACGAATTATACATAACAAATATTGGAAGGAAAACTTTCTCAGGGCGATAAAATAAACTATCGCCCTTATTTTATTTATAATAAATACAAAAGGAATTATATGGTAATTATTGATGAAAAAATTTTATATCAATCAGCAGGTTGGAAAGCTATTGGCTGTATAGGCAGGTTTGCGGAAATGCATCATATATTTAATCAAAATTCTCAAATTTTGCTTAATGCTATATCTATTGTGCAAGATGTTACTAGGCCAGATAAAATAAAATCAAAAATATTTATTGATGATTTAAATACATACATATTTAATTTTATATCATCCGCAGCCGCATTGAGAGATAATGCTCGTAAAATGCTTAAAAAATATGATGATACTGATTTTGGCAATTTATTAAACAATTATATTAAAACTAATTTATCAAATAGTCTTGAAGGTTCATTTATTTTTAAATATAGAAATATACATACGCATTCAAATTTAGTATCCTTGTATTTTACAGATGATGATAAGGTTGTATGGATAACAGAAGAATTACTTAAAATTTCAGATGAATGGAATACTAAATCTAAAAAGTATATGCAAGATTCCGGTCAATATATTTATCTTGACAATCTTTTTAAAACATATATATCGCAAATAAATTCTTTTTATGGTTGGTTATATAATGAACTCATTAAATATCACAATAAAGATATATTACAAACAATAGATATTGCAGAAAAATTAAGAATAAGATTACCAAATATATATTATAAAGTTGCAAATGCTTCGAAAATTAATCTTTAATCGCTAACTTTTGCAAATGTTTTATGTTGTTTGCTTATTGGTAAATTCTTTCTCGATAAAATTGTTTTTATGCAATTTTAAAGGAGGAAGAATGGTAGAAGTTAAGAATGAAGCACAAGAAGAAACAATGCGAGAGGTGGGACACCTTTTATTAGAGGTTAAGTGTTTTGCAAGATTAGGGGCATTGGCTTCGGATTCTTGTATTATTGATGATGAGTTACAGCTACAAGACAACATAGAATATTATTTTGCACTAAAGCAAGTTGCAAACCTTATTCGCAAAATTGAGCATTTGCTCTTTGATTAAGTTCTAATATTTCTACTCATATTTTATTACTTATATTTTCTACTCATAAAAACATACTGGGTACACAAAATAATCGAGACGCCGTAAAATAAGTTCATAAAAATAGCTAGTTATAAACGTATAAACACAAAGGAGCAAATTTTTATGTGCGAAAATAACGAATTAAACCGGCTCAAAAATAGTATCATAAATGCAAAGATGATTTTATACGACTTGCAGGTGTTCATTAAGTACGGCGCCCTTGCAAGTGATTCTAATATCATTGATGATGATTTGCAGCTAAACAAAAGTAATGACGATTATTACATATATTTCAGAACATTAAACAAGAAGCTCAATAAAGCAATTAAAGTTCTTCAAATAGATTAGAAGGCTTGATATTTAAAGCACGCGCAATTTTAAACACATTTTCAACAGTTGTATTTCTTTCCCCGCGCTCAATCATACCAATAAAATTAGGGGACATGTCAAGAATTTCTGCAAGCTCAAGTTGTGTTAGATTATGGTCTAACCTCAAAGCCTTCAAGCGTTTGCCAAACTTTTGTAAATTCTTTTTACTCATTCTTACATTTTCGTGTTAATATACACGTATATAAATAAACTGACCGTGCGTTTTGTTCTCAAAATGGTTAGTATATAAGGATAGTAAGACTAAAACTGTATGAGGTTTCTAGATGAAAAAATTCTTAATAAGTTTAATAATTGCCAGCATAGTTAGTACAGGACTTGTATTTGCAGATATTAAATATTGCGGAATTGGTGCAAGACTTGTCAAAGACCCATATAATAAAAAAGTATTTGTTAAAGTTGTATTTCCTAATTCTACGGCTGCAAAATCAGGTCTACCGGAAGGAGCCGAGATAATTTCTATAAACGACCAAAAAGTAAAGAAATTAAATATAGAGCAAGTTACAAATCTTGTGCGAGGGGAAGAAGGTACAAAAGTTAAACTTCAAATTAAGTATTATAAAGAAGAAAGCACTATTGAAATTCCAAGAGCACCATTTACATTTAAAGAGCCGGAATATGACAGATTTGAAGCCCATTGGCAGCAAGTTGTTCCTGTTGGTATAAAAAATTTAGAACCGATTCCTCATAATATGCAAGTGAATATGAGCAAAAAATGGTTTAATGAAACTGTACCTATTATAAATTATTGGATTGCCCGCAAAGAAAAATTTAGAAGCGGGTACAATGCTTGTATGACATATCCTGAAAGCGAACAAAATGCTTGCTTAATGAACCTAACAAATAGAGAAATAAATAAAACTGCCCAAGATAGACAAATTGAGTTGCAGGAAAATATGATAAGACAACAAGCGTTTCAAAATAGTATAAATAATTTTAATCAGTCGCAAATGAACACCAATTTACAAAACATCAACAATAATTTAAGAAATATCAACAATAAATTGATGTATTAATATGAGGCAACGATATGAAAAAATTTTTATTTTTAATAATGATGTGTTTTATAGTAATACCAGCAGTAAATGCAGAAAAATTAACGACACAAGAAGTTGTAAAATTTGGTTCTGATATTTCAAATGCTCTAAACAATCCAGAAGGCAGGCAAATCCGAACAAGCTATGCAAAAGGCCCACAGGAATTAGCAAAAGGTATTATGGATAATTTGCAATATTTTGATAGTAGAAATGATGGCAAAAAAGTCGGAAGTGCAATGTGTATTGTGCATGTTTTAGACAATGGCAATTTAGCTTTAACATTTTTTACTGATGAAGAATTAGAGAAATTTCATAATGAAACAGATTATGTTCTAGATAAATATTATGGTGGTTATGACCAAACATCTTTTCAATACCCTTCAAATGACTATCAAACACACGTAACGACAATGATATTAAAAAGAATTGAAAAGAAAAAGAAATTTAGATTTAAAAAGTAGGTGTAATATGAAAAAGAATTTATTATTGTTTTTATTATTATATTTTTTAATAATGCCTGTTATGGCTGAAGATTGGACACTAATACCTAACACAAATGTTTCTTATGATAAGGATAGTATAGAATATGGAGATTATGGTGTTGTGAGAATTATGACAAAAAATCCTGTGGATAATGTCTATGAGACAAGGACAAAACTTTCGATAAATTGCAACACTCAACGATTTAATTATTTTGAAGCAAAATTATATGATACCTATAAAAGAAAATATGTATACAGAGAATTCCCTAATTCAAATTGGCAAGATATTCCACAAAATTCAAACTTAAGATATTTATATAATGATGTTTGTCATAAATAAACTTTAAATTAGGGCGCCGATGAACCAAAGAATCAGCTAGTTATACGCTTATAAATATAATCGTATATTGTTTTATATTCGTTATTGATTCGTTTACCTTGTCTAAAATATACCAATTTATTCATTTTAAATAATTGTGTACGGTTATTTTCCAATAAGTGTGTCAAAACCTCTCCTCCTTTTAGTTACGGTGCCCTTCTTAATTAATAATTGTTTCTGTTAAAACTAAACGCAGAGACCGAATATTTAATTGTTTCAGAATATTTATAATCATGATTTATCTGGTTGAGAGATATAGACAAGGTTTATATTATTTAAAAAATTTTGAGTATAGATATGTGTGTCTTAATTTTTAAAAATCAGATAATATAGACATTCTTTAAAAATAACTAGCTCAGAAATACGAGTAGAATAAGTGGAAGAAAAGGAGGGAATATTTTTATGCAAAATTTAATTGAATTAGAGTATGTTATTGATTTTTTGAAACAAGAACCTTGCATTGACATGGATTTACACGAAGCATATTTTTCATGTCCATTTTGTGAAAAGGATTATCTTGATGTTTTTAAAAAAATTTTTAAGAAAAAGTATTTAAAATACATTATTGAATCCAAGATTGATTACGGGATGCTATGCTTTAATTTTGAAACTAGAGATTTTAAATGTGTTTCACTAAACGGAACGCCGTTCGGAACTGTACACGCGCTTGCATTTGAAATGGTAATACAAGAAAAATATATTCCTGAATTAACATATTCAGAATACACAGCGTTAAAAAGACAAATGAAAAAGGAGAATTCATTATGACAAAACAAAGATTAACATTAGAAATGGTCCAAAAATATTTGGGACAAGAAGGAAAGAAATACAATGGCTATGTTGTATTTGAATGCCCATTATGCAAGGCAGAAGGCAATGATCAAAAAAAGCACAACCTTGTATTTAGAGAAAATAAAGGCGGCCTTCTAAAATGTATGAGAAAACCTAACGACAATCACGGTCAAAAAATTTATGAAGCAATTATGAAAAAAGAAAGAGGAGGTAACAATGAACTACTACAGTAATGGAGAATTCACAATTGAAGAAGTTGAGAGGGCAAATGGGTACCCTCTCAAAAAGACAGGCACAAATCAATATCAAGGGCCCTGTAAATATTGCAGAGAAGAAGGCGGAGACACAAAAGGTGATAACCTTCATTTCAATCCTACGAAAGGTTTTTTCTGCGGAGTTGGTGTTGATAATGAACACGGAAAACGATTAGCACAGGAAATAGTCGATTCTAGAAAAATAAAAAAACAAACCTACAAAAAAGTAACTGAACTTGGTTACACAGAAAAAGACATTGAAAAGTACCAAAAAGAATTGTTTTCAAATAAAGCAATGCTAAATTTAGTGAAAGAAAAAACAGGTTTAAGTGAAGATGTTATCCGAGAAGTAAAAATCGGTTATAGCAAAGACTCAAATGTATTTACCCTGCCTATGATAGCTTTGGATGATTCAATTGTAGGACTTGAATTCAGAACACCTGAAAACGAAAAAGGGAAATTTAAATTCATATGTAAAACTAAAGGCTTTGCTCAAGACCCGAATAAATTATTATGTAAAATCAATTCACCCAAAAAACCTGCAGAAATTTTTGTTGCTGCAGGATTCAAAGACGGATATGCAGTCTTGCAGGATTTAAAGAACCACGGCAGAGAAAACGATGTTCTTATTGTAACCAATAGCAATGGAGAACCTCATACAGCCAAAGCTCTTAAACCTCATATTGATTTTCTCAGAGGATTCCAAGAAGCTACTATCTGTATGGATAATGACAAAGCAGGAAAAGCTGCAACTGAAAAAGTTGAGCAATCGATTCCTGTTACTTTCAATATTCTTGACCTAGGCAAACTTTCAGGAATCAATGAATACATAAACGATTTCAATGACCTACTGAAATATATGCAGGAACACAATATTACAGAAGATGTTGTTGCAAATAACAAAAAATTATCTGTGTATTCACTTTTGAAAAAGTATATCAAATTCACTAATTCCAAGCTGAATCTTACAAAATATGCGGAAGTTGATGAAGGTGATACTGATAAGTTAATCTATTTTGAACCTGGAATATACGCACATCAAGGATGTTATTATTCTATAAAATATGATAGTGAAAACAAAAAATTGTTATATGCACGCAAGTCTAATTTTACAATTGAAATAACTCGAAAAATTGTTTCAAAATTCTTTGCATTTGGGTATAACAATGAATACAAACTCGAAATCGTTACTCATCTTGGAGAAAAGACAACTGTACCGCAAGTCTTGACACAAAAAGAACTATTAGATTACAGAAACCTACATGACATTCTAAAATCAAATGAGGTTCATATTAACACATTAACAGAGGTTGAACTCAAAAATGTTGTTTTGGAAGAACTCAATAAAAACAAAGAAGAATTGCATATCTACAAGAACCCATCACTTTTAGAACATAACAAAAAACCTTATTGGGCTTATACAAACGCACTTATTGACTTAACAGAAGATAAAATTTTGCTACCTGACGATAAAACTACTGATATTATTCAGGCAGACAAAATAAGTTCAATAGCATTAAGAACTGACCGAGGAATGTATGCTCCTGAATTATACATACCTACATTGAGTTATGACGAATTTATTAAAGAAAATAAGGACGATGAACTCATTCAAGAGTTTGCGCCTGTGTCAAAAACAATTCCTGAATTATTGGCAAAATGCTTGTTTGTAAGTACATTGAGAACTTATAGCAACAGACCTGAGGCATTGCTTGCTCTTGGTACAGCATTAATGAGCCCTTTTGTAAATCTTATCTTTGATAAAACTATGGGTTATCCTATAAACTTTCTGTACGGTGAAGCTGCTAGCGGTAAAAGTAACTTACTGCAGACTATTGCTTATATTTTCGGGTTTGATATGAGAATGTTAAGTAGCGGAAATGATACTGCACTAAATCTATTACACAATATGGAATACTACAGGAATATCCCCCTTTTGTATTCTGAAGTTGAAGGGTATTTGCAGAGAAATTTTGAACCTACAGTCAAAGCGGTATATGACAGGAATTCTCGCAGAAAAATGAGAGATTATGCTAAAAGCCAAGACATCAAAGCAGTCAATGCAACATTGAATTTTGCAAGCAATAATAGGACCTATAGGAATCCACAAACTGCTACAAGGCTTGTTTATACTGAATTCAGAAAAGATGATTTTATTGTAGAAGAAGCCGCAAAATTCAATAATATCAGAGAGCAATATTTATCTTGCGTCTTACCTGAGATTCTGAAAAACTACAAAGATAAAAAAGGCTTAATCAAAAAGCTTAGAGCAAATATCAAGATTATTCAAAATCAGAATCCAAAACTTGATTTAAGATGTGTCAATAATATTGCCATTGCAATGGTAGGTACGGATTTACTATTCACCGCAGCAAACTTTAATAAAGATTATCTTCAAAGTGATGAGATTAAATTATTCCAATCTAATCTTGAAAATTATACCAAAGCATATCAGGATATGACACACACAGAGGATGTCTTCGAGAAGTTCTTGCGAATATTCTTACTACTTGCTAAATCCGGAAGAATTCAGTACGGAAGCGAATATGTATTTAATGATAAGAAAAAAGAACTGAGTATCTATGTTAATGGTGTATATCAGCATTTCAAAAAAGAATTCAAACAATCCGAAGATAGCGGTGTAATTATTCCTGAATCCAGCGATATAATGAAGCAAGCACAAAAATTACCATTTATTGAATATAAAAGTAAAAATTTTGGAGATAACAAAACTAATCGAGCTTTGGTAATAACCATTCCTGACAATCACGAAATGCTTACATATATCTTGGACGAGCTTGTGATTTATCAGGAGGAACTTGCTGAAAGAGAAGGTAGTAAAGACCACGCAATTCAGACTCGGTATGCCAAAGACAAATTGGACGAAGCAAATGCAATCTAACTGCAATTAATTTGCAATTTTAAAACGCTTGTATATCAACACTTTCGGACAAAAATTGCGAAATTACGTAATTACGAACGAATTTTAAAAATAAAAAAATAAATCGTAATTTTGCAATTTATAACCGAAAACGAACTAAAAGTTAATAATAACAACTGTTTTAATAATTGCGAATAAAATTACGATAAATTACGAAAGAAGGTAAAAATGTTATTAACAGTAAAAGAAACTGCAGAAGTGCTAAAGATATCGGAATCAACGCTATATAGGTGGGTACACAATAAAAAAATAAACTATGTAAAACTTGGCGGGCTTAAGTTTGATGAGGATTACATCAAAGAATTCATCAAGCAACATACGGTGAACTCTGAATAAAAATGACCTAAGTTTCAAGCCGTTCCGTAAAATTCACATTTGCAAAAATATGCAATAGGGCTTACAAAAGCTCAATAACACGTTAAATTAATAATAGGTGATAATTATGCCAGCAGTAAGAAAAAACAAACAAAAGAATAAATGGGAATTTGACTACAAAGACTTAACAGGAAAGCGCAAGACTAAAGGCGGTTTTGCGACCAAAGTCGAAGCAGAAAAAGCCCAAGCAAAAATGATAGATGAACTTAACAAAGGTTTGTTTGTCGCAAATGACAAGCTGACTTTTCGAGAAGCTGCTGAATTATACCTTGATAATTATGCCAAAATTTATTGCAAAAAATCTACCTGGGTTGGTTATGAAGGATACCTAAAACATCACATCTATGAATACTTGGGCGATTTAAAACTATTAGAAATCAGACCTTTACACATTCAAAATTTTATTAGAGATATGACAAAAACAGGTCTTGCTAATTCAACCATAAATCATTTCAAAAAGACTATTGGCGCAGTTTTTAATTATATGATTGACTCAGGCGTCATTTACCAAAACCCTGTCAATCGAATCAAATGTTTAAAAGTTAAGAATAATACCCTTATGCGACCTTTAACAATCAAAGAAACCAATAAATTATTGGCAGTTACTAAAAAGCACTATCCTGATTTTTATCCTGTTCTTTATATTGCAGTAAATACAGGTCTAAGAGAGGGTGAATTGTTTGCTCTCACATGGGATTGTGTTAATTTTGTTGAGGGTTACATTGTTGTTAATAAAAGCTACACTCATGGTGTTTTAGGCTCAACAAAAACAGGTAAAGATAGAAAAGTTAAAATCTCTTTAACTGTTACAAAATTTTTAAAAGAATGGAAAATGGCATGTCCTAAAAGTGAATTGAATCTTGTTTTCCCTAACGCAAATGGCAATTATATGGACTCGCAAAATATGATGAAAAGAAGATTTAAACCTGCTTTAGCTCTTGCAGGTATTGATAATATAAGATTTCATGACCTTAGACACACTTACGCAAGCACACTTATTATTCAACAAGTGCCATTACCTTACATTTCAAAGCAATTAGGCCATTCAACAAACAAAGTTACACTTGATACTTATGTTCACTTAATGCCGGAATCTGCTCAGCTTGGTGATTCATTGCTTGAAAATCTTTATGATGAAAATGGCGCCGAACTAGAAGAATCAAATGTTATAAGGTATGGTACATAAAAGATTTATTGTAACGTTTTTCGCCTGTCAAGAAATTGACAGGTATTTTTTTTTACATAAACAAGCCTACTGTAATTTTTTATTAGAATTGGCGTAATATATTTTAAACAATTGCCCATATTTTATTTTTATTTTACAATTGAAGAAGGGGAGTGGCGGTATGAGCGTTCGAGACACAAATAAATTAAATCATAAAGATTTAAAATACTTACTGATCGACAATTTAAATTTATATACAGAAGATGCCTTTTACGTAGAAGGTAATAATCCTTATACTTTTTCTATTAACAAAAAAATAGTATACATATATATCAAGAATGTACACCAGTCTGGACAAAATAGATCCAATGAAGATGAATGCAGAATACAAGTATCTTCTTCGCAAAACTTTATACAGGCACAAAGTTCTGGGAAGATAGTTTTCATGTTAGGTTATTTTGATGATGAGAATATATTTACGGCTTGGAATCCTCGTGTATTCAGAGACAGGATAAATGCAAGACAAACAGTATCTCTATATTCTAGATTCTCTATTCAAAAAGAAGCTAATGAAAATGGAATTTCCGTGTATAAAGACAGTAATAACAATACAGCGATTAGTTTTAAACCGGAGTACATAGGTCTATATTTAGAAAATTATGATAATATGCATATGTTAGATCAGGTTGAGTTAAAAGAATTAGTAGAAAAATATCATAATTTAGATTCGCCAGAAAGCGAAGAAGAACAAATTAAAATAAGAGAGTTAAACTATACTGTCACACATACACATGCTCCTAGAGATCCTAATTTTAAAAGAATTGTTGATGAAATTTATGGACACAGATGTGCTGTTTGCGGAATACAGCTAGAATTGGTTGAAGCAGCTCATATAATTCCTCATTCCCATGAAAAAGGTTCAGATGATCCTACAAATGGAATTTGCATGTGTGCTTTACATCACACAGCATATGACAAAGGTTTAATATATATTGACGAAAGTTACAAAATCAAAGTTAATGACGATAAAGTTTCATATTTAGAGAAAATAAAAAGAGATGGTGGAATGTCAAAATTTTTAAGATTGCATAACGAAGAATTAGATTTGCCTTCATCAAATCGTCCATCTGTAGAATTTTTAAAAGTCGCTAATGCAATAAGAGGTATTGGCGCATGAAAAATAAAAATCAAAAAATAATAGCAGTTAGTTTATTTAGTGGTTGCGGAGGATTAGATATAGGTTGTGAAATGGCAGGAGTGCCTGTTTCTGTTGCGATTGAATTTGAACATGATGCAGTAGAATCATTAAAGTTAAATAAAGAATTTAAAAATTGCAAAATATATGAACAAGATATTCGTGATATTCCTTCTTCTTTAATAAAAGAAGATTTATCAGAACTTAATACAGAACAATTTATCTTAATTGGAGGCCCTCCTTGTCAACCATTTTCCAAGGCAGGATATTGGATAGGAAATAAAAATAGAAAAATTGAAAATGACCCTAGGAATATGGTCGGGCAATACATGCGTATGCTAAAAGATTTAAAACCGTGTGGTTTTTTATTGGAAAATGTTGAAAGTATATTACACCCAACCAATAAACATATAGTGGATTCTTTTTTAGAAAATGTTAAATTATTAGGATATGATTATCGAGTAATTAGGGCATATGCCCCAGACTATGGAGTTCCACAAAAAAGGAAAAGAATTTTTATTATAGGGACAAAAAATAAAATAAAAAAAGATTTTCCTGATATAACTCATTGTGAACAAAAGCTTGCAAAGGAAAAAGGACTTAAGCCATATGTAACTGTTGGGAGTGTAATTAAAAAATTTGATACTGATGAATATTATGAAAAAGAAGAAGTAACTATTAATGGTACTTATGGAAAAGATTTATTAACAGTACCACCAGGGAAAAATTATATTGCAATATCTGACAAGACAGGTGATCCTAATGCTAAATTCAAAGCAGGAAAACGTTTTTGGTCATTTTTATTAAAGTTGGATCCAAATGAATTGTCTTGGACTATTGCTGCGCAACCAGGACCATGGGTAGGACCTTTTCATTGGACATCACGACGCTTAAGAGTGCCAGAAATTGCAGCAATTCAAACGTTTCCTGAACATTATAAGTTTTTTGGAAGTAGACGCTCTGTACAAAAACAAATTGGAAATGCAGTACCTCCATTATTAGGTAAAGCGATGATAGAATATTTATTGGAAAATTTATAGTATGGAAAAGAAGAAAAAACAAATAAATACAGTTAGTATATATTCGGGTTGTGGTGGCATTGATTTAGGATTTAGTAAGGCAGGTTTTAATATCCTTTTTTCTTCAGACTTTTGGCAACCTGCTTGTGATTCATTATTATCCAATAATATATCTGGTAAAGTTGTTTGTGATGATATAAGAAATATAAAATTTACTGAAATTCTAAAAGATAATCAACTAAAAAATATAGATTGTTTAATTGGAGGACCGCCTTGTCCGGCATATTCAAAATCTAGATTTTATTTGAAAAATAAAAAAAGGGCATTGGAAGATGAAAATTCCTATACTTTAAGGGAATATTTTAGAGCACTAAAAGAATTAAATCCTAAAGTATTCTTTTTCGAGAATGTTTTTGGCTTCATATACAAACCTCATCGTGCAGCTTTTGAATACTTGCAAGAGCAAAGTGATAAACTGGGGTATAAAATTTTTTATAAAGTTGTTAATACTGCATACTACGGAGTCCCTCAAACGAGAGAACGTTTTATTTGTGTTGGAGTAAAGAAGAATATGAAAGATTTCATATTTCCTCAAGAAACACACTATGAACCAGATAAATATGACGCACTTGTTGATGCTAATAAAAAACCTTGGGTCACATGCAAAGATGCTATTGGGGATTTAGATTACGATTTGCCGGAAGATAGTAAAATGCAAGCGGGATCAAAGCATAAAGATTTATTAAAATTAGTTCCTCCAGGAGATAATTATTTATATTTCACAAAAGAAAGAGGATATAAAAATCCAATTTTTAAGTGGAGATCACGTTATTGGTCATTCCTTTTGAAATTGTCCCCGAATAGACCTTCTTGGACAATACAAGCTAGTCATTCAAATAATATGGGTCCATTTCATTGGAAAAATAGATTTTTAAGAATTAATGAAATCAAACGAATACAAACATTTGATGATGATTATAATATTACTGGAAGCTATATAGATCAATGGCGACAAATAGGCAATGCCGTTCCTCCATTAATGGCAAAAATTGTTGCAGAAGAAATTAGAAAGCAATATTTTTCTAAGTAATCATTTTGAATAATTATTTGAATTCTAAAAAATTTGCAACTTTTTTGCGACTTTTTGAATTTTTGGCACAAAAAATACGCCTGGCGCGATTCGAACGCGCGACCCTCTGCTTAGAAGGCAGATGCTCTATCCAGCTGAGCTACAGACGCATAGTTTATG
>Ga0256405_10007659_pt1 | contig 16013 bp, 22 predicted proteins | sample RumenRJG_02DNA_FD_189096 | JGI IMG/M metagenome (GOLD analysis project Ga0256405, IMG submission 189096) | Bovine rumen microbial communities from Lethbridge, Alberta, Canada - RJG_02 | ecosystem: Host-associated > Mammals > Digestive system > Stomach > Rumen | place: Canada: Alberta... | reverse complement strand
TTACAATTCATCGTAGATACCTCTTGTTCTTTTGAATTTTACTAACGTCCAGGTCAGTAATGATTCAAATCTACTTGAGGTATTTTTATATGTCAACCCCCTGACACTTTATATTATACAGGAGGCTCTCTACTCCGTAAAGAATCACAAATGGCTGGTGGCATAATGGACAAAGAAAAGCAAAACAGGACGTTTCCTGAACCGGTGCCGGAAGATTTCACCCTTTCCATGGCTCTTATCGACTGCCTGCCCATCCTGTTCTTCAGCATCAGCTCCGCCATCCTGGCGGCACGCTTCGACAGCCGACTGTTTCGAGCAGGCGTCCTGCTGGTGATCCTCGCCGGCGTGCTCAAGGCCGGATGGAAATTCGTCATCGCCCTGCAGCACAGGGATCTGCGCTTTCTGAACAGACAGATGCGCTATCTGATGCCCGCCGGATTTCTGCTCGTCATTCTGTCGCTGGTCGTTGACCGCAGCAGCTGGTCCATTGAGGCTGTAATCCGCCACATGACAAATGTGCCGCCGCTCTTTTTATTTTTAACCGGAGCCGCCGGCATGGGTCTCATGGTGTGGTTTGCCCAAAAGAAAGACCGGCGCGACGCAAAAGCAAACTGGAAAGAACAGATCACAAACTCCGTCGCCCAGTTCTGCATCATGCTGGGAATCCTGCTTTGAGCGGTGCTCATTTATAGTTTCCCATTCTGATCGGCTTAATATCATCCCTCTTCAGCTTCCTTTTATACTATTATCTCGGTCTTGCTGCCACCTGTTTTCTGCTTTGTCACGACTATCTGATGGTCTATCTTGTCTTCGAGTTCCTGAACGTGGGAAATTATTCCTACCATACGGTGGCCCTCCGTAAGGCTTGTGAGTGCACGATATACGAGATCCAGCTTTTCAGAATCGAGACTCCCGAATCCCTCATCTACAAACAGCGTATCTACCTGGATGCCTCCGGCCGAGTTCTGTATCTCATCCGAAAGTCCGAGTGCAAGGGAAAGAGATGCAAGGAACTTTTCTCCACCTGACAGTGACCCCACTTCACGCTCTGTGCCATTGTAATGATCCATTACAGATATCTCAAGGCCGGACTGGCCCTGGTTATTGCCTTCTCCGACCTTCCTTTTCAGTTCATACTGGGCATTCGACATGATCACGAATCTGGTATTCGCTCTGGCTATGACTCTATCAAGCCACACCATCTGCGCATATGCTTCGAGCTTTACCTTGCTATGCCCCTTTATCTTTCCATTTGCCGTTTCATCCAGTGCGTGCACCAGCTTATATCTGTTCTCGAGATCTGATATCTCTGTGAGACGTTCCTGAAGTCCACTCAGCGCATCAGAATTCTTCTCTATCACAGTGTGAAGTTCCTGGAGTCTGTTCTGAATATCTGATACCTTTTCCTGAAGCTTCTGCTGTTCTGCCGTCTCCTTTTCAATATCGATATCCTCTGACTTCTTCAGCTGATCCTTAAGCGCAACGATCTGTCCATCTATGCTCTTATAATTCTCTGTTGCATCCTTCAGATGCTTATCAGCCTGATCATATGCCTTTTTCATGTCAGAAAGCTGCTTTTCAAGAGTCATTATTTCAGCTGCAGCTTCCTTCTTACTGGCAAACTCCAGATCTTTGCTTAGTTTCTCCCGATTCCTGATCTCAGCTTCAAGGGATGTCCTCTTTGCTGTAAGAGAATTATTAATCTCTGCTATCTTATTTTTCAGTGAGTCAATATCCGTAGCAAGAGCCGGCAGCGATTTTTCTATCTTTTCCTTATTCTTCTTTTTCTTATCGAGATCGGCTACTTTTGCCTCCGCATTCTGCAAGTCCTCTGCTGTCTTTTGCAGAGCTACTTCTATCTCCCTGCGGCATTCCGCCATATCATCTGATGTCACATAATCCTTCATGCGCTTTAATAGCTCTGACTTCACAGTATCTGCTTCTGCCTTAAGACCACTTGCCTCGCTGCTTGCAGCAGATGCCTTCTTTGCTGCATCATCGGCCTTTTTCCTGAAAGATTCTATGTCATTTTCACTCGGGACATTATCCTCTTTCTGGGCTGGTAATGGGTGATGAGTACTGCCGCAGACCGGGCATGGAATACCTTCTTCAAGCGTCTCTGCCAGAATGCCTGCCTGTCCTGCGAGAAACAGATGATTTTTCTCACTATACTCTGCCGCCTTTTTCTCAGCATCCTGCTGGAGTTTCACAAATTCATCCTGCTTCTTCCTTAGCGAATCCAGTTTCTCATCATAATCATCCAGACTTTTCGTTATATCATTTAAGTCATTCTGACGATCTTTCAGGCCTTTTAGCTCATTGTCCGCTGCAACATATTCTTCTCCTGCTTTTGCCAGATATTCTAATGCCTCATCAGCCTTTTTCTTCTGATCTGTTTTCTTTTCCAGTTCATCAGACTTTTCGGTGCCATCCGTCTGGAGTGATGCAACCTCCTTTTTCAGAGAATCAATATTCTTATCAGCCTCATCCAACGCATCATATGAAGAAAGTTTTTCCTGTCTGAGTGCTATGGTGTTGCTTAGTTCATCGTGCTTCTCATTTGTCGTTTCTGCCCTATCGAAGGCCTCCTGTGCTGCCGCCTTTATCTTCTCTGCTTCTTCAAGGAGACCTTCGTTTTCCCTGATCTTCGCCTTTACCGCTTCTATATTCCTTGCTGTACCGATGGCCTGGTTTACTTTTTCAAGAGCAGCGTCGTTTTTCTTCTGCTCCTCCTTGAGAGAGTTCTGCCTTTCCTTATCTTCTGACAGCATTGTAGCAAGCAGATCTACTACTTCCTGTTCAGTCATATGACCATTGACTGCCTTATCTACCTCTATCTCGTGAAGGCTGTTCTCTGTGCAGGTGATCCCCTTCACATACTGTTCAGAACTCTTCTTTGCATCTTCCATCTGACCACGGAGTTCCGTTGCATCTTTTTCGATCTGTTTTGACAGCTCATCATATAGTTCTGTCCTGAACAGGTCACGGAATATCTTTATTTTCTCATCGGTCTTTGCCAGAAGTAGCTTCTGAAAATCACCCTGTGCAAGCATGACAATCCTGGTGAATTTATCCTTATCGATTCCCAGGACATCAACCACTTTCTTATCTACACTTGTTTTTCCGGATATGACAGTTCCATCCGGAAGTGTGAATTCTGCCGATGCTGTCTCCGTTGCAAATCCTTTGCCACGCAGTTTCGGACGCTCATATTCAGGATTTCTCTTTATGAAATATTCACTGCCGCCATGCTCAAAAGTGAGCTCCACCTCTGTCGGCGTTTCTGGCTCGGCATATTTGGAGCGGAGCATTCTGACCTCTCTGTCCCTGCCGCTCGCCTCACCATACAGCGCAAATGTGATCGCATCGAATATAGTGGTCTTTCCTGCCCCGGTATCTCCCGAAATCAGATAAAGCCCCTCTGTACCCAGTTTATTGAAATCTATCTCTTCTCTTCCTGCATATGGTCCAAACGCAGACATGGCAAGCTTTTCAGGTCTCATATCAGTCACCCCACACTTTCTCTATCAGCGATGAAACATATTCCTTCTGTTCATCCTTCATGCTCTGGTTGTTCTGCAACTCGTAGAATTCTTCAAAAAGCTGCTGCGGAGATTTCTCATCCACCTTTGCATCTCCCTCTATGGTCTGTGCAGTTCTGGTACGCTTATTGTCATATTCGAGCTGCATGATATTCGGATAGACGACACGGAGCTTTTCTATAGCAGAAGGTATATCTTCTTCATCCGTGAGAACTATTTTCACATAATCGTCTGTATCGGTATCCTTATAATTCTCGCGGTTCATAAGGTCATCATATCTGCCCCTGATGACCCTCATATCATGCCTCGGAGTGAGTTCATGCAGACTGATACTGACATTTCCTTTTTCGAGAAGATCTACTTCTACTACAGACTTTTTGTCATGCTCTTCAGAAAATGAATATTTGAGTGGTGTTCCTGAATACCTGACAGTATCTCTGCCTGTTTTCTGTGGTCCATGTATGTGGCCGAGCGCTGCATAATCAAAGTCATCATAATTTGAAGCACTTATATTATCGAGACCGCCAACTATTACTTCTTCGGATTCACTTCTTTTAGCGCCTGTCACAAACTGATGTGACAGGATCACATTTCTCTTCGATGTATCTACATTCAGATCAGAGACTACAGTATGTATAGCGTCATCATATGAGTTAATGCCTTCATCCGGGAAATATCTCCTTACATCCGCCGGTCGAAGGAATGGAAGCAGATAGAAATATACTTCTCCATATTCATCAGATTTTCTGAATACACTGACCTTACCATCATATACAGGACTTATATGTATTCCGCTCATATCTATTATTGACGATGCATAAGCGAGCCGCTCTGCCGAATCATGGTTCCCGCTTATGATACAGGTATCCATCCCGGTATCGGCATGCTCCTTTGCCAGTTTTTTAAGAAAAACATCCAGAAGTGCCACTGCCTCCGCAGATGGCTGCTTCACATCATACACATCTCCTGAAATCAGAAGGACATCCGGCCTTTCCTCTTCAATCATCTGTATGATCTCTGTCAGTATGTATCTCTGATCCTCAATCATCGAGAAACCATTCACTTTTTTCCCAATGTGAAGATCTGATATGTGAAATAACTTCATAAATTAGCCTCCCTGTTCGTTCTCCTTGTAGTTGTTGGAAGCATTATTCTCCACGCTGATTACAAGAGCTTCAAGCTCGTCATTTGTCTTCCTGAATCTGCCAAATAGTCCCATATACGCCTCAGATAAGAATTCCTTCCAGATGGTCACACTCGTGCTGAATGATTTCTGCAATAAAGCCAGAAAAACTCTGACTGTGCTTCTTGAAGTCCATGTCCTATTTCTGTCCCAGGAAAAATGTATCGTGATTTATCTCTCGTACCATATAAAAATCTCCCCATCTTATTCCACGTAATCAATGCAGACCCTTGACTTCACATTCGGTCCGATGATTCCATCCTTTATCTTCACATGGTCAGGATGGACTGCATAACCATTCAGTGCTTCCTCATCTGTAAACGAACAGTCAAGCATCAGGTCTGCATTCGATGACGGCAGAATATCCGCCTGTACATGGATATCGATAAGTCCCGGAATCCTGCCCTGAAGAGCCTCCAGCTTTTCCTTTATTTCCTTCCCCAGTGCCTTCTTTGTGTCATCTGAGAGTTCATCCTTAAACTGCCATAGAATTATATGTTTTACCATTTGTGTGCCTCCTTGATTCTAACTGCTATTGTATCAGTGCAACTCCAGCCTGGTCTTTTGCAAGCAATCCTTCCGTCTCAAGTGCAAATGAAGAGAATCTTCCATGAAAAATCACTTCTTCCGTAGTTCCCGCTCTTCCATATATTCCTCATGCTCTGTGCGCGACATACATACTGGCCCGATCGGAGTATCATAAACTTTCCTGTCTGTCAGATCTGGTATATCAGCTTTCTTATCTGTATCTGTTATAGCTTCACTCATTTTCCCTGTCCTAATACTCTTTTTCTATATCGCCTCTGATACCATACTCATCCCTGAATTTCTGAAGGTCTGAGTCACTGCGTATCAGCATCACATCATCAAAGTGACCCGTCCCCAGATCCTTGAATCCAGCCACTTCCTCACCATTACATATGCTACAGTGGATCACCGGCTTCTGTTTATCAGGATCATAAGATTTCTTCTCCGTCTTTTTCTTAAAGAGTCCCATTTATTGTCCCTCAGATCAGTGTAACAAGCAGCACCGCCGCCATACTTGTAGCCTCCGTGATCAGCGGAACCATTGCTGCATAAAATGCCTTCATCTCTTCCATACGATAATAAAGCACATACAGGATCATACTGACCACGACCGCAGCCACTATCACAGCAAGCAGTATGAAAAATCGTATATCTGACAGATTACCCGCTCCATCAAGAGAACTGATCACTGTTATTTCCAGCGCTGCCCAGCCTGTAATCAGCAGCAGTTCAGTCGTTACCTGTCTGTGAAAGATAAATCTCGTTACGATGAGCAGCATCACATAAAGCAGGATCCATCCTATTACTGCCTGGCCACCTGTGATTTTCATTCTGCCGGTCTTCGGAATGACGTTCGCTCCATATATCGACACAAAGACCCCCGCCAGTCCACAGAATGCCGTGATCATAAGCAGGATTCCGTTCAGTCCTCCCGCCCTATTCACCTCAACGCCTGGCCTGTAAGATATGCTCCACCATATCAGGTAAAAAATACAGCAGATGATCAGCAGGATCTGCCCCACTGCTATTTTTCCAAATGCACTATTCAAGATAGTACGCCTCCTTGACTCCCTATTTTTTCAGAACCCACTGTCCTGCTCTTTTACTGCCTGTATGTTCCAGCTTTCCGTCATCCTTCAAGTGATTTAAGATTGTAATCACCTGCATCCTCGACAGATTTGTCGCCTTCTGAAAATCCGCCTGTGATACAGATGGATTCTTCTTTATCATACCGATGATTTTCTTTGTATTAGCCTCTCTGGCAGCAGCTGTCTGAACTGATGAAGCAGCTTTTCTCGACGATTTGCTCGATGACTTCTTCGCAACTTCCTTTGCTTCTTCCTTGCGCTGCTGCTCCAGAAGTGCTTCCTGCCTTGATTTCAGACCGACATCCTCTGGTATGAGGGTAACTGTACCATCTTCATGTACGAATGCCAGGATTCCAATGCCTTTATTCTTCACTGAATTGAATACCGGATCAGAATCACGGAGAGCCATAAATGCTTTCAGATTCTTCACATGAGAACCGATATCAACAAATCTGAATCTAGCATTATCCTTAATCTGGTCTTCGATAAATGAGCAGTCAGGGCAGGTGTGCGTCCCATAGACTGTAATAACCGATGTATTTGGTTCCTCACCAGCAATGATCCAGCTTCCCTTCTTACTTGTACCCTCGCGGATAATCTTCCCATCAGCCCGAAGCTGCTGCAGGATGGTATTCACCTTCAGCAAAGACATCTTTGTTGTCTTCGCAAGCTCACGCTGCGTGATATTGGGCTGCTTGCGAAGTGCAGCAAGGATTTTCTCTATCCTTTCATTGTCATCAATCTGCGAGCCCGAAACTGAATTTTTTTCAACAGTTTCCACCTTGCGAGGCTTCTCTTCAATCCGCTGGCATATATCATTATAACCATCATCGCCGAGATTATTCATAGCCCATTGCTTTGCCTCATCTTCCATCAGAGGCAGAATAGCTTCACTGCGCTCCCAGGAATCCGACCCGGTCTGTTTCGCATACTTCGTGAAGATACCGCCAGAGCCATATAGAAAGAACTCTCCTGATTTCTTCCTGTAAAGAGTTTCAGTGAACCAGCGTTCATCACTGTGGTTTATGGTCTTACCACTACCATTGTGAGCAATAGTTTCAGCTGTTTTCGTATTATAGGCTACCCCGTTGATATTGTCCTTTGCCAATGTAAACTCCTTATGCGTTTTTCCATATAAAAACGCGTGAAAAACGCATTAAAATTCATGCTATTGTCTATTTCTATTATTCCTTGAAAAATGCCATTCTCCAGCCATTCAATTAAATATTTTTAACTCTCTTATGCGTTTTCTTGCGCGTTTCGCCCATAAAAAACGCGCAAGACTTATTTATTTCCATCTATCAAACTATAACTTGAATATTTCCCTTTCTTATTCAACACAAGAATTTTTTCTTTTCTCATCCTATCAAGTGTTGATCTCGCCTGCTGTCTTGTAAAGCCACATAGTTCACGCACCTTCTCATTCGTAATCGATCCACCTTTTGTTGTGTACTCTATTATATCACTAAAACTTCCCATAGCAAAAATGGGCTTGTCGCCATGAAAACTCAATAATTATTCAAATCGGATCTCCGTACCGTAAATACAGTGAGTGAATATCCCAGTAAATATGATAACATATTTTCGTCATTTTCACGATTTCGATATCGTCTGCAGCCTTCGAAAACAAAAAAACGGTGTAGCCACTCCTACATGACTACACCGATATTTCATGACAAATGCCCCTGTGGCATTTGTATTCAGGGATAGAAAATTCCTATGTGGAACCCCGCTTCGCGGGGCATTTTCGCTTATTCTTCTGCTTCCGGGCTGTTGATACATCGAGTCGAGTCATCACCTGTGTAGAAGCGGGAGCAGTAGAAGGATACCAGAGGTACTGACAGCACGATACCGAGAGTTCCCGCAAAGCCGCGGATCACCTCTATCCCTATCTCCGTCATATCTATCACCTGCAGATACGGCATACTGTAGGCGTATATGAGGATCATCGTATTGATGCTGCTTCCGGCAAAGGCGAGGATCAGCGTATTCGACATCGTACCCGTCATGTCTTTTCCGATATTCATACCGGAGCGGAAGAGCTCCCTGGCGCTGATGTCGGGATTTTTCTCTTTAATCTCGAGAAGTGAGGCTGAGATCGAAACTGCCACGTCCATCACTGCTCCGAGGGAGGCGATCAGGATTCCTGAGAAGAACAGTCCCCCGATATCCAGGTGACTGTTATCCGCTACATAGATAAGATTTTCGATATCACTGACATTATACCCGTCAATCCGCAGGATAATTCCGAAGAACCACGCGAACAGTCCGGCGATAATCACTCCGGTCACAGTACCCAGTGCTGCACAGAAGCCCTTTTTGTTCATACCGCAGATCAGATACACCGATACCACAGTTATGATTGCTACAGATACTACAGCTGCAAGAAACGGAGATATTCCGATATATAGGAAAGGCAGGTACAGCCAGATAATAGTGACGAATGTAAAAATCAGAGCCAGTGTGCTCTCCACTCCCTTCTTCCTGCCCACAAATATCAGTGCGGCCGCCAGAGAAAGCGCTATGATATACATCCCGGGACGTCTGTCATAGCTGTAGACACTCGCGCTCAGCTCTCCCTCGTACTCAGAGAGCTGCAGGATGACATGAGTGCCCTTCTTACAGTAGGTACCGTAGAGGTATCCGTTCATGTTTGTCGCGTCGGTGGTCTGCCCCTTGTATCTGCCTCCGGTGATTCTTGCTCTTACAGTCTGCTGCCCACTGTTTACGTACTCTCCCGCTGTGTTGTCCTCCACTACCTTTGTCACTGTCGCCGGTACGAAGTACATATCTCCGTCTGTATAAAACGAGGCTTTTTCTATCCTCGTGTTGAGTAGAAAAAGCCCCAGGCCGTACAGACAGAAGAATATGATTAATACTATTCTCTGTCTTTTCATTTTTACCTTAAGTTATTACTTGGTTGTCTTCTTCGTAGTTGTCTTGGTTGCAGTATTTTTAGAAGTTGTCTTGTTGGAAGTCTTCTTGGTGGTAGTCTTCTTCGCAGAAACCTTCTTTAAGGACTTTATAGCCTTCTCAAGACTGGTCTTTACAGTGCTTACCTGCTTGCCGCTGACTATTGATGAGCCGTCATAGAGGGTCTTGTCGAGGAGAGTGGAGAAGCCCTTTACAAGTGTGCTTGTATTGTTCTGCTTATACTTATCCTGTGCATAGCCATAGTAATCCACAGGATCCTTTGGACCTGCTGTATCAAGCGAGCTGTCATAGGCCTTTGTCATAGCAGCAGCGCCCTTGTCTGTAGCTGTCCAGTCCATTACACCCTTCACTGCAGCTGCGGCATTCTTTACCTTGCTGTAGGAATCGGCTGTATATGCACTCTTCTTAATGCCTGTTGCCTGAGTATAGAGATCCTTGACGCTGGTCTTGGTCTTTGTCTTTATCAGGGTGTAGTCATTCGCGTACTTGTTGCCATTATAGTCATAGGTCTCGAACTTTATAGAGTCTCCGTCGAACGTTATGGCTGAGTAGGATGGCAGCTGCGCGTTGGTACGCTCTGCGATATAGTACTGTCTGGTCTGGTTCAGCTTGTAGAACTTTGATCCAGAAGCCGAGCCTGCTGTGATATAGAGGGTTCCGTCCGGGTTCGTAGCTGAATCATAGCCGTAGTTTATCGCGGTTCCGTCCTCCAGCAGATATGATCTGGAGTAGGTATGGTCATGTCCGGTAAGGGCGACATCGATATTGTACTTATCCATAAGCGGTGCAAAGATTGCTCTCAGGTTCGCTCCGTCAGTATCTGAATGAGGCTCTCCGCTTCCGTAGATATCGTGGTGGAACATCACTACTCTCCACTTGGCGTCCTTGTGGCTTGCCACTGCCTTTTTAAGGAGTGCGTCATGCTCTGCCGCGTTTCTGTTGTTAGAATTGATCGAGATGAAAAGTACATCTCCGTATGAGAAGTAATAATCGCATCCCGAATTCGTAGCTCCGAGACCATCTGCTGAATTCGGATTATTGTAGTGCCACTTGTAGTCGTTGCCCTTCGACTCATGGTTTCCGATCGTAGTGGCTACCGGAAGACTTCTAAGGATTGATGAGTAGGTGTAGCCTGCGTACTCGCTCTCACGGATGCCTGTGGTATCCGCACTGTCTGCACTTGAGAAGTTGATCTGGTCTCCTGCAGAAAGCACAAAGGCTGCGTTCGGAAACTGCTTTGTGGCCTGAGTCAGGGTCTTCGTCCAGTTATAGGTATCAGCTGCGATGTTCTCATTTACAGCGTCAGCTCCCAGCTTCCCGTCATTATCTCCCGATGCTCCGATCTGCGGATCGCCAGCGAGAATTGCCGTAAAGGATTCGGATGACTTCGGTGTATAGGTGTAGGTCTCTGACCAGCTGCCTGCGCTCTTGTCATCGGTGTACTGATAATAATAGGTCTCGCCTGCCTTGAAATAGTTCTTTATCTCTACGTGGTTTGCTGCCTTGTAGGTATTTACCCGGTTCTTTCTGTCTATGTCTGTGACTGTCGCATCGTAGACCCTTGCATCAGACATATCGCTCTTTGTCGACACCCTCACGGCTGCCTGCTTCTTCTCTTTGGAATACCAGGCGAAGTTCAGGTCATCCTCTGTCTCTCCCGGGGTAAGCATTATTTTGCCCGAATCATTGGCCTCCTTACCCTTCCAGGTACTTTTGTTCCAGCTGGCAAAGCCTGAATCGGCCTTTGTCTCCTTGTTAAGAGTGGAGCTGGCGTCCGTCTCACCGTAACCGAATGCTGCGATCTGCGGAATTGCAGTAGCTACTACTGCAGCGGAAAGGATGGCAGCAGCTGCCTTGATCTGCTTACTTTTCATTCTTTTACCTCGTCTTTCTGACTTATCATTTCGTTACGAGAAAAATTATATGGGTTAAATGTAAAGCCTGCCATCACATTTACGTTAATATTCGGTTAATTGTCTGACAAAAGGAAAATTCTATGTAAAAGCTGTGAAAAATCTAGAGCAGTTCGAATTCGTTCTTATGGTAACGGATCAATCCATCCTTTGCCATACGGGAGAGCTCCGCGCTCATCGCCGACCTCTCGACCGAGAGATAGTCCGCGAGCTGCTGCCTGTATATAATCATTATAGGCCTGAGGGCTCTTCTGTTTCAGATAATTGAGTTCCTCCGGGGTCAGCTCCTCACCTCCGTCTATCAAGCCTTATATCATTATCATGATGATGTCGAGGCCGTACATTTCTCCGCATCGATTGCTATCACAAGCATCAGCGCACATAAAACATCTTCTTCTCTTGCCACATCGATCACATAGGTATCTGTCATATGGAAAAGCTCTTTGGTGATAAAAGCAATGACCGTACCACTGCTATCCTCTATACGGTAATCCCATCCCATGAAATCCCCTGTCACATGCCAGCCATTGAAATCGATGTCATAGCTTGGCCGGAGAAAAGAGATCCTGCGCTTTAACATTCCCTTATACTGTCCGTCCATATACAGCTCGAACTTCGGAAGCATCGTAAGGACTTTCTCCTGAACCACCGCCAGGTCCTCTCCATTCCTGTCAAGGATATGAAGGCAGTGCCCCCACGAGAGCTGACTTTTCACAGTATATGCGGTATTCCCGGCTTCATCATAGATATCAAAACTGTCAAACCAGGAAAACAACCTCTGTCTTATCCTGTACTTCATTGTCTGTCCTCTCCGCAGATCTCAGCACTGTCTTTACAGTTACAGACTTTTTCATACTTAATATCTTACACCTCCATATGAAAACTATTCTATCAGAAATACAGGCAAAAAAACAGAGCCCCGAAGGGCTCCTGATAATCATTTATCATCATCTTCCCAGAACAGCTCATCAAGCGTTTTGTCCAGCGCCTTGCAGATACTTATGCATAGATTTATAGTAGGGTTATAATCTCCTTTTTCTATTGCATTTATTGTCTGCCTAGATACGCCAACCTTGTCTGCAAGCTCCTGCTGGGAATAATCCTTAAGTGCCCGGGCGGATTTCATCCTGAGATTTTTCATTCTGCATCCTCCTTTATCGCCCGACGCAACGATAATATTGTAAGCTTTATAAATATGAGTAATCAACATCTAATGCACATTTAAGACATATAATGCTTTTAAAAAATCAATCTGTGACAGCTATACGTTTCTCCAAGCTCTCCTGTCTATAATAGTTCCTGTCACCTCTTTCGGAACTACCGTCATAATGGTATCTCCAATAATCCCTATTTCGTTTATTTGTCTGATGTTGAGCCTGTTGTTTCTTCTGATGGCTTTTCCGCCATTTACCCAAAACCTCTTTTCTTGCTGCGTTGACCTTATGGTTGATATAATTGCCCTGTCTTACTGTAAGAGCCTGCGCATAGGCTATCTGTATGCGAACCCAGAATCTGCACTGGCGATAGACCTTCTGCGCTGAATCCCAGTCTGTAGCATTATAAATTTCATGCTGAAAAGCTTTTATCGCTCTATATGTCTCTTCTACATTCATTTACTCTAATCTCCTCTGATTTCAGATATTTTCTGGATTTTCTGCAAGTACCTCAAGAGCCTGATCAAACATATCCCTTGGAATAAAGACTGCATTCGGTCTGACCTTGTCCTTGCTGTTATCGTAAATTTTAAGTCCCAGCTTACTATTGAGATTTTCAGCATCAACATCTGTTGCGAATACTACTATCGAATTTTTTACAGGCCAATTCCTTGTCTGTTTCCTATATGACAGAGATGAGCCTCCCTTCATAATACAATATGGTGATGAATCAGAGAATCCATCTATTTTCTCATTGAATACGATGCCCTTCTCTTTTGCATAATCTACCAGTCTCTTCACAATCTGCTCACTTCTTTTTGTTTCATCAAATACTATCATCCTGTTTCCTCCTGTTCTTAGTCAGCATTTTCATCAATGCCATTTTGTATTGGTGTATTTACCAAATCTACCGTTCCTACCTTTTACGATATGTTCTTTATACTCCATAAGAGATGTCACCATCTCATATGACCATCTTAATGGACGACCCTTTACATGTTCGAGCTGAACCGGACGAGGAAGATATTCCTCATCCACAATCTGCTCTGAAAGTTCCTTTCTTTCCCACTTATACCAGTTAGTGAGGGTAAAAGTCGATATTCCTAGCATCTCACAAACATCGTTTCTTGAATAAATACAGCCCTTTGTCTCCATAATCTTTACTCCTCGTCAAACATTCTCGCAAGCTCATCTTCTTCGCTTCTCAGCTGCGTGTGTAATAATTCCATTTCCTCAACGATTTCCTTTGCCCTGGCCTCCATTGCTTTCTGTTTCTTCTCTTCATAAACAGGGATTCTGATCTTAGGCACATCCGAAATCCTCAATATTGGTGTCCCAGAACCTACGGCAAGCCTTCTCATCTCTTCCTGTCCTTTTTTACTGCTCAGAAAGCACTTGATGTACTCCGGAGTCACTTTTCTTTGATCTACACCAAGTATATAAATATTTCCGATTACTAGATAAGCATCATATACATTAAATACAGCCGCCTTAAATGGCGATCCAGTTTTACTTAAAAGAATATTTCCATAAAAGCAATCATTTTTCTGATTGCGGGTTTCAGCATGATAATAATACTGATCTTCAACAACACCATTTGATATCTGTGATGGAATAATACATTTCTTATAGGCCACATCTTTGGAAATGTATTTATCCATCTCAGAAGCTTTCAATGTCATCCCACGTTTTATACTTGTCAACAGCTCACCTAATTCGACTGTTTCAAGTGATGATTCCTCTTTTTCAATATATCTGATTGGATTAAGATTATAGCCCGTTTCCGATATTTCATTTACCGCCTTCACTATCGCATCAGATGAATTTTTATATCTGTTATAAATCTCATCCATCATATCTTCGGTAAGAGTGTTTACGCGTCTACCGCCCACACGAATTGGATGGTATATATCAGTTGCATCAATGAATCTGATTTTTTTATTATCATGACTAAATATCACCAGGAAGGAGTTGACCCATGTACTAACAAACATCTTATCAGGTAGAGCTATAACACCCTCCACATATCCATTCTCACATAGAAAAGATCTATATATCTCATTGGATTTATTTGTAAGTTCTCCAGCTGTCATTACACTTACTACCCTGCCTCTATAGTTTGTCATCGCTATTGCCCATGCAGATAGATCCCACTGATACAGATAGCTGTATTCGTCGTCAGGAAATTCCTCCCACAAATCTCTTGCAGAATGTTCAGATTGGACAGGTTCTCTTTTCCCGGATACATTAAACGAGTCAACAAACACCTTATCTATATTCCTATCAGTTCCCATGACATAACTTATATTATCATAACCACAGACTACAGAATAAATATTAGCATAGGTTATTGGCGCCATATAGTCCTCGCTGGCAATATTTACGTATTCACCCATACCAATATTTCTCATACTCCTTAATGCAAAAGACCCTAGTATTGGATTAGCATCCATAATCCTGTCATCACCACTAATCTCAAGCATTCTGTCTGCAAGATCAATAATAGATTCCGGAACCTCTTCGCGCACTGAAAGATTCGGATCTGTCTTTAAAACACATGCTTTTAGATCATCGATAGTATATTCATCGGCTATTAAATAAAATCTTTTCCAGACCTCTGGGACATCCAGCTCATCAAATAAAAGGTTTTCGACTATAGCAGCCAGATAATCATTCACATGAGCTGAATATGCTTTATATAGCTCATCTGCTGTCTTAATAGAAGGATTTTTCTTTATTTCCCATAAGAGATAACATGCTGATATATGACTGACTTCTCTAAAGTATGTATCTTCGTCAGAATCTTTTTTCTCCGGAAATATTTTTTCCCAGATATCCTCAGTCATATTCTCCGCCTCAGCTATAGATATATCTTCAAATTTCTTATGCATAATATAACTCCTTTTCGGTTTTTGTTTTCCAAATTGTTTTGTTGAGAACATAATAATCTCTCGTATAAGAATTGTCAAGAGTTTTTTGGAAAGTATTTTCCAAAAATTATTACTGTATAATAAATGCCATCAGTATTATTAATACTGATGGCACTGATAAACTCTATCTGTTCCCTGTGAACGAACTCAAAACATCATCCCAATGTTCATATTTATTTACCTGATCCATGTACTCAAAGCAAAGCTTCATCTGCTCATCCTCAGATTTAATTTCTGGACAGTATGCTTTGAAAAATCCCATTCCGGGCATCAATGTGTCTTTATTTACAACCATCACTGAGACAGGTGGCAGACCATTTTCTATACATGCAAACGAAATTCTCCCTAACGGCTGCTCTATGTTCCTTGGATTCATTGGAAAGCTGAGCTGATTCGACAGATCTCCATATGTAATGAACTTACCCGGATTGCGGATAATAAATGTCAACAACTTTTCCGCAATTTCTATAACCTGTCCATCTTTACAATCTTCAGGTACTATAAAGTTCTCCACCATGATTTTACCTCCAATAATTGTCCATTAAATGAGCATTGTCTATTAAAGTTGTCCATTTATAATGCAACCATGCTCTTTGGCTTTGCCAAATCCTGTCTTTTATAAGTTTTATCTCAATGGACAATTCAATGTGACATTGTCCATTAAATTGTCCATTCTCTTCTACTTTAATACATATTTTGATGATCTACCCGCCCCAACAATTTCGATAATTTCTTCTTTTC
>Ga0256405_10007656_pt1 | contig 16025 bp, 12 predicted proteins | sample RumenRJG_02DNA_FD_189096 | JGI IMG/M metagenome (GOLD analysis project Ga0256405, IMG submission 189096) | Bovine rumen microbial communities from Lethbridge, Alberta, Canada - RJG_02 | ecosystem: Host-associated > Mammals > Digestive system > Stomach > Rumen | place: Canada: Alberta... | reverse complement strand
GCAGCCAGTTCGGCATTTTCGGCATTCCGCTGTTCCCCTTGTTCAAATACACGCGGGGCATGGTGCAGAAAGGCCAGAGCTATGGCTATGTCCACTGCGGAAACGGCAGCTGGTTCCCCTACCGCATCGGCTGCCCGCCGGAGATCGCCTATTTTACTTTGCGGAAGGGGTGAGGGAATGGATTTTGTGGAGCAAAAGCAGGAACTCCTTCCCGGTCTTGTCAGCATCATGATACCGACCTATGAGCGGCCCGTTTTCTTTGAGAAGGCGTTGCAGAGTGCCCTTTCCCAGACCTATTCTTACTATGAGGTCATTGTCTGTGACAACAGCCGCGACGAGGAAACGGCGGTCCTCATGCAGAAGTACCGGTCCAATTCCCATGTGCGGTACGTGAGGAACCGGGAGGCCAGGACGAAGGCGGAGAACTTCATGCCCTTTGAGCATCTGGCACGGGGGGAGTATCTGCAGTGGCTCATGGATGACGATATTCTTGCACCGGGGAAGCTCAGCCTCATGGTCCGCTGCTTCAGGAAGGAACCGAAGGTGGTTCTGGTGACATCCCGGAGGGGAATGATTGATGCCGAGGACAATTACCTTGGGCAGAGGGCCCAGGAACTTCAGATTGACGGCCTTTATGGTGTGTACACGGGAAGGGAGCTCGGGAACTGTATGCTGGAGGACTATGTGAATCCCATCGGCGAGCCTTCGGCAGCCCTTTTCCGTCGCAGGGATCTCAGGAACCACTACTGGAGGGCGGAATCCCGGGGCTACCGGGCCATCTCCGACGTGGCCATGTGGCTGGAGCTTCTGGAAAAGGGGGAATGCGCCGTTTTTCGCGAGCCCCTGAGCCTCTACCGTCGCCACGAAGCGCAGGAAGGGCAGAAGGACGATGTCATTCTCCTGAGCCGGATCGAGTGGTTCCACCTGGCGACGGAGTATTACGACAGAAGGATCTTCCTGGAGCGATGGGGGAGCTATACCCGCCTCATGAACGGCCTGTGCAAGGAGTACGAGACGGTCATCTGGCCGGAAAGGAAGCGCTTCTCCCTCTGTCCCAACTGGGAGAGATATCTGCTCTGCATCTGGAAGATGCGGGGGCTGCTGGACAACGGCCCCGCATGAGACGGGAGGCATGGAAATGATTGTATATGCAACACACAAGGGCGGGAAGTATCTGCCCCTGGAGGAGAGCCTGCGGGTGCAGCCGGAGGGCAGGAGGAACCTCTACGTGAACCTCACGAACCGCTGCAACTGCTCCTGCGTGTTCTGCCTGCGCACCATGAAGAAGATGGCGGAGGAGACCACCCTCTGGCTCAAGGAGGAGCCCTCGGCGGAGGAGGTCAAGGCAGAGCTTGACCGGGTGCCCTGGGAGTATATCAAGGAGGTCGTGTTCTGCGGCTTTGGGGAGCCGACCCAGAGGCAGGAGGTTCTGGTGGAGCTCCTGCGCTATGTGAAGGAGAAGCATCCGGGCATGCCCACGCGGCTCAACACCAACGGCCTTGGGGAGCTGGAATACGGGCGGGAGATTGCCGCGGATTTCGAGGGGATCCTGGACACGGTGTCCATCAGCCTCAATGCCTCCAATGCGGAGCGCTATCTGGAGCTCACCCGGGCGAAATACGGCATGGCATCCTTCGAGGGCATGCTTGCCTTTGCGGAGCATTGCAAGAAATACATCCCCCATGTGGTTCTGACCGTTGTGGACCAGGTGGAGAACGCCGACGAGATCGCCCGCTGCCGGGAAATCTGCAAGGAGCGGGGACTTGCGCTGCGCGTTCGGGAATATGAGGATTCGTGAAAAACACAAAAATAAACCGGCTTGCAACAATGCTGCAAGCCGGTTTACACGTGAATGACCATACATGAACAACCTCGTGTCTTGTTTCTTCCTGTCCGATGACGGTGCGCATGACGATTCCATATAGCCTCAGATACAAATCCCGGCAGAGCCGACCTCACATCCTTGCCTCGATGGACATCCTCTCACTCCACAGGCGGCACTCATCAGCCAGTCCGAAGGGTCTCCAGTCCGACAATCATCAATAGACATCCCACCCTTTCAACGACGAGAGAAGAGCCTCTTTCGGCTGCCGCTGCCACCTTCCCCCATGGGATGCTTCCTGTGGCTCGCTGGCCATTCCCCTCTGCTTATTAAGATTATAGCATAGATTTGGAGGCTTGGCAAGATTCTGATAAAAATAATTTGTCGGCCCAAAAAATTTCAAAAAAGGCTTAAGTTTTTCCAGAAACTGCCGATATATATAACAGAATAGGGAAAACCAATATGGTTCACGGAAAAAATCGAAAAAATTTCAAAAACCACTTAAGTTTTTCCGAAAACTGCCGATATATAAGGCAGAGATACAGATAATCAGCAGGCAGGCCGGAGTTCCCCAAGGGCCAGCTAGCAGCCGGAGGGCAAGGAAGGCGTGCTTGCTATTATACAACCAATGACGGTCACGGAAGGCCGTTGAGGAATAAACAACTGAAAGAATCAGGGAGGAATTAATCATGGCAATGGTAGTAAAGAACAACATGTCGGCAATCAGCACTCTGAACACGCTGAACAGGAACTCGGCTTCTCTCACGAAGAGCCTCCAGAAGGTGTCCAGCGGCATGCGCATCAACGGCGCAGCCGATGACGCTTCCGGGTACGCCATCTCCGAGCGCATGCGCGTCCAGATCCGCTCCCTCGACCAGGACAACCGCAACACCCAGAACGGCAACAGCATGATGAAGGTCGCCGAGGGTGCCGTGAGTTCCACCGTTGAGATCCTGAAGACCCTCAAGGAGAAGGTCATCAACGCAGCCAACGACACGAACACGGACTCTGACCGTGCCACTATCCAGAAGGAGCTTGACCAGTCCATCGACCAGATTGACGACAATGCCAATGTGACCTACAACGGCAAGTATCTTGTGGATGGCTCCAAGAACAAGGTGGGGACGGCTACCTACACATCCTTGACGAACCAGAGCCTGTCCACGGACACCACGGCATCCACGAAGCTGACGGATCTCAAGAGCCGCAGCGGTGATGAGCTCCAGCTCCAGTCCACGGACAAGATCACGGTTTCCTATGTGCAGCAGGGCAAGACCTATTCCACGACTTTTGATGTTGGGGACAAGACGTTGCAGGACATCTTTACCCAGGCAGAGAACATCGACAAGGACAGCAAGACCTTTGCAACGGCAGACAATAAGAGCGTGGCAGCGGCAATGGGCTCGCAGAACACAGAGGCGGCGGATGCTGCTGCGGTAAAGGCCACCATCAGCTATCTGAAGGAAGCCCTTGGCGGTTCTGTTACCACGGCAAGCGGGTCTTACCTTGCGTTCGCAAAGGATATGCCTGCCACATCGAACAATATTGGTGACTATTCCATTTCTGCTGGCACGGTATTCTCCACCGGGACTTCCGGGGCAACCGGCATCTCCACGGCAAAAGGTGAGCTGTACAAGGAGCTTGAAGCTGCTGCAGATACGGCAACCATGGCATACAAGACCATGGCGGGTTCCGGTACTGCATTGAAGGCAGCACTGGCGAATAACGGTAATAACCCGAACTTTGCGTGGACGGTTAATGGCATCACTGGTCATGAGGATTGGGCGGCAGCTGCTGCAGATTTGAAGCAGGATGCGGCGCAGAATGTCATCAATGGCTTGGGTGATGACGTAAAGGCGCTGTACAACCGTTTCCTCAATGATGTGGATGCATTTACGGCTGCTGACAAGGCTGCCGAGGATACCATGAAGTCGTATAATGAGTCCTTGGATCAGTTGAGCGCCTTGGAAAAGGAAGACACCTATAACGATAAAAAGTCCAAGTATATGGAAAAGGTGGATGCCTTTGTAAAGGAACTTGAGACGTGGGCGAATGATGCTACAACGGCTACTGTTTCGTATATGAATTCTGACCGCCAGAAAGTAGAATCTGCTGCTAATGATACCAACAGGGCATCCTTCGTGAAGACTATGGTGGCGGATATCGCCAGCCAGTTGAAGACGGTTGATGTGGCGGGTGAGACTCCTACTGATGCTGCAATTCCAACTACGGGCAAAATCAATGCGGGGATGATTCTTCACGACATCCAGGTTGCTGGGGATCAGGTTAACAAGACTCAGGCGACTACTGGAACAAATGCGGCAGAGCTTCTTACTGCCGCGAAAGCACTTGTGCAACAGAGTTCTCCCACGACTGGAGCAGCAATGGATGTAAAGACGGCATTCGATGCTATTTCGACCCAGACGGTTGCAGCGAATCTGAAGGCCGCACATGAGCAGAAGGTCGTGAAGTTTGACGGCCCGCAGCTTCTTGAAGGGGCGGACATCGGCCTTGCAGCCTCTGGTGGCAAGGTATCCACGGCCAGCGGTCAGAATGCCATCACGGTTACGGCGGCTAATGACGGCGTGAACGGCCAGATTGCCGGCTTCACCATCGGCATTACGGACAAGGACGGCAATACGAAGAAGTCCGCAGAGGCATCCCTGGATGCTTTCGAGGAAACCATCCGTGCGCAGAACAAGTCCGAGGACAATGCCATCAGTCTGCAGGTTGGCACGAAGGCAAACCAGTCCATCAAGGTCGGTCTCACTGACATGCGCTCTCAGGCACTGGGCCTCAAGGGCTCCGATGGTTCCACGCTGAACATCGGCACCCGTGAGAACGCCAATGCTGCCATCAATGTTTTGGACAATGCGCTTCAGAAGGCTCTTGACCAGCAGACCACCATCGGCGCTGTCCAGAGTCGCTTGGAGTACACCAGCGCCAACCTGACCACGGCCAGCGAGAACGTGACGGCTTCCGAGTCCACGATCCGCGATGCCGACATGGCCAAGGAGATGACGGAGTACACGAAGAACAACGTTCTTCTCCAGGCTGCACAGTCCATGCTCAGCCAGGCGAACCAGAACAGCTCCGCTGTCCTCTCGCTCCTCCAGTAATCCATATGGCAGGGAGTGTCTGCAAGGCAGACACAGAGGTAGATTGTTTGAAGCCTCCCCCAGAAAGGGGGAGGCTTCTTTGATAATGGAAGGGAAAACACACTTTGAAGGGGGAAGGGCGATGATACGGATATCTGCATGTGTCATTGTGAAGGACGAGGAAGAAAATATACAGCAGTGGCTGGATGGCGTAAAAAGCATTGTCGATGAGATGATTGTCGTTGATACCGGGTCAACGGATCGAACTATGGAGATTGCAAAGGCAGGAGGCGCTGCTACGTATTTCTTTGCCTGGCGCAATGATTTCGCCGCCGCTAAGAATTATGCCATAGAGAAGGCGAAGGGAGACTGGATTATCTTTCTCGATGCGGATGAATATTTTAGTGTGCAGGCAAGGGGAAAGCTGCGTTGTTTTCTGGAAAAAATCCATGGATCGCGCAAATTTGTCTGTATCAGCAGTCCTTTGTACAATATCGACAAGGATAATGGAAATAGGCTCATGTCTACGATGATACAGGTAAGAGTTTTCCGCAATATGAGAAGTATGCGCTATAGGGGAAAGGTCCATGAGACACTTTATTGCCGGGTGAAAAAGGGAGGCCTATGTATTCCCACAGATTTTTCGATTTACCATACTGGATATTCTTCCAGTCTGACGAAGAAAAAAAATCAGCGAAATTTGGAGCTATTGTTGGAAGACATTGAAGCATCAGGAGGGGAACAACCGAGACACTATAACTATCTTTCCGTCACTTACTACAACTTGAGGCAGTATGAAAAGGCTGCGTATTACGCGAAGCTTGCCATTCAGGTGAAAGCGAAGGGAATGGAATCCACGCATATCCAACAATATTTGGTCTGGTTGCGGGCTGAGCAGGGTTTAGGTGCCTCCGGTGAGGTCCTTCAACAAATTGTCAGGCAGGCACTTTCGGATATTCCCGATCATCCAGATCTCCTCTGGGAGGATGCTCTTTTTGACTTTCACCATCAAGACTATGTACAGGCAGAGAAGAAGATTGCGCGTCTTTTGGAGCGGGTGGAAGATAAAGAGTTCATGCGCAGCTATGAGTCCACAATTCAAGCGAAGATTCCTTTTCTTGCTCACATCATCGGGTTGATTCGTGAGATGCAGGGGAGATTGGAAGAGGCACTTCAGTTTTATCGGCAAGCATTGCAAGGTTATTCCTATCGTGCGGATATGGTAGAATCTCTTCTTAATTTGATGGCGGGACGTGACCCGCAAAAGACAATAGAATATCTTGATACTATCTATGACAGGGAAAAGGACAGAGCATTTCTTGCCGGATGTCTTATGAATCGGCCTCGGGATGAGGTCTATCTTTACTATGTACGTCCAGAGGAGAATTCCTATGAATGTTTGATGGGGAAAAAGGACTTTCTTGGTGCGGTAAGGGTTGCGGCATCTGCGCTTATGCATTCTTTCGATGAGGCGGCAACTTTTTGGCAGAGGGGAGAGAATCATAGAACATGGGATGTATTGTTGCCGCAAAAGTGGAAAAATGCATCTACAGAAAGTAGTGCAATAGATGTTTCTGAGGAGAATGCATTGATTGCCAAAGTGGTGAGATTCATGCGGGAACTGGCATTGGCCTTGCTCTTTCTCCCCATAGAGGAGCTTAGGGAATGTGCAGAGGAAATTGTTCTTTTGCCAAAAGGAATGCAGGCTTGCATTATTTGCATTCACTCTCGAAGTGCACTTGAACCTGAGGAATTGGATGCATATAAAACACTCTGGAAGGAGGTTCTGAGATATGGTTCGGCGACACTTATTCGTGATTTTGGTCTTTTGGCGGAGGTGTTTGACGATAGGACAATCCTAAGTGTTGCTAAAGATCTTTGTGGAAAGAGGCAGTGGCAAGCAGCCCTTACACTTTATCAGAAGATTACAGCAGATAGCAAGGACGCAGATGCGGGATTCTGGTATCAAGTAGGGCGTTGTTTCTTTCACTGTGGGGAGAGGGAGACTGCCTTTGAATGCTTTACCAGAGCGCGTGAAATGAACCCGGAGATGCCGGAACCTCGTTGGTATCTTGTCTGGTGCAAGGAAAGAACGGGCGAGGGGGGAAGTGCATGCTGAAGATATCTGCATGTGTGATTGTGAAAGATGAGGAAAAAAATATCCGGCAATGGATGGATGGGGTAAAGGATATCGCTGATGAAATGGTTGTTGTCGATACGGGCTCAAGGGATCGCACAGTGGAACTGGCGCAGGCAGGGGGGGCCGCCGTCTATCATTTTGCTTGGTGCAATGATTTTGCAGCGGCAAAGAATTATGCGTTGGATCAGGCACATGGTGATTGGATTGTTTTTTTGGATGCGGATGAGTATTTTGCGGTGCAGGCAAGATCCAAAATTCGTGGCATTCTGGAGGAAATTCACGGTGACCGTCGAATCATCGGCATTTCCAGCCCGCTTTACAATATCAACACGGACAACAATAATGAAATCATTTCCACCGCAACACAGAATCGGATTTTTCGCAATATGAAGAAATTGCGTTACGAAGGACGGATTCATGAACATCTGGTCCATTATGCAAAGAAAACAGGTCGTTACCGGAATGCCGATCTCCTTATCTATCATACGGGATATTCTTCCAGTCTGACTCAGGAGAAAAACGAAAGAAACTTGAAATTGTTGCTGGAAGATATTGATGCAGAAGGCGGCGAAAAGCCAAGGCATTATGCCTATCTTTCGGTTGTTTATTTTAACTTGCACTCATATGATAGGGCAATCCACTATGCAAAGCTTGCAATTCAAGCGAAGACAAACAGGAAGGCGGAGTACCGTGTCAAGCAGTACTGGATATGGTTTTTGGCGGAACAGCGCAGGGGAGCGGCGGATGGGATTTTAAAGCAGATCATCGATGCGGCGCTGGCAGATGTTACGGATTTCCCTGATTTCCTTTGGGAAGATGCCTTTCTTGATTTTCAGGCTGGGGACTATGTGCAGGTAGACCGAAAGCTCACGCAGATTTTGCAGCAGATACAGGACAAAAATCTTATGAGTCAGTATGAAAGCACTATTTACGCAAGGCTTCCTTTCATTTATGCCATCCTTGGATTTGTTCGCGACTTGCAGGGACGGGTGAGAGAGGCGGCGAGTCTTTATCAGAAATCATTGCGGGAATATCCTTACAAGGAAAATGTGCTGGCCTCTTTGCTGGATCTGTTTTCCTTGGGCAAGTCAAAAGAACTTGCGGAGATACTTGGTGATATCTATGATAGGGACAAGGATCGGGACTTCTTGTCAAAATGTTTGCAGGAACGTCCATGGGATGAAGTCTATTTGTATTATGTGCGGCCTTTGGAGGGAACCTATGAGGATCTGATGTGCAGAGGAGAGTATCGCAAGGCTGTCCGGCAGGCTGCCAAAGAGCGTTCCCACCTTTTGGATGAGGCGGTGGCGATGCTTTTCCTGTCGCTGGAGGAATTCTCGGGATGCATTGATGAGCTTGCTCTCCTTCCATCGGCGATGCAGGAATGCCTTTTCCGATATCATGGAGGTGGCAGAGCGCTGACGGCAGGTGAGGCAGATGCCTATCGTACTTTGTGGAAGACGGTGCTGAAGCATGGATCCTCCGAGGTCCTGGATCGGTTTGGGCTGTTGTCGGCGGATCTTGGGGATGCGGATATCATGGAAACTGCCCGAGGCCTTTGTGACAAAAGGCATTGGCAGTCTGCGCTGGAACTCTATCAGGGAATTTCGGCAGACAGCGAGGCTGTCACATCGGAATTCTGGTACCGGGTGGGGCTATGCTTTTTTCACTGTGAGGAAAAGGGCACGGCTTTTGAGTGCTTCGTGAAAGCACAGGAAATGGGGGCAAAAATGCCGGAGCTTTCCTGTTATCTCGTTTGGTGCAGGGAATCGTAGAGCAAGGGGTATACTTTCTACACTTTCTTAAAAAGTTGTATGGAAATGCGATATAATATACGATAAAATATACCATAAGATACAAAGAACAACAATCAAAGGTGGTGATCGCGAATGGCAATGTCGGTTTTGTACAGCTCGTCCTCCATGTCTGCGCTGGGCGATCTGAACAAGAACTCGAAGGCACTGGCCAAGGATTTGAAGAAAGTGTCGACCGGCATGCGGGTGAACGGTGCCGGGGATGATGCGGCGGGGTATTCCATCTCGGAGAAGATGAGGGTGCAGCTTCGCGGGCTGGAACAGGATGTAAGGAATGTCCAGAACGGGCAGAAGCTCCTTCGGACGGCGGAGGGAGCTGTGGCATCCACGGTGGACATCCTGCGGACGATGAAGGAGAAAGCACTGAATGCCGCCAACGATACGAACACGGATGATGACCGTGCCATCATACAGAAGGAGATCGACTGCCTTGTGGATCAGGTGGACGAGAATGCCTACATCACCTATAACGGAAAGTATATCCTCAATATCCCCGGCTATACGATTCCCCTGGCAGAGGAAAGCGACGACTCGGTGGAGGCGGCTATCGTGAGAGCGCTTCATAGCGAGTGGTTCCAGAGCTGCCTGGACCTTCTTGGCGAGTCCTTTGACATGAGCTTTGACGAGAGTGGCACGACGGTGAACACCATCAATGTGGAGTTTGGCAATGACGGGGGAAATGCGCTGGCCTATGTCTCCCATACCTATAACACGGTGACGGGCGAGACGACGGGACTGCTCCTGCATATCAACATGGACTATTATGGGCAGCTTAACACCAGGGACGTGAATGGCTCGACTGCCACGGCAGGCGCAGGATATCTTGACCGCACCTTGGCCCATGAACTCACCCATGCACTTATGGCGGCAAACATTACACATTTTGATTCGCTTCCCTTGTATGTCATCGAGGGCATGGCGGAGCTTGTCCATGGGATTGATGATCAGCGCCAGTATTCCATCCTGAACTATGCGCAGAAGAGCGAGGCAACGAAAACCGCCGATGTGCTGGCGAATTCCGGCAATTACAAATCGGGGGAGGAGCCTTATGCCATTGGCTATACCCTGCTCCATTACATGGCAAAGAAGGGGGCTGACAGCACGGGAAAGTCCCAGCTGCAGGTCATCAAGGATTTCATGAAGGAATTGGACGATTCCACCGTTGGCGGGATGACTGCCTACGATGCCGCAATCAAGACTGCCACAGGGAACCTTTTCACGGACGCTGCGGCCTTGACATCGGCCTATATCAATGATGTGACAACGGATGGCGGGGATGGGACAGCCGCAGATGCGGTGCGCTTCCTGAAGGATTACTGCGGCATTGTGATGTACAATGCCGATACCGGCTCGGCTACCGGCTCGGACATGGGAGGCAGTGTCACCAAAACGGCGGAGAGCATTGTCCAGGAGGAGGGCCCCACATCGAAGTGGACCCTGCCGACCTCTGTCTCCACAACCTTCGTGGGCGGACTGACTGCCATGTGAAAGTAAATGATGGCTATCCGTACCCTAATTCAACGGAGATGAAGGTGGTGTCTGCTTATAGTAGTACGAGGAAGCTTTTACCGGCTGATAACAATAAAACCTATGGAACAGATATGCAATATACATATGTTGACCAACGCAAATGGTATGATGTGGTAGCCTCAGGTTTCCCAATACCACACTGAATGTCCTCTTCCCGCCGGAGGATTCCGATTTTGACCTGGATCCCCAGGAATCGGACTATCCGAACCCGTGGCCCCAGGAGTATCTGAGCATGAGCGACAAGGAGAAGGAGCGGTATGGGGAGAAGTACAACTGCGTGGGGGATGAGGAGCAGATCCGCAGGGAGAAATGGCGCGATGAGGTCTGGCCCTATCCGAGAAAGGGGGCCGTGGCCAGCGGGAGCTGCGTGCGCACACGGGAGAAGGCCAAGAAGTTCCTGGATGACATTGACCAGGTCATCAAGTATGTCCTGGAGGTCAGCACCACCTTTGGCGCACAGTCCCAGCGCATGACGATGATGAACTCGAACATTGTGACGGGGACGGAGAACACACAGTCCTCCGAGAGCGTGATCCGCGATGCGGACATGGCGAAGGAGATGGAAAGCTACACGAAGAACAATGTGCTGGTCCAGTCTGCCCAGTCCATGCTCTCACAGAGCAACCAGAACACGAGCGGCGTTCTCAGTCTGCTGGAATGAATGGCTTTTTGATGTAAAGGGCGGACAACTGGCGAAACCGGGATGGCAGCCCGGACAGGCAGCAAAAAGACCTTCGGGGACGGGGGTCTTTTTTGCGTGTTTTGCCTTTGGCAAAATTTGAACAATGGGTTATAATAGTTTCAAGAGGTTCGTTTCTAATCGAACACTAAATCAGAACAAATATTTTGTTTTAAAAATCTTTAGGCTATATGAGCGAGAAAATGGAGAGACAATAAAATGTTAACCAATATGCTGTACAGCATCTCACTGCAAGATTTTGATATCGACAAAAAAGAAACAAAACGTGCTGTAGAGGATTCACTGAAGGATTTCCATTTCAGTTATTGGGCTGTTCCATCCACGGCACCGGCTGATGTGGTTCGCATGGCTGGTCAGACTGAACATGGACATGCTTTTTTGCAATTATCCAACAAGAATGTCCAACTCATAATTAGTTATGACGAAAATTACAATAAAGCATTGAGTCGGTGTATTTCTTACGCACATGATAAATTGGTTGTTTTGATAGATACGCTTGGGCGTTTGAAGGCAAGGACTTCTTTTTGCGGTGTGGTGGCGCAATATGTTTATGATGATATAGATGATCCCATGTCGTACCTGAAGAAGATATTGTTTATAGATACAGGACCATCCATACTGCACAATGTGGATTTACGTTTTTCTGTAGTTTACAAAAATATGTATTATGTAAATGTAGAGCTGTCAGTTTTGTCTGATGCTGCACATAGCAAGCGTGCCTTGGGGGTCAAAGTAGATGTAAATAATAGGTACATGCTGGAAAAAGAAGATGCAATATCCGATGCGAATGATATTTTTGAAGTGGTATCGCTGCAGGAGAGCATCAATCAAGATGTTATCATGAAGTTGTTGCATGAAGGGAGGCTTGAATTGAATGAGTAGGACCCAAACTGTTTGGCAATCGGCCATGATTCCCATGGCTTTGATGATAACAGTTTCTTTGTCAACTGCACCGGGGAGGCCTTTGTTGGTTCATACGCAGAGCAATGTTGGGGATGTGATGGACAAAAGCCAAACGACAAATGATGAGAATTGGGTTAACAAAAATAAAAGCCTTAGGATATTGAGCGATATACAGGGGTTGAAGAAGAATTGGGACGGGTATGGTGCCGAATCCATACCTGCAGATGTGATACTTCTGGCTCGCAGTATCGTTGTCGCATTGAATCATCAGCCTGAGATTTATCCCACAAAGCGCAGGACGGTACAAATGCAGTATGAACTGAGAGATAGAAGTTATTTGGAATTAGAAATATATGCTGATAAAATTGAGGCGTTAAGTGTGCCGCAGAGAAAATACGAAAAGGCTCATGAATATACTATAAGTGCCAATAAATATTACGAGATAAGTGATATGGTTGATAGCTTTTATTCCTGAGGGGAAGCAAATGTCAGCAGATAATTTGTATAGAGGCATTAAGCGCTCGCAACCGTCATTTATACGGCCGGACGGGAAAACGGTAACGTCCGCCATGTTCAAGGATGAAAATGGTGTTTCTGTGGATAGGCAGATGGAGCGAACGGAAGAGGCAGCATTGGAGCAGATAAAAGCATTCTTTGCAAAGCGATTGAAGGGTGTGGCTGTTTTGTCCGAAGATGATGTGGAACAGGCTGCGGCTGCTTTGATTCCTGCGCCCACAGCCGCCAATCCTTATCATGCAGAGATTTATAAAAATACCAGAAAAGAAATGCTGACGCGGGTTCAGCAACTCAAATTGGCGGATTGCTGCAGACTGGTGTATTTGGACGAGAATGTAGAATGGAATAGATCATAATGGTCCCAAGGATTTCATAACGAAATGGAGCGAAACGAGCATGAAACGATTGGTTGTCATCCGGGGCGGCGGGGAACTGGCCACTGCTGCCGCTATTTATCTGCACAAATCCGGCTTTCGGGTGCTGATGCTGGAGAAGGCGCAGCCCACCTCGACCCGGCGGGAGGTGTCCTTTGCCGATGCTGCTTATGACGGGAAGAAGGTGGTTGCCCGCGTGACCTGCAGCAGGGAGGATGATCCAAAGACTGCGGAGAAGCGTCTCAAGGCGGGGGAGGTCATCCTGATGGTGGATCCCAAGGGGAAGCATATCCCCTATTTCAAGCCCAAAGTGGTTCTCGATGGCATCATGGCCCATGAGAACAAGGGAACCTCGCGGGAGATGGCGGAGCATACCCTTGCCCTTGGCCCTGGTTTCTGTGCAGGGAGGGATGTGGATGCGGTCATCGAGACCATGCGAGGGCACAATCTGGGGAAGATCATCTACGAGGGCTATTCCTATCGCGACCAGGGGAAGCTCAGCCTGGTGGATGCCGCAGGCGCCGTGGGACAGATTCTCTTTTCCCCCGAGGAGGGAACCTTTGAGGGGCTCCAGAACATTTCCTATCGGATACGGAGGGATGAGCCTGTGGCGAGGATTCGCCGGGAGGATGGAGAGGTGATCGGGATCCGGGCGAAGATTGACGGCGTCCTTCGGGGAATCCTGCACAGCGGGTGCCCCGTGAAGAAGGGGCAGAAAATCGTCGATGTCAATCCCGTCATGAGCCGCGAGGAGTGCTTCACGATGACCGACAAGGCCCGTTGTGTTGCGGGTTCGGTTTTGCAGGCGGTGATGGCGTGGGAAAGCAAGAAGCGCAAGCGCATCACTTTTGATTTTTGAAATTGCGATGAAACTTTTGGATGAAATCGTGGATTTCCTGTACCCGCCCCGCTGCCCCAGATGCAAGGCTTATGTGGAGAAGCGGGGGGCATGGTGCCTGGAATGCCTTCGGGAGACGGCCCATGTCCAGCGGCTGCCCCTTTCCTTGGAACTTGCGAAGCTGATGGAGGGTGGCGCATGGGCTCTGGGCCATTACCGCGGGGGGCTGCAGATGCTCATACGGGGGTTAAAATACCAGGGAAAGAAGGGGAATCTTCCTTATATCCGGACTTTTTTGCAGGTCTGCGAGAAAGAGATGGACATGCTTCGGGAAGGCATGGTTGCGGTTCCCGTTCCCCTGCATCCCGAAAAAGAAAGGCAGAGGGGATTCAATCAGGTGGAACTGATTTTCAAGGAATGGCTGCAGGAACAGGGCATTCCCATGGAGCGGATGCTTTGCCGGTCAAGGCTCACGAAGGCGCAGTACGGGCTTTCGGCAGCGGAAAGACGAAGCAATCTGAAGCATGCCTTTTCCCTGGCGGAAGGCGCGGAGGTGAGGGGGAGGGACATCCTTCTCCTGGATGATATCATGACCACGGGAACCACTTTTCATATGTGCGCCGCAGAGTTGAAAAGAGCCGGGGCAGCCAAGATTTTCGGCCTGGTGCTTGCCAGTGACCGAACATAAAGATTGCCAGCCGCTCCCTGAATTGATATAATATCTTATCTTTGAATTTTTTGTATGGAAGCGTTTGCCTTGAGGAGGTTTTTTGTTTGCGGATGAATGGTGCCCAGGCTGTCTTGGAAAGCCTGAAGAAAGAGGGCGTCGATATCGTGTTCGGCTATCCGGGCGGTGTTGTGCTGAAGCTCTACGATGAATTGTACAAGATGAAGTTCCCCCATATCCTCACAGGCCATGAGCAGGGGGCCGTGCATGCGGCGGACGGCTATGCCCGCGCCACGGGGAAGGTGGGGGTGGTCTTTGCCACCTCGGGACCCGGTGCGGCAAACCTCATCACCGGGATTGCCACGGCGAATATGGATTCCGTGCCCCTGGTCTGCATCACGGGGCAGGTGGCGAATCCCGCCATCGGCAAGGACTCCTTTCAGGAGGTGGATGTCTGCGGCATCACAACGCCCATCACGAAGCACAACTATCTGGTCAAGGATGTGAGGGAACTGCCCCGCGTCATCAAGGAGGCGTTCTTCATTGCCAGGACGGGGCGGCCGGGGCCTGTCTCCATCGATGTGGCGGCAGACGTGTTCAACACGGAGTTCGATTATGCATATCCCGAAACCGTCAAATTGCGGGGCTATACGGGAGACTATAGCGGCGATCCCGCCGAAATCGATGGGGTCATGGAGGCCGTTGAGCGGGCGAAGAAGCCCCTGGTGTTCTTCGGCGGCGGTGTGACCTCCTCCAATACCTCGGAGGAGCTTCGCGCCATCGTGGAGCGTCTGGGGGTGCCAAGCACGAGCACCATCATGGGGCTTGGCTGCATCGCCTCGGATATGAAGGGTTTCCTTGGCTTTGCGGGCATGCACGGTTCCTACGGGGCGAATATGGCCATCCAGGAATGCGACCTGCTGCTCTGCATCGGCATGAGGTTCAGTGACCGCGTGACGGGTCGGGTGGCGGATTTTGCCCCGAAGGCGATGATCGTGCATTTCGAGCTGGACCCTGCCGAGGTCAACAAGAACGTTTCGGCGGATTACCGCGTCCTGGGGGATCTGCGCTGGTCTCTGCCCATCCTGCGGGAGAGGCTGGAGGCATCGGGGACGGACTATCCTGCGAAATATGCGGATTGGCTCAAGCATGTCATGGAGGTTGCGGCGGAGCATCCCTTTTCCTATCAGCAGGAAGGGGATGCCATCAAGCCCGGGGCATTGATCCGGAAGATCAGCGGCCTGATGGACGAGAATACCATTGCCGTCACGGATGTGGGGCAGCACCAGATGTGGGCGGCCCAGTTCTATGCGGCGAAGAAGCCGCGCCAGTTCCTGACCTCCGGGGGCCTCGGCACCATGGGCTACGGGCTCCCCGCCGCCATGGGGGCGAAAATCGGCTGCCCGGACAAGAAGGTGGTGCTGTTCACGGGGGACGGCAGCATCATGATGAACTGCCAGGAATTTGCCACCATTGCCGACCATGATATCGATGTTAAGGTCGTGATTTTCGAGAACCACCTGCTGGGCATGGTGGGCCAGTGGCAGCGGCTGTTCTACAACCACCATTACTCTGCCTCCGAGCTCAAGGGCAAGCGGGATTTCGTGAAGCTTGCCGAGGCCA
>Ga0256405_10007655_pt1 | contig 16028 bp, 1 predicted proteins | sample RumenRJG_02DNA_FD_189096 | JGI IMG/M metagenome (GOLD analysis project Ga0256405, IMG submission 189096) | Bovine rumen microbial communities from Lethbridge, Alberta, Canada - RJG_02 | ecosystem: Host-associated > Mammals > Digestive system > Stomach > Rumen | place: Canada: Alberta | collected... | reverse complement strand
CCAATCCCCATAATCTCCAGTCCTAAAATTTAATTATTTTCTTTATAATTATTATAAAATATTATTTTAAATTTTATTAATTTTTATTTAATTATTAAAATGTTATAAAATATTTAAAATATTATTAAATTAATCCAATTAATCCCAACCTTCATCACCACTAACATAACCATCGCCAGCGTTCACACTTTGTCTACCTGAGCCGGGATTATCATTATTTTGAGTTTGATTTCTTTCTTTTTCCTCTTCATCTTCTGCAATCTTCGATTCAACATCAATAAAGAAATTTTCGGGAATATCTTTTCCTAAGGCTTCATAAAAATATATAATTTTATTTATTGGAATCTTCATTGCCATTAATTCATTTAGATCTTTTAAACATTTTTCATCATCACTTATTTTCTTTTTCCATAAGTCTTGTGGTCTTATTATATAAGTTAATATATTACTTTTATTTAATTTGATTTTTTGTTCTTTATTGCCTTCTAAAAATAATACTATTGTCATAAATAATCTAAGTGAATAAGCTAAATCTTCTTTACTTATATTTCGAGCCTTTTTGAAAAAGCTATCTATCATTTTTAGAGATTTTTCATCTAATTTTTCTTGATAATTTCTTATTTCGGAGGAAATATCATCATAGATGCATTTTAAATAAAAATCAAAAATTTCTGTGGTTTTACCAACAGTAAGAGTTTTATTATCTTTGAATATATTTATAAAATATTCTGATATATCTTCAACCTTATCTAATATATCTTCTATTTTAGTATCTTTATTAATTATATAATTTTGATTATTATTTTCTTTTTTATAATTATTTAAGAATTTAATAAATTTCAAAAAGTCTTTAATTATATAATCATTAACAGTATTATTTTCTTTGCAAAATTTATAAATAATGGCTTTATCCTCTAATTCTATAATATCTTTATACTTAATTTTTAAAGTAGTAATATCATTTGAAATTTGATTACTGAATAATTCGTTATTATAAATAAATTTTGTAATTGTTTCATTTTTTTCATCTGATTCATTTAATAATTGTTTATTATATAATAATAAATCAGTAATAGTTTCTTCTATTTGTTCATAATTTATAGCATATTCTCGATAAATATTATATCCATTTGGGTATAAATCTAGCATTCTTCTGTAGGATAAATTAAATAATATATCCAGAAATGAAATATTTTCAGGTAATTTTAAATTAAATATTCCATTTTGATCAAGTTGTTGTACATTTATTTTATTTCTATCACTAAGATCATATATTCCTTTCTTTTCATACAAATTTTTCAAATTTTCATTTTGAATTTTAATAATATATTTGTATATAATTTCATAATTTTTTCCATATTTATTATCATCATGTATAAAGAAATCACATAATTTATTTTCTTTTGTTAAATTTAGTTTATGCTTTATTTCTTCTAAATTAACATTTTTATAAAATTCAATAAATTTATCAAATTTTTGAGAATTTTCTTTGTATAAATCAGTATCTTTCAATACAATTTTTTCAGCTTCTTCTTTAGAGATATTATTTGAATATTTTTCACTTAATAAATTTAAAGCATCATTGAATTCACTTACACCATCAAAAATATCTTTATCTTTATTTTTATCTGATTGAGAATTTATTCTATTATTTAAATACATTCTTAATACTGAATATTTATTTTCATCTTCATCTTTTATTTTTTCAAGTAGATATTTATCATCTAAATAATTTGTATAATAAAAAAATTCATAAAATGGATATTTTTCGAAATTGTCTTTATATTGCTCAGGACCAAATTTTTCTGTTAATAAATTAATGAAAGAATTTTCATCCCCATCTATAATAAAATCTTTACTATCTTTTTTATATTCATTAATCAATGTCTGTATCTCTGATTCTAATTTATCTTCTACTTCTATTAATTTGTCATAGTTATCTTTATCAATACATTTTATTTTATTTAATTTTGGAAATAGATAAACAAATATATAATTCATAAATTTTTCTATAGAATCTATCTTTATATTTATTAATTCTTTTTCAAGACGTTCCCAACTTTCTTTTAAAATTTCTTCCCATTCTAAACCTTCAGGTTTATAATCATCAAAATATGATTTATTTGTTAATAATTTTGCAAAGAATAAATGACAATATAAAATATAATTTAATAATCTGTAAGTAATTTGACTTAAATTTCTAACAACTTTTTGATCATTTCTAAAATTATTTTTATCAGTAATCAAAATACCTGTTTCATTTTTAAAAGATGGTTTCATATATTTCTCTTTAAATTCATCAAGTGTCATATAATCAATTTCATCTAATCTATTTTTATTATCGTCTACTTCCTTTTTATCTTTAAATATTCTTATATATTTATTTACCTTAGAAAATGTTCCATCTTTTCTTTTAACGGTTACTATTTTTCCATCTTTTTCTCTCGAACCAATATCTTTTTTACAATGTCGACATTTCATATTTAATTCATTTTTACCAGGAAAACCTGAAGGAACTGAATGATAAAATAATTTATCGCATAAACAAACAAAACAACCTTCTTCAGGTATAATTTTAAAATGATTAATAATTTGAGTAAATACCAAATTAAGTTTAGTATCATTACCTATATAATAATTTTTGCTTAAATATTCTTTTTTATTATTATCATATATACTATAATACATTCCTTTATTCGTTTCATCATTTGATGATATTGAGAATTCATTTAAACAATAACGGAATCCATATAATATAGGTTTTTTATTATCTCTATTTATATTATAAATGTCTTTGATTTTATTAAACTTTTCGAGATTATAAAATAAGTCAATCATTTTCATTATATCTTTTCCATCAAATAAAGGTTTACAAACATTTTTATAAAAATTATTAATTATATCAGTATTAGAAGTGAGTAACTTTACTAATATTGTATTATAAGATGCCATATAAAAATTGTCTATTCCAGACTTTTTTATATCAAAATCTTTAGCTCGTATTTTATTATTAAATGATTCTAATTCTTTATTTTTAAATTCATCAATAAATGATTTGAAATCATCTTCCTTTAATGTTTTAACTTTATATTCAATTATAAAATTAGTTATTTCAATAGCTTTGATAAAATCATTATAATTTTTTAATTTGTTTATTCCCAATTTCTTTATATTATTTTCATCTTTTAAAAATTCTAATTTATAATTATTATAAAGTATTTTATATATATATAAACGTATATTTTTGTAAATATTTGGATTATCTTCATTAAAAAGTTTTATTATTTGATCTAGCTTTTTGCATTTAGTTTTATCATCTTTTAGCATAGAATAACAATATGTTTTAATATAGCCTAAGCAAAATAATTTGATAAAATCCTTATATTTTATTTTAATATTATTTAAATTTTTAATATTACTAATATAATCTTTTAAATATATTAAACAATCTTTTAATATTTTAAATGGTTCTTCATCTAGATAAACTTGCTTTTTAAAATAATTTAAAGAATTTTTTTCAAATAAATATAATAATGTTTCTTCTAAAACTATATTATTGTTTAATTTATCGTTTATTATTTGTATTAAAATATCTTCTTTATTAAATTTTGTATAAATATTCTCATTTTTGTCCTTCAATCCATCCATCGTTGAATAATTTTTTAATAAAATTTGGAAAATATTATTTGATTTCTTTACCATTTCATTATTTTCTAATAATTTTCCTAGAATATTAGCTCGATACTCAACATTATTATTCTTTTTTATTTCTTTGAATAATATATATCTAATTTTATCAAAATAATCCAAATCATCTTTATAAATATCTTTGTCTTTAATTATAGATTTGTATATTGCATCAAAATTATTTATAAGACTTTGACTTAAATCTTCTGTATTATTATACTTCTGTATAATTTCTGCATTAGTTCTTAATTTATCTTTTAAATCATTAATTTTATTAATATTATTTTTCTTTCTATATATGTCAATTACTTTTATTAATTCATCAATAATATACATTTCATTCAAGAATATTTTTAAATCATCATTTAAATATTGTAAAACTTTATTTATATCTATTAATTTAGAATGATATTGTGAAAGAATATCTTTTTTTACATTTTCGTTTGTTATACAATAACAAATGATTGCTAATAAAATATAATAACATTCATTAACTTCAGTAGTCACTTCCAAATTTTTTAATTTATTGGTAATATATTTAATATTACCTACTTTATATAAATCCTGAATCATTTCATATAATTTATTTTCGTCATTATTGAAAATTATTTTTGATTCATTAATAATTTTTAATATATTTATAATATAATTTACATTAGTTTCAATCCATATTATTTTTATTAATTGATTTGATATATAATCTTTTCTTTTTATTATATGATTTTCATCATTAAATCTTAATTTCAATAAAAAATCGATTATTTTATGATAAAGAGTATTATTATCTTTATTGTTTGCATGTTTTGATAAGTAATATGTGATATAATCTTTTAATATTATTTCACTATCAAGGTTTTCATCTGATAATTTTTCAAATAAATCTGATATGGATTTATTTTTATTCGAAATTTCTTTTAAAATCGTATCTACAAAGGAATTTTCTTTTGTGTGAAGTTCATCTATTATATTATAATTATTTTCTCTCAATTTTCTTATATTTTTTTCTATTAAAAAATAGCTTATTGAAATATTTCTATTTATATAATTAGAAAGTATTCCCAAAAAATTATAAAATCCAGGAATATTATAATTAAATTCAAATTTACATTTTAAATTGCTTTTATTCATTGATGAATCTTTCAAATAATTTATCACGATTTTTTTTATTAGTTCTTTATTTAATATATTACTATTTTGAGCATCAATTATAGTGGTTAATATATTATTATCTTCTAAAATTAAAAATACTTTTTTTAAGTTTTTGATAAATACTTCTTCTTTAAAATAATCGGTTATGCATTTTACAATATCAACACTAAATTTATTAATCAATTTTTTTTTATGTATAATATCAATTAAATCTAAGTCGGAATCCTCTCCTTCATCAAAATTATCTTTTATATTATATGCTGTTTCGATTATTTGATCTTTAATTTCTTTATTATCTTCATTATTTAAATAACTAATTATTTCTTTTATATAATTTTGCTTGAAATCATCTTCATAAGATGTTTTTTTATCTAATTCATCTCTCAAAAAATTTGATAAAACCTTATTGAATTCTTCATCTAATTTTAGATCATTTTTAAGGTCATTCATTAGATTAACCTTATTATTTGGTTTTGTATTCAATAAAAGATCTAAAGATATATTGCTATTACCATTTAAATTATCTATAAATATTTGATTTATGTTTGGATTAATATCAGGTAAACTATAGATAATATCCTTTTGTTTTTTAGATTTACTATTTTTTTCTTTATTGAAGTTTCTATTTATATATATAATAATTATATATTTATAATCATCTTTAGATTTAGGATCATCATGATATTTATATAATATATAATTAGTTATATATTTTATATTTTGCGAATTTGATTGTTCAAATTTAATATATATATATTTTTTATCTGAATTTTCATTTTTTTTCTTTAATTCATCTATAGTATTCTTAAATTCTTTTTCACTTTTTATTTTTGAAATCATAAAACTCATTTCTCCATCAAGTCCTTCAATGTTATTTGCTATACTAGTAAAAGTATAAATAATTGATATTTTAATATCTTTATATTCAAATTTCTTCATATCCTCTAAATAAGTTAAGAAGTTATATGTCTTTTTCTTTTCATCATATTTTTTTTTAATTGGATTTTTATTTGATAAAATTGATATTATATCTTGTGGTAGAATCTTATAAATTTTATCTATTATTTTTTCGTTTAATTCTTCCAAAAGTTTTTCATTATTTTTTCCTTTTTTGCATTTATCATCATTTAAATTAATTTTTTTACTATAATAATAAACTAATCCTTGTATATTAGGTTTATCACAATTAATTAACAAATTTTGCAGAGAATAATTATTATATTTATAATCTGCGACTGTTTCATTTAATTGTAATCTATTTAATATATTTGTTGATATCTGACTTAATGATTCATCCAATAAGTTATCAAAAGATAGATAAATTTTTTCAAGTCTATTTAAAAATGCCAAATCTAATTCTTTGACAATTCTCTGATCAACAATTATAATAATTCTAAATTTATCATTTACTAGTGTTTTCAATTCCCTAAAACTATCAAGACATATCCTTGCATATTTATCTTCATCTATTACTTCATAATTCATATTATATAAGTCATATAAAAATGGATGAATTTGATCTAAATTCTCAATTATAATTAATTTTTCATCTTTAGCATCATCACGAATTTCACTTATTTTCGTAAATCTATAATCATTATTATCATCATCAGGGAAGGGGCTTCCATCATATAATTTTATTTTTCCTTCTTTTAATGGATTTTCTAATTTAATATTTTGAACTATTAATGATGCTAATGATGGTTCAATTTCTAATAATAAATATCTGCTATTTATTTCATTTATATTATCATTAATATCTTTGCTAAGATTATATTTTTTGATATCATTAACATCAATCTTTAAATTAATATTTATATTTTCTTTATAAACTTTATCATGTTCTATATTATACAATTCTTTGAATAAATATATGGAATTTAAAATTATACTTTTTTTTATATCACCATATCTTTGTAAAATCATTTTTATTGTATTTGCACGTTCGCTAATATCATCTGGTATGTTATTAAAATCAATGCTAATTTCATATTCTATACCACCAAAATTTCTTTCAATATATTTTGCTATTATTTCGATTTTATCTTTTTCATTTAATTCTTCGATATTTCTAAGAGAATTTGCAACTCCTTTTATCAAATTATAAAAATCTCTATTACCATGAAAATCTATTTTTATTTTATTTTCTTTTTTCATTTTATTTTTGAATTTTTTATTTAACATAATACTTTCAAAATTTCCATAATTATTAACTCCTTTATTATCCGAATGACGACTTGCTAATTCATCAATATTAGAACCCTCTTTATGATTAAGTTCATCTATTACACTACCTTTAATTTTATTCACATATTTTTGATACTTTTTATATACTATTAATTCTTTTATTAATTTCAAAGTTCTTTTATATTCGAAATATGTATTAGAAAGAACATCAAATATTTTATCATCTTTTATTTTTGGATATATACCTTCTACGATTGTTCTTGCTGTAAAGCATAATTCATCTTTTCTACCATCTAAATCTGGAACAGTCGAAACTAAGGCCCTATTTAATTTAGCAGCATCTAATGAATAATTACTTATACCAACAAAGCTTTCATTTGGATTTTTTCCTGCAAAATCTAATTTTGGATGTAGAGCTTTAAGAGGTTTATTCTTTGATCTATCAGCCAGTCCTAATTCATCGAAGCATGCTTCTGAAATTGGTAGTTTTATTATATTTTTAATTCCTTCTTTCTTTTGTTGTTCTTGAAGTCTTTTATAAAAAGTTAATTTATCACCTACTTTAATAAATAGGTTTTCAACGTCTTTTGCTTCTGTTGATAAAGAACCTTGAAAATATGTTTGAATAATTTTCGAATAAAGTTTAAAAAATTTATTATTTGAATATTGTCCTTTAGATGATTTATTTATTAATTGAACACTTAAACTTTTACCACTTCCTGGTTTACCTATAATTATAAGTGGTATATTAGTAATTAAAGAGACAAATAATAAAAATATATTTTCTTTTAATAATGTGTTTTTACCAATTCCTTTATCAAGTTGTACCTGATTTATTAGAAAGTTTTGCTCAACATTTAAAAAACCACTAAAATTGATAAATGTTTTTTTTATCCCTTCTTCTGCTTCTTGTGCCCTATCTTCAATTTCAGTCTTTAAATCTTCAAATTGAATTTGATCTAACAGCTCAGTTGCTTTGCTTTCTTCATAACTTACTAATTTTAACAATTTTGGTTTCAATTCTAATTCAAAATTACTTCTTTTAAAATCATCTATTAATCTAATATAATAACATAAATAAATAGAGCATATAATACTCCGAATTTTATTATTTTTTACATTATTTTTTCTTTTCGGTTCAGTCGTAGCTTTTAAATATTCATTTTTATTTCTAAAATAATCCATAAAAAAATTAACTAATTTAGGAAATCTTGCTATTTCTCTTAATGAAACAACTGAATAATCATAATATTTTCTTAAATATTTATGGCATTCAGAAATTGCTTCTGTAGTTATATTATGAAATTCTAATTCTCTAGTTATCGTTTTTATTTCTATTTCTAATTTTTTTATTTCTTTTTCATAATTTTCAATTTTTTCTTTTCCTGAAGGCTTATTTTTAATTTTTGTTTCTAATTTCTTTGACTTTTCTTTGATATCTTTTTTTAAATTTTCTTTTTCTTCTTTAGGAAATATTTTTTCAATTATACTTCTTATATATTTCATTTCATCATCCTGCTCTATTGAACCAAAGCTAAAAACATAATATAAAAGTGATTGTGGTAGAGGATTTACTTCATAAACTAAATCATTATCATTATCATCTGAAAATGTTAAGCCACATATTTCTTTATCACCTCTTTTTTTTCTATATGGATTGCATGCTCCGATTAATCGAATATTTTTGTTAATTTCTTTTCCATTGTAAGTTCTATAAATAAATATTTCTGTTATCAAAGATAGATAAGAACATGTATTAATTTCATCAAAAAATATCCACAATTCTCCATTTTGCTCTTGAGCTAATTTATTTTTCTCATCCATTTTTTTGCATAAATCAACATCAGTTATAGCAGGATTTATATCTATTATTTCAAGGGTTTTTTTTCCATTATTTATGATTTGATTTAATTTTGTTATTAAAGTAGTTTTACCACATCCGGTTTCTCCCATTATAATAACAGGAACATCAGCTAATATTCTATAAATTAATAATATCATTTTTATAAAATTATCATTTGTTATTACATAATCATTATTCTTTTCTGAAATTATTGATAATAAGGATTTATATGTTACTCCATTAATTACTACATCTTTTTCTATTTGATTTGGAAGATTTAGTAGTGCTTTGATTTTATTCAAATACTCTTTTGAATCTTTGGTCTCTGAATTTTTTGGAGGAATATAATATCTTTCAAAAAAAGCATGTACTTCTTTATTTTTATTTTTATCTTTATTTATATTTATAAATATTAGAGGTTCGTCAAATTTAATATCTCCTAAATCATTATCATATGCTTCAGATAATATATCTTTAACATCTTTATCATAAATTGTTGATTCTTCGGTTAATAATTTTGAAAAACCACCATTAATAAAATATTTTGTGCATTTGGCATAATGTTCAATAATATCATTAGTAATTTTTTCCCCTTCACTTGAAACAAAATTCATCCCAGATTTAAAACCTTTACATTGTGACAAAAAAAGTTTAATAAATATATTAATTTGATGAAATGAATACCTTTTAATACCAAAGTATTTCATATATTTATCTACAAATTTTTTTATTCCAGTATTTGAATCAATATTTTTCATATTCTTAAATTGTTGAATTACACTATCTGGATAATCATAATCTGGCATTTTATCAAAAGTAATATGTTCTCTTGTAAATATATCTAAAATACTCATTTTTTCTAAATAATTATCAAAACAATTTGGTATTTCTATATATATAGAAATACCTTTGGGAATATATAATATTTTTTCATTATTTGTATAAAATTTAGTAATAAGAAATGAGAAAAAGAATTCATTCAGAACAGATTTTTCTTCTGAATCAGTTAAATCTATGTGTAAAGCAACATTATCATAATTTTCATTTTCTTTTTTTATTTTTTCTAGTAAATTTTTTAATTTATCAAAAATAATTTCTTTATTTAATATTCCTCCCAATGGAAAATGATAATATTTTTTATCTTTTGTGTCTTTTTTTATTTTCCCAGATTTTCCTAAACCACATATTTCAGATGTTATAATTTTTATATTATCAAACTTAGATTTATCAACATCTTTAAAAGTTTCATTTTCAAATTGTTGAGCATTAAATTTAATGATTTCTTTCAAAAACGCATTTATCTGCTCATTTTCTTGGTTTTCTTCATTATATATAAAGACTATACATGAAGCTAAATATTTATTTGTTTCATTTTTTTTAATTTCATTTTTTCCTTCATTTTTTTCTTCCATTTTTGTTTTATATTTTTTAAATTGAATCAATAAATATTGATATATATATGCATTCATTGTACATTGTTGATATTTAGAAATAGATTGATTTATTTCTACAGCAAACAAAGTATTATATTTACATAATATTGCTCTAGCAAAAAAAGATTGGATTTCTTCATCAGAAGTTTCTTTATTAGTAATTAAAACATTTTGAGCAATTGGATATTTACCAATTTTATCAAAAAATAAATTTATAATAAATTTTTCCATAGATTCATTTTTTTTACATTTATATAAATAAATACCTTTATAATCTTTATAACTTAATATTTTTATTCTATCATAAAAATTATCTATACTTTCCATATCATTGTTTGAAAATAAAGATGTAATATATTGTGATATACTTTCAAGTGAATCTTTATTATAATCTTCATGTTTTAACCAGTCCCTAACAGTTTCCTTCCTTCCTTTTGTTCCTTCATTTATTTTTGAATTATCTGTGTTATTAAGAATATATCTTAAAATAGATTCAATATTATCATCATGAACTAAATATTTCATCATACTTCTAAATTGTTTTCCATATAAAAGTCTTATGATTGCATTTTCTATATATTTTTTATTTAATATTGAAATATAGGATTTTTTTGCATCGGATAGGAAATTAAGAATTTGTTCTAATTGCATTTCTTTACTTGCTAAATAATATTTAATATCATTCATATTAGAAACTTCTATTGTTATCTCAATTGGTAAACTACTCCCTTTAACTCGTAATACTTTCATAAATTCATTTATATTTTCCAAATTATTTATTAAATCTTTAAATATATTTAAAGTTTTCGATTTTTTTTTTATATTTTCATTAATTTTATCTTTAGGATCTTCTATTTCCGAATTTGTTTTTTTAGAAGAATCGTCTACTATTTTATTATTTGTAACATCAACGCTTTCAGTTTTAGGAGGGATCTTATTTTTAATTTTAATTAAATCTTCCATTTTAATATCAACTTTCTCTTCATTTTTATTAAAATAAAAAAATTTTTCTGAATCCTGATAAATTTTTAAAGTTAATTTGTTTTCAATAATAACCTTTACTTCTTCAAAAATATTTTCATCTGAATTATAATATCTATCCAATTCCATTATTTTTGTATAGTTTTTAGAATAATTTACGAAACTTTCTATTGTATTTTTATCTAATTTTCTTATATATAAAAATATCTTTTTATAATCTGCTAATTCTTTCATGTATTTAATACATTGAATGCATTTTTTTGTATCTGCTATATTTTCAGCTTTTACCGTAGTATTTGTAGGATCAATTTTATTTTGTAAATCATCAATATTTTCTTTTTTCTCAATTTTTTCTATTAAATAATCAATTGCTTCTTTTTTATCATAAAAACAATTAAATAATTTATTATAGTCTCCTACAGATTTATAATCATATATATCTTCTCTTTGTAATTCTAATAACTTTTCTTTTATTTTAATAAAATCTTCTATAGATAAATCCTTATATTCAGATAATTTATTATTCCATTCTTTATTTTCCCATTTTTCATTTTTATTATTAAGACATTCAAAAAAAAAAATCCTACTATTAATATTATATTTATATTTTTCACTTTTAAATAATATAATTAAATTATCTATTAATTCTTGATCTTCATCTTTTATTCCATAAATTTTTTTTAATTTTTCAATGAATACTTTGTCTTCTTTCTCACTTATTTTCAATTTAAAAATAATTGGTTCTAAATACTCTTTTTTAGTTTTATATAATTCGTTGATATCTTTTTTGTGTATTAATTCTTCTATTTCTAACATTGATTTGTAAGCATTTTCATATTTACTATCTTCATTGAATTTACTATAAGAATCATATATGGTATTGAATAATAAAAAATCTTTAACCTTTTTTATGTATTTAACTTTCTCTGAAAAAGGCTTACATTTTTCAATATAAACGTATATTGTCCCTCCTTCGTCGCATTCTTTTATTTTCTGTTCTTCACTGTCATCAATAATCGATTTTAGGTCAATAATTAATTGTTTTTGACTTTCTTTAAAATAAAGTGCAATATTATCTTTAGTTTCTTTCAGCATAACTATGGCATCATTTATTTTTTCAAATTGTTGCTTTAATTCATCAAGTGCACTTTTAGGAGAAAAATTATCAAATACTTTATTAATTAATTCAAATCTCTGTTTTATAGTATCTTCATCATTTTTAAAAAATTCTTCAAGTCTTTTTTTAATAATATTTTTATTAATAATATCTTCTTTTATACCATTTAATAATTCTTTTAAACTTGCATAATATTCACCATTATTTTCTATTTTCTTTTTAGAAATTAATTCATATATTAATTTTATTTTAATATTTTCTTCATAAAATATTAGTAAATATTTTTCCATTTCATTTTTATTAGATATTTTTTTTTTGAAATTATTTTCCAAAAATTTTTGTAAAAATGCATTTAATAATTTTTCTCTGTTTTTGTTTTTTAATTTATCCGATAAAAACTCATCAGGTTTTTTTTTATTTTTTATTTCATTTGATTTTTCTCCTTCACTGTTACCTAACTTTAATTCAGCCTTCAATTTTATATAAATATAATCCATCATTTCTTCAAAGGTTATACTTTTTTCATCCTCTAATTCTTCTTTTGTTTGGAATAATTTTTTTTCATTTTCTATAAATTTAAGTAATGAATTTATTATATTTTTTAAAGCAAAAAATTCTTCTTGTTTAAATAAATTATTTTCTATTAATTTTGTTAAAAATATATTTAAATTTTTATCTGCTTTTTCTTTTATTTTTTTATTTTTATTTTTATTTTTTCCTTTAGGTTCGCTTTTTAAGATATCTATTATTTTTATTATATTATTTATATCATCATTATCTTTTACTTCTTTTGCAATTCTTCCAAAAACATTATCCATCAAATCTTTATATTTATCTTCTTCTTGCGATTCTATTTCATTTTCTTCTTCTTCTTCTTCCTCCTCTTCCTCTTCATCTTGTTGTTTTTCGATTTCTTCTTTATATCCAATATATTTACTAATTATTCCTTGATATATTAATCTTATCAAACTTTTAGGTAAATCTTTATTTATATTATCAAAAAATTCATTTTTAAGATTTTTCTTTTCATATATGAAATTAAAGAAAATTAGATCAACTATTATTTTCACATCTTTATCCAATTTTAATTTTTGTTTTGTTTTTAATTCATTATTATTTTCTTCTAAAGTATTTAATAAATCTTTAACATCCCTTTTTAATTTATTGTATATTTTCTTTAGTTCATATAAATATATTAAAACATATTTATATTTATCCTTATCATTTATCATGAGATATTTAACATTAATTAATTTCATAACAACACCAATATGTTCGAATTTTTTTATTTTTGATGTAATTGTTTTAATATAATCATTTAATTTCTCTATAAAAATAAACTCAAATTCTAGTTTTTTATATTCTTTCATAAAATCATCGTCTATATTATCTAGATCAAAAAGTTCGAAAATCTTATGATTAACTCTTTTCGGATATTTACCTTTTTGAAAATATGGATTAAATGAAGTTATAAGTTCTAACTTTTCAATAGGTTTCAAATTTTTTTTTATTTTTATATAGTCATTTATTAAATTTTCTAAAACAGAAGAAAATTTATCATTTTTATGAAATTCTGTTACTTCTTTGAATAAGTTTGAATTCTTAAGATTATCATTATTTTTTATTAATTCATAATATTTAATGAATATTTGTCTTAATTTACTACAAATTTTAATATTATTACTTGTTTTAATTTCCTTATAATTGCCTAATAAAAATATCCAAAAATTATCAGTAAAATTTATAAAAACTTTATTTTTTTCATTTAATTTATCAACGATTAATTCAAGATTATTTATATAATCAGGAATTATATCTTTATTTTCTTTTTGTTCATTAGTTTCTATTGAATCGGAATAGTTTTTATTGTTTTCACCTTGAGATTTTTCTTCTTCTTCTATTTGCTTTTTTTTAAAATCAAGATATTCATCTATTTTTATCATTTGATTCTCATCTTCAACATTATTATAAATATCAAATATATTTTCTAAATTATTTTGCAAAATATTTATAAAGGCTTTTATATCCTTTATATATTTTAATCCAATTTTAAATTTCGAAATATCCTTTTTTTCCAGTGAGAATCTTATAAACTTATTAAAAAAATCAAAACCTAATTTTTTAGGACATAAGAAATGAGAACTATATTTGAGCATAATATCATATAAATTATTAGGTTGTTCTTCATTTAAAGTTTTTATCAACTTTGAAAAATTCTCTTCATCATAAGAATATAAATAACATAATATAATTCCATAGAAATCTATAGAATTATATTCATTATCATTTATTATATTTGGAGCTTCTAATATAATAGTATTAATTTGTGAGCTATAATCACTAAGATAATCATCTTTATCTGTTTGTGATTTTTCATCAGCTAATTCAAAATTTTTTAATAATGATAAGCATAAATCTTTATTGTTATATATTTCTACAAACAAAGGTATTAGAAGATTAAATCCTTTTTTAACTGAATATAACTCAATTGTATCCTTAAATAATATATTTTTTTTATCTTCTTCATTATTTTTAACTAATGCTTTGATAAAGAAATCCATTTTTTCTCTATAGTTCATACGATTTTGTGATATTTTTGTTTTATATTGAATAATATTCAAACCTTTTTCCAAAGTAACATCATAAATAAATTTTTTATTCTTTGCATTAAATGATATTATATATCTATCTTCTTTATTAAAAAATATTAGTTTATATTTTTCTTCTCCAGTTGCTTCAAATTTGAAAACTTTTTTATAATTATATTTTTTCTTTGTAGGAATACATTGGAAAAAAATACATTTTGGCTTTATATTATTTTTTTCGAAATATATATCTTTTTCATTTTCTTCTGAATCTCTCGGATAATTAATGATAAAATATATTTCGTTTATCATATAAAAATAAATGTAAATTGGATATATATAAAAAATCAAAATTAGTTAAGTCAAAAATAGTTAAATCAAAAATAGATAATGATAAAAATAATTATCAGAATATAAAGAGTAATTAATTCATAATATTGATTAAAGTGATAAATATTAGCTATTATAATCAATAGATTAATTTATGATATATTATGCATAATTAATATATCTCGATTTATTATTGCACAAAAATTATATTTTAGTGTATATTATACTTTATCAAAAGTATAAGAATATATTATGAATGAATTATAATATTCAAAAAGTTATGTTAAATATAACGGAAATAAAAAATGGAAAGATATAAATATTATTTTTACAAATATTATTGAATCTAAATATTCAAATAGGTGAATCTTTTATTGAATCATCAAAATTAAAATATGTAGAAGATTTTATTAAAAAAATCTGTAAATATGGAATCTAATGAAGCCGTTATTTTGAATACAAAATTTATTTTATAAGGTGTTAAAAAAAATTTTATTAATAGAAATGATAGTTAAAGACAAAGTATTATTGATAATAAAAAATCTTATAAATATAAATGATAAAATGAATAAATTGATTGTTTATTAAATTAATAATTATTATTAAATTTAATAAATATTTTTTTTAATTTTTCATATTTTAAATATTATTTAAATAATGGGTATTGGGTATTTTGCCAGATCAAAATTACAAAAGATTTTTTTAATCCCATAATC
>Ga0256405_10007653_pt1 | contig 16033 bp, 17 predicted proteins | sample RumenRJG_02DNA_FD_189096 | JGI IMG/M metagenome (GOLD analysis project Ga0256405, IMG submission 189096) | Bovine rumen microbial communities from Lethbridge, Alberta, Canada - RJG_02 | ecosystem: Host-associated > Mammals > Digestive system > Stomach > Rumen | place: Canada: Alberta... | reverse complement strand
CATTTCCCAGGCAGCCTTTGTGATGTAACCTTCTATTGCGTGTGTAAGAGCGTCCATACCAGTAGATGCTGCAAGTTTTGCTGGCATTGACATCATCATGTCAGGGTCAACGAAAGCTACGAGCGGAATATCATGAACATCGACGCAGACAAATTTTCGCTTTGCCTGAACATCCGTGATTACATAGTTGATTGTTACCTCTGCGGCAGTTCCAGAAGTCGTAGGAACGGCAAGAATTGGAAGACAAGCATTCTTTGTTGCTGCAACACCTTCAAGAGAGCGTACATCGGCGAATTCAGGGTTAGTCATAATGATACCGACAGCTTTTGCGGTATCCATTGAAGAGCCGCCGCCAATTGCGATGATGTAATCAGCACCAGCTTTTTTACAAGCCTCGACACCAGCCGTCACATTCTCTACAGGTGGATTCGGTTTGATGTCGGAATAAACTTCATAAGAAAGCCCCGCTTTGTCCAAAACATCAGTAACTTTTTTTGTAACGCCGAACTTAATCAGGTCAGGGTCAGTGCAGACGAAAGCCTTTTTCCAGCCATGAGACTTAGCCTCATTAACAATTTCATTGATTGCACCTTTTCCATGATAAGATGTTTGATTTAGCGTAATTCTGCTTGCCATTTTTAATACCTCCATTAAACACGATACATACCGTGTTTTACAGATATAGTATTAATCCACTTTCTGATTTTTGCAAGAAAAATTTATTTAGGGCGAATGTTGAGTTTTGACTGGAAGCTCAGAAAGCAACGGAAGCGGGGTTCCACGCCCGAAAAAAAATCTGCACATACGGCGTAGCAAGTGCGTACGGCGTGCCGTAGGGCGAAGCGCGGAAGCCTTTTTTTCGGGATTGAGCACATTCGTTGTCGTGCTCATTTGGGTTCCCGCTGGGAGTTGCTTTCTGCGTATTTTACTTTTTGAAACTCGACATTCGCCCTTCTTGTATATTTTCTAGGAATAGAAAGTTTTCTTGACAATTTCAATCAATTCTGTGTCTTTTGGCAAAAAATGAACTGTTTCGGCTTTGTAAAATTTGAGCTGAAATATACCTTCCTTTCGTTCTTCTAATACAGGAATGTAATCAGCCGCGTGTTGTGCAAACATGAGCCAGCATTGCAAATAAATGAACTGCCCGCCCCTTGTGTAAGAATCTTTTTTGCAGACGGTCGATTCAATATCTGCCCTTGCTATGAAAGTCTGCTCGTCGCCGAGCTTTTCATTTATTTCTGTGATGGATTTAAACAGATTGTATGCTTTTAAGAGGCTTTGCTGGTCGTCGTCAATGGATTTTGCCCTCGCGGATTTTGTTCCCAAGGCTTCGTAAGGGGATTTATAAATCCTGTATGTTGAAATAATTGCGAGTTCAAACCGCTCTTCTCTTGAATTAATCTTATCCTGCAAGATGGAATCTTTTCGTACTTCCTCAACACGTTCTGAATCTTTTGCCTTGTTAAAGCGAGCAAACTTCTTTGAAAAAGCCGAGAAAGCATTTGCAACTTCTATTCGATTTTCTCCCATAAAACTAACTCTCCTAAAGACAGTAGCATGAAAACCTCTAAAAAACGAAGCTTTTAGAGAATCGCATATTAATCAAAGAATGGATAGCACTCAAAGCCTGCGTCCCTGAGTTTTTGTCCCATGGAGCCGCTTTTATTTTCATCAACGACTACAAGATAATATTTAGTACCGCTTGGCCTTACATCTGGAGCGATATAAGCATTAAATCCCTTTGATTTTGCTTTTTCAACGAGGACTTTTGCATTCGACTCATCCTTAAAAAGCCCAAGCTGCTGTTTTTTCGCTTTCTCGGAGCTTGCTGCGGCAGATTTTGTCTCGGTTATCGCTGTTTGCTTTACTTCTGCTACAGCATCCCCAACGCGATGAACAAAATACCAGAAAGGGGCGGGAAGCTGCTGAATGTCTCCCTTTACAATTGCCGTTTCAAGGCTTTTAGGGTATTTTTTCTTTAATTTGTCAGAATAGGACTTGCTGCCTGTTACGTGCCAAAGTGTTAAAAGTACCGTAGGCTCAACGGCTGTCATTGAAGAATTGTCTACGTAAGTGTTCAATGTTGCGACGGCTGCCTTTGTGTCCGTGTCGCTTTCTGCCTTGCAAAGTCTTGCCCATTGTCGGTATAGCTTTAGATATGCTTTCGTGGTTTCGTCCGCCGTGTTCTGGACTTCGGAACTCAGGTAAGATTCTGCGTTTGCGTAATTGCCGCAACAGAGAGCACAGCGAGTTGCGTCAAGGACAAGCTGCTCCGAACTTTTTTTGGGCATACCTGCCGCATCTCCTGCGACCATAGCGGCTGCCTGTGCATAGGACTTTTCCGCGTCTTCGTATTGACCCATCTGTTCCTGTACGCTGGCTAAGAACGCACATAAAGCTCTCTTTTCCCTCGTATCAGTAAAAGAAGCAACTGTTTGCTTTAAGTAAGCGACAGATTTTGACAGGTCGCTTTTCTTTGCCGCTTCCGTCGCAGCCGCTTTTGCTGTGGTTATTTGCGCCGAAAACAAAATTGAGTTTGTAAAAAGCAAAAAGAAAAGACTTGTCAAAACTCTCATTTTAAGCCTCTCTAAAATTCCAGAGATTCCTTTACAGAAGCAGAAAGCTCTGCCAGATTCAAAGGCTTCTTGAAAAAGTCTTTGATGCCAAGGGCCTGAACTTGCTGCTCGACTTCAGGATTCTCAAGGGCTGTAACGACTATAATAGAAGGACTGCCATAAAGCTCAGTCTCGTTAATTCTCTTGCAAAGGCTGAATCCGTCAACGCCTGGAAGATTCAAGTCAAGAATCAGGCAAGACGGGTGTTTCTCCGCCATAAGCGAGCCTGCCTCAAATCCGTCAAAAGCTTGAAAGATTTCAATATCCTCAATCTTTTTTTCCATGTATTTGGCTATAACTGTATTAAGACCTTTGTCATCATCTACTATCAGAAGAATTTTTTCTTTTCCAACGTCTTTTGTGCAAAGAACGTCGAGTTCCTGTGGAATATTCATGTTTCGGCGTTTCATAAAGTCTCGCAAATCAGTTGGATAAATGCGGTACTGTCCGCCAGGAGTTCTGAAGGCTTTTAAATGACCTGCATGAATCCAGTTTATTGCAGTCTGGTTCACGACTCCGCATATTTTTGCGACTTCTAGTGCAGAAAATATAGTTGGTTTATTATCATTCTGTGACATATTACTCACTCTTTTTTCACGACAAAATTTTTATGCTGCAAAAAATCAAATTTGCCGTGTAGTTTTAGCGATGTTAATCAAAAAACTTGATTAACCGATAGATAATACCCCTGCCTCTTTTTCAAGAAGCTTCTTCCGATTTCATTTTGATGGTACTTTTTATCATTCTATAAGAAAAACCGCTATCAATAAGATATTTTATCAGCTTTTCTTGATTTTTTCCTTGTTTTAAAGCTTTTTCATAAGCTTTTAAACATAATTTTAATTCGTCTGTACTTTCAAAGAATTCATCAAGAACTGAAGTTGCAGTATTTTTTGAAATCCCGCGACTTAGAAGTTCCTTCAGAAGCCTTGCTTTTCCATGAGCCTTTAACGAAGCATGCGTTCTGACCCATGATTCCGCAAAACGATAGTCACTAAGAAGATTCTTTGATTCAAGATAATCTAGCGCATCGTTTATTGGATTTTTTTCAAATCCTTTTTGTAATAGTTTTCGTTCAAGTCCAAAACGGCATTGCTCGCAGCGGGCTAAATAAGAAAGTGCTTTTTGCTCTGCGTTAAAAGCAAGCCCTGCCTGTATAATATCCAAGCTTTCTTCTGCGGAAAAAACTTCGCCGTTCTGAATTCGTTCGCAATGTACTAATTTTAGATAACAAAAACGAATAAAAAAAACAGGTCCATCGCAAAAAGTGATTTCCACACAATCTGATGATACCTGTTTTATTGAGCTAATTGCAAGCAAAAATTCAGTAGGGTTACTATATTCAGCAGTATTTTTGATTTCGTGCATAATATAAGCCATAAAATAAAAAACTGCTGATATAAAACTAACGTTTGCTGAACTGGAATCTGCGACGAGCTCCGCGCTGACCGTACTTTTTGCGCTCAACCATACGTGAGTCGCGAGTGAGGTAGCCGTTTGCTTTCAAAGAAGCACGAGCATCTGGATCAATCTGGAGCAATGCTCTTGAAATACCATGCAAGCAAGCTGCTGCCTGACCTTTCAATCCACCACCCTGAACGTTGATAAGGATGTCGTATTTGTTCTCATAGTTTGTTACGAGCAATGGCTGGTGAACAGTACGAACCTGTCCTTCCAATGGGAAATACTCAGCAACATCTTTTCCGTTTACAACGATTTTTCCAGAGCCTTCGCGGACAAATACACGGGCTACGGATGTCTTTCTTCTACCAGTTCCAATAGCGATATTTTTTACCATTTCAGACTCCTATTACAACTCTATTACTTTTGGGTTCTGTGATGCATGAGGATGCTCTGAACCTGCATAAACTTTGAGGTTACCCATAAGTCTACGACCAAGACGACCATTTGGCAACATACCGTTGATTGTGCGTGTCAATGGATCTGTAGGATGTCTCTCAATCAATTTCTCGAATGTGAAAGAGCGGAGTCCGCCAACATATCCTGTGTAATGACGATAAAGTTTGTCTGTAGCTTTTTTTCCGCTGACAGCAACTTTCTCAGCATTGATGATAACTACATAGTCACCCATTTCCTGGAATGGTGTATATGAAGCCTTGTTCTTTCCTCTAAGAAGAGAAGCTGCTTTTGCAGCAACACGTCCGAGTGGTTTGCCAGCTGCATCGATAACATACCAGTTACGTTTCTGTTCGTACTCTTTAATGAAGATGGTTTTCATGTATATACCTTAAATAAAAAAAGTGTTTATGTAATCTGATTGCATCATTCAAATTACACAATAATATACGGGGATTATTATAATAATCTTTTTAGAACCAATGGTCAATAAATTTTATTCTTTTTTTGCTTCTTTTGCGGCAGCTTCTTCTTCTTTTTTTGCTTCCTGTCTGTCTTTTATATCAGCGAGCCCTATGAGTATGGCTATAAATCCGATTATAGCAGACAGAACTGGAGCCGCACCTTTTAGGAAATTAATAATCTCCTGTGTCCAGCACAGACCGCCTGGAAGCCATGCGAATACGGTAAAAGCTATGAGAGCCGCACCTATAAAAACTGCAATCATTTTTTATTCTCCTTGAAAAATTCTGAAAAACTCCGCGTTAGCGGTGTTGCATTGTAAGTCTTTGGATGTACCTGCCAAAACTTGCTTTTTCTATTCTATAATTTTATTCTAGAATAGAAAACAGAAATTTACAAAAGTTATCTGCATAAAATTAGAATCATGGTTTATAATGAAAATGTTAGGAAACTTCAGTTTTCCGAACAGGTCTAATGAATTTAGTTACGCAGAGTCTGCAAAAAGGCTCCGATATTACAAATAACGATGAATTTTTCATCGGGCGTGTGGTATGCAGGATATAGATTTTAAAAAAGTTTTCAACAAAATTTCAGCACAGATTATTATTGCCGAGCCAGTTTATTCAGATGAAAAAAAAGATTTGTCTGATTTTAGGATTCTGTTCATAAACGAAGCTTTTTCAAAAAGATTTGAAAACCTTGCTAAAGAAGGTGGGCTTTTCTCGAAGTTTTCTTCTGAGCTTTCAAAGGATCTTGATTTAATATCATTTGGTTCCGAAGTTATCAAAACTGGCACTTCAAATGTCTGTACTATTTTTTCAAATTCATATTCCTGTTGGCTCAAAATTTCAATAGATGTATCCGATGAGCTTTTGATTGTAACCTTTGCAAACGCGGACAGGGACAAGCTTTATGAGGAGCAACTGAAAAACCAGAATGCAAGGCTCTCTAATCTTACGGAGGAACTTTTCGCATCGCGCGAGAATTTGCGTGGAAACCTTGACAGGATAAATGCACTAAACGCAAAACTTGAGTTTACGGCATACCACGATTCCTTGACAGGGCTCCATGGCAGGGTAAAGCTTGAGGATGATTTTTCTGAGTGGCTCAAAGACTCTCAGGGAACAGAAAGTAAATTCGGGCTCATGGTGATGGGAATCGACAACATGAAGCTCATAAACGACTTTCAGGGGCGTGCGAAAGGCGACAGGATTATTTGCAAATTCGCAGAAATCTTGAAACGCCTTGAAAAAGAAGACATACGCTTCTACCGCTTGAACGGCGACGAATTTGTTGCCCTTTACAATCATGTTGCGTCGAACGATACGATAGTAAATATGGGTGACACCCTGCTTGAAATCTGCAATGCGGAAGGTTTCGGGTTTTCTGGCGGTATTTCGATGTACCCTGATGACGGCACGAACTTTGAGGATATATTGCGTTTCGCTGATATGGCTATGCTTGACGCAAAGAAAAAGGGAAAGAATACGACTTGTTTCTTCCAAGCTGTTATGCGGGAACGCTTCATGCGAAAGCTCATAATCCAGAACAAGCTTAGTGCAGCTTTCAACAGCAGCGCGTTCCAGACAGGGTTTGAGCTGCATTACCAACCACAGTTTGATGCCGTGTCGAACAAGCTCAGGGGATTTGAGGCTCTGCTCCGTTGGGAAGACGATGAGCTTGGCTGGATAAACCCAGAGCAGTTCATTCCGATTGCCGAGGAGACTCGCCTTGTGATTCCTCTCGGAGACTGGGTTATGGAGACCGCTATAAAAACCCTTAGCGACTGGCAGAAAAACTACTCTTTTGACGGAATAATGAGCGTGAACGTTTCTCCTGTTCAGTTAAAAAAAGCAACGTTCATATTTGATTTGTCAACTTTAATTGAGCAGTACGACATAAGACCAGAAACGCTTGAAATTGAGATAACAGAAGGCGTTTTCATTGAGAACAAGGATGAGATTCTTGGCTTGCTGAACCAAATCAGGGCAATGGGAATCGGCATTTCATTGGATGACTTTGGTACAGGCTACTCTTCGTTGAGTTATTTGCAGCTTTTGCCAATAACGACGCTGAAAATCGACAAGTCATTTATCTCGAACATCGCCGCTGAGAATGGGGTTGAAGCCAATATTACTGATTCAATCATATCAATGGTAACTAAGATGGGGCTTGATACGATTGCTGAGGGAGTTGAGAAACCTGAGCAGCTAAACATCTTGAGAAGTATAAACTGCCGCAATATTCAGGGATTCTTGAAAGGTAAACCAATGTCAAAGAATCGCTGCGAGCAGATTTTCAAATACGGCTACGAGAGCGCGGAGCATTTGTAAAAACTCTGTTAGCGGTTGTACACTACGTAGCGCACTCTTCCTTTTTCTACGGCGGTGCGAATTTCTTTCTCTCGCTGGCTTAGCTTTGAGTCGCCTGTTTTGACTTCTATGAAAAGGACTTCTTTTATTTCATGTCCTTCTGCCGCGCCTGGAAAAGCGACAAAATCAATAGGCTTACCGACAAAGCGAACGTCTCCTGGGTTGCACGGGAAATCTGGCAGAAAAGGAGCAATCTGCTCTGTTACTTGCCCGCCTATAACGGCTCTGGAGCGTTTTATCGCGTCGCTGCGGGTTGTTTTCAGTTTTTCGGAAAGCAGAGCCCTGTTTTTGACTTTCTCAATCATAATCCCTGCAAGAAAAGCTGCCGAGAACATTGCGAGCAGGATTATGATGATTCCTGCGACGAAGAGCCAAAGATAAAGACGCTCCTCATCAGGTACTTGGGATAAAAAAGATTTAAAAAGCAAAGAAAATTCTTTCATATCAAAATAATCGTTTTAGATTCCTTTAGATTGTCTGGGCTATTTCCGGCTTTACAAAATGCAGGCTGCTTCGGCTAATCAAGAACATGATTAAAGATGCGGAAAAGAAAAATATGCTCACCGTAAAAAATTTAAGATACTCCAGTTTAATCATCTGCCAATTACGGAATACGCGGGCAATGATAGCAGGAGAGTAAATATAACCGACTATGGCACTCGCTATTGGTGCAAGAAAAGACACCATTCCGTTAAAGGCGTACTGAAGTTTTGAGAGTTGAAGACGTACGACATCTCCCTTTTTTAGGGAAATTTTTCTTTTGTTCGAGACCTCAAACATTTTTCCCTGTATTTGGCAGCCTGTTGTACATTTTATACATGCATTTGATATGAGCGGCACGACAAAAATCCTGTCGCCTTCGATTTTCTTTACAATCGCAAAATCATGCATACGGAACAAAACCTCCGCTCTGGCTTGGCGAGAGATTTTTCATCTGCTCTATGCATTGCAGTTTGCCTGCCTCGTTGCCAAGCTCGTCATAAGTGTCGCGAAGATTGTAAAGGGCATCGTAGTAATACGGATTTATTGTAACGGCATGTTCAAATGCCTCGCATGCTAAATCGTATTTATTTGTGTTAAAATAAATTACACCAGCCATATTCCAAAGCCTTGCATTTGTAACGCCAAATAAAAGACCTTCGTTACAGCATCTGAGGGCTTCTTCATAATCTCCGAGGTTAAAGTTTACAAGGGCAAGGGTCTCTAGCACATCTTGGTCTGTGTCATTTATCTTGTATGCCTGCTCAAGGGCTTCCTTTGCTGCCTGCATCTGTCCAGAGTCCCTGTATGTAATGCCAAGATTGTACCAAAGCATATAATTGAAACGCTCTATTTCTATAGCGCGCTGAAAACATGCGATGGCTTCTTTGTATTCTCCTTTTGAGGCGAATTCCAAAGCTTGATTGTTCAATATATCAGGACTTTCCTTCATAAATTCATTTTCCTTTTTTAGAAATCCCTGCAAATAAATTCTGAATAAGAACTGCGCTCTCGCTGTCGGAATTACCAAAATAAGACACCAGTTCTCCGACTTTTTGCTTTATAAGCCGAGTTCCATACTCAGAGGCTTTTTGCACGGCACCGCTCTCATTGAGCAGCTCGATTGCCTGTTCTACGGCAGAGGAATTTATTCCTTCTTTTCCTGCCTGCACGAACAAATTTGCCAGTTTTTCCCTGTCGCTTCCGCAAGATTCAAGATGAAGAATGACAGGAAGGCTTTTTTTGCCTTCTACGATATCATCTCCGCGTTTTTTTCCTGGGTTGCCAGTTGTAAGATTCGTAACGTCATCAATAATTTGGAATCCCGTTCCAATATCCTCTGCTATTGCACCGCATTCATTGGCTTCCTGTTCTGTTCCTCCGCCACAGAGAATTCCTGTCTTTACGGCAAGTCTTGCAAGTGTCCCTGTCTTGTTCTTGACCATCGCCGTGTATTCGGACTGTGACGGAATAAAATCAGGATTCCTGTGCCACATTATGTCCATTGCCTGCCCTAAATGCAAGCGGCGAAGCTCTTCTAAGAACAGCTCGTATAATGCCAGCTTGCGCTCTGCTGAGAATGTGCTTTTCTTTATGCATACGGAAGCCTGAAAGTAAAGCCAGCTTGCTGCATTTATGGCTGTGTCCATGCCGTATGTGATATGGGCTGCCGGCATTCCACGGCGGGTGTCCGCTCCGTCCTCAATGTCATCGTGTATGAGGCTTGCATTATGAGCAAATTCAATGAGAGGTGCAAGTGAATAAGCGTTCTCAACAAATTGCTGTGGCTGATTCTTTGCGTCGGCAACAAGTTCTGCACAAAGTCCGCAGAGTAGGGGTCTCCATCGCTTTCCGCCCAGATTTATAAGCGTTCTGCATGGTGTTATGAGATTCTGTATATGTTCTGCATTTATGCTCTTGTCGAGTATCCCGAACGAGAGCGTCTGCCAGTCTGTGTTTGAAGATTCTGGCAAAAAAGATTGCAGTGCTGATTCTATTCGTGAGAGTCTTTCTGTAAATTCTGTGTTCATATAAAAGATTATACTCAGAAATAAACAAAAAGTCACTTAGCAAGATTATTATAAGCGTGGCAAACGCATTTCTAAATTTTCACGAAATACGTTTGCCATGCTATTTTTTATTACCTTAAAAAAATATGTCTACAGATGCTCTCTTGCGATTTTTGAGATTTCGTCTGCCATATTTTCAAGGCTTACTTGTTTTTGTACGCCGCCAAGCTCGTAAGCGACTTTTGGCATACCATAAACGATTGAAGACTTTTCATCTTGTCCAAGCGTCCATGCACCCTGCTTGCGCATCTCGGCAAGCTCTACGGCTCCGTCTTTGCCCATGCCTGTCATAATTACGCCCAAACATTTGTTCTGGTACACTTTTGCCATAGACTCAAACAGAACGTCCGCCGATGGTCTGTGTCCGTTTCGCTGTGGGTCTTGTGTCAGTCTTATGACATTTTTTCCAAGACCTGCTGATGTTGCCGCAATGTGATAGTTGCCAGGTGCGATATAAACGTGTCCGCCTTCAATAACATCGCCATCTTCTGCTTCTTTTACGCTGAGCGGGCAGATTTTATCCAAGGAATTTGCGAATTCATGGGTAAAGCCCGCTGGCATATGCTGTACTACGAGAATCGGCTGCTTTAAATGCGGGTCAATGCACTTGAAGACTTCTCGCAGTGCGTTTGGTCCTCCTGTAGAAATACCAATGGCGATTGCTTCTATTCTTCCTCCGTCACGGAGCGGTTTTATTGCCGCTGGCTCTTTTGGTGTCGGTGTAGAGAAATCAAAGTGTTTCGCTGGCTGAGAGCGTTCAATCTGCGATTTTCGTTCTCTCTCGGCGGCAAGGAACTGGTTTGCTTTTTCCTCGCCCATCGCTGCCTGAAGCTTTCGGGTTACAGCCCTTTCAGAAGCAAGGTTCAGGTAGAAATCGCTTGAGCGGACTGTTTTTCCATGACGGCGAGCATACATACCGCCGTAAGAGGAAATCATCTCAACAAGACGGTCTGCAACGGAGCTGATATCCGCAGATATAGAACCATTAGGCTTTGTGATAAAATCACTTGCCCCCAATTCCAAGCACTGCATAGTAACTACAGCACCTTTCTCTGCTATAGAAGAAAGAATTATTACAGGAATATCAATTCTGTTTGCCTTGCGGTATTTCAAGAATTCAATTCCGTTCATAACAGGCATTTCTATATCAAGGACAATAACATCCGGCTTAAGAATAGGAATCTTATCAATCAGGAACTGACCGTTCATGGCCTTTCCTACTATTTGCATTCCCTCTGTTCCGTCTATAACACGTGAAATCAGGTTTCTCATCAATGCGGAATCGTCACAAATAAGAACCGATATATCATCCATAAATATGCCTCCCAAAATGTACCAGTTTTAGTTTCAAAGTAATCCCTAAAAACAGTTTTAGAGACTGCCTTTAAAAATAAAAACAGGACTGTCTTATAATTCCGGCTATTTCCTCCTTTTTACAAAAACAGCTGGAGTTAAAGGAATCCGCAAAATGCAGATTCCACGATTATCTTTGGACAGTCCTAGAAATGTTTCAAAGAAGAGTTCCAAAAGTCAATGGAGTTTTGAAACTGATTATTGTGCACTATATATTCTTTTGATAAAGACAAGCCCAATCTGTCTTCAAAAACTCAAACTTTGTATCCATTCCGAACAAAGATTCTGAATGTCCGATAAAAAGATATGAGTGTGGTCCCATGGAATTCCAGAATTTGTCTATAGTCGCTTTCTGCGCTGGCTCATCAAAGTAAATGAGAACGTTTCGGCAGAATACAATGTCAAGACCTCGCATTCCAGAATCATGGCGCAAGTTGTGGTAGTCAAATTTTATAGTGTCCATCAAGGTGGATTTAACCTGATAACCCTTGTCCGTGCGTGTAAAGAAGCGTTCTAGGTACTTCTGCGGAATTCCCGAAATACGTGCGTCTGGATAAAATCCCTGCTGTCCTACCATAAGAGACTTCAATGAAATATCAGATGCCGTAATCTGGAATTTGTACGGAGCTTGCAGGATATCCGCAAGAATCATTGCAACGGTATATGGCTCTTCACCTGTTGAGCATCCTGCGCACCAAATACGGATTGTATTATCCCCTGTTTTTTTCTTGTTCTCAATAACATGAGGAATGACATAATGTATAAGTGCGTCAAAATGTGGTTGATTTCGAAAGAAACGTGTCAGATTCGTAGTTACAGAATCTAGCATCAATTTCATTTCTTCCTTATTGGACTTTATCAACCTATAATATTCTTCAACTGAGTCCAAATGTTTCTCGCGAAGCTTTTCTTTTAGACGGCTGTCGAGAATAGAACGGTTAGTTGCCGAGAAAGTTATTCCTGATTCATCATAAATAACCTTTCGAAATGTATCGAATTCTGCATCTGTTAATAAATCTGCCATAGCAAAAATTATATACCCTCTGTTGCAAATTGTAAATAAAATGAATAGGTTGTTTATAAATAAAAGAGAGAATTTTCTATTTTTGCAAAGTATTCAATGTTATTCTATAGAATTTCATGTTTTTCTTTTAATTTCAGAATAAAATATAACACAACATAAAAGCGTTTGATGTTCCCTATAAATGCAAATAATGATAAACTGAGGGAATTATGAGCAAATATATTCTTGTAACAAGTGGTGTGTGTTCCAGTTTGGGAAAAGGTGTTGCAACTTCCGCAATCGGAAGTCTTCTCGAATCCAGCGGCTTAAAAATCGCAGTAATGAAATGCGATCCGTACATCAATATCGATGCAGGAACAATAAGCCCGTATCAGCACGGAGAAGTTTACGTGACAGAGGATGGAGCCGAGACCGACTCTGATTTGGGCAACTATTCACGCTTTACAAGCGTTCATTTGAATAATGAGAACCTTGTTACAATCGGAAAAGTTTATAATGCTGTAATCCAGAACGAGCGTGCAGGACGTTATAACGGACGCACTGTTCAGGTAATACCTCATATAACGGATGAAATAAAAAGACGAATCTTGTCGATGGGCTCAAAAACCGGTGCGGATGTAGTAATCGTTGAGATTGGCGGAACTGTAGGCGATATAGAGTCTATTCCTTTTCTTGAGGTTGCGCGCCAGCTGAGCCATGAATTAGGAAGAGCCAATTGTATTACCGTTCATTTGTCTTTGGTTCCTACGATTATTGGTGGCGAGCTTAAAACAAAACCTACCCAGCAGTCCGTAAAAAAATTGCAGGAGACAGGTATTCAGCCAGACATTCTTATTTGCCGCTGTGAGCGAATGGTTGACGAGGATATGCGCAAAAAGATTGCGATGTTCTGCAACGTAAGCGTGGGAGCTGTGTTCTCTTCAATAGATATAGACAAATCAATATATGAGCTGCCAATTCTGTTCCATGAGCAGGGTGTTGACAAAAAGATTTTTGAGAAGCTCGCGCTCGGCAACAGGCAGGCAAACATAAAGCCTTGGAAAGACTTTATATCAAAGCTTAACGCACCTCTCCGTAAAATTCATATTGCTATGGTCGGAAAGAAAGACTATCTCGACGACTGCTACAAGAGCGTTAGAGAAAGCTTGTTCCATGCGGCTGTAACTTCTTATAATGCTGACATTGAGATAAAAAAAGTTGACGCGGAGACTCTTGAGGGAATGTCTGATATTTCTGGTGTTTTTGCTGATATTGATGCGATTGTAATCCCAGGAAATTATGGACAGCGTGGTTTTATGGGACTTTTGCAGACTGTCCGCTTTGCACGTGAGAATAAGATTCCGTACCTTGGCATTGACCTTGGAATGCAGCTTATGGCTATAGAGACAGCTCGCTCTTTGCTTGGCTGGAAAGACGCTGATTCTACAGAATTCATGCAGAACTGTGAGCATGCCGTAATTTCTCTGCCAGAAGAGCAGTCTGGTTCCATTGCGACAGGCATAATGAAACTCGGTGCATCAAATGTACGGCTTGCGCCAGAGTCAAAGCTGTTTGAGATAATGAAAAAAGATGTCATTAATGAAAGACATCGCTCAAAATATACCTTTGACCGAAAATATACTGATGATTTGAAAGCAAAGGGGCTTGAAATATCAGCCAGCTCTGAAGATGATGGTCAGACAGAGGCTTTTGAGTGGAAAGAGCATCCTTGGGGAATAGGCGTTCAGTTCCATCCAGAATTTGTGTCTCGCCCTACAAATCCTCATCCTCTGTTCGTAGCCTTTGTTGGAGCCGCTTTGGAGAATTGTACGTCGACAAGACGATGACATCGGCAAAAGATGAGATTTGTTAGCCTTGTACTGCTTATGATGCTTTTTCTTTTTGCATCATGCTCTCTCAATTATATGAAATCAGCCGCCTCGGAAGATTCTGTCCCAGAGTTCGTTTTTAACGATGCGGCTTTTTTGCGTGTTGAGGGAGGAAAAAAGAAGACTGTGATAAAAGCCTCTAAGCTGGAGCAGTACAAGACAGACTCTGTTTCTTTTGCGGAGAACGCAAGTTTTAAAACCTACGATGACAGCGGAAAAGAAAAGGCTCTGGGAAAATGTGTTCTTATTTCGGCTGACATTGATAACGGTATCTTTGTCATGCTTGGAAATATTGAGCTTGACTTGCCGTCTGATAATATTAAGATTATTGCGGAATCTCTTAAAATGAACAAAAAAACGGACCAGATTGTAAGCAGGTCAGGAAGCAGCGTTTTACTGCAAAAAGACGGCGTAGAGATTTCTGGCAAAGGTTTTTGTGCCAGCGGTGCAAGCAAAAGTTATGCATTCATGCAGAATGTGTCGGGTTCAATCGATACGGAAGACAGGTAAGCCATGGCAAGAAAAATCAATGTGTCTTTGCTTTTTCTGACTTTAGTTTTTTTTGTGCAAACTGCGGCTGCTGAACAAATCTCATTCAATGCAGATTATATGACTGGTCGGACAAATGCTTCGACTGATACAACCCGCCTAGTAGGAAATGCCTTCGTAAGAACGTCCTCTATGGAAATAAACGCGGACGAGATAACCATTGAAGGCTCTGATTTTACATCGATAACAGCGACAGGCTCTGTTCGTGGAAAGAATTTGGAGACAAAGCTCGAATTCACGTGTGAAAAACTTAGGTTTGACAGGATTACGAAGGTTGCTCGTCTTGAAAATTTTGTGCACCTGACTGACGTTGAGAATAATGTTACCGCCGATGCCCATATAATTGACTATAACCAAAACAATGACGTCGCAATAATGCAGATAGAAGTGAGCCTTGTGCAGAAAGACAATCTGTGTACGGCGGCTTACGCTGTTTACAAAAAACGCTCGCAGACACTTGAGATGAGCGGAAACCCCAAAATTACGCAGGGAAAGGATTCTTTTAGGGCGCAAGAAATCTCTCTGAATCTTGAGACTCAAGAAATAATACTGGACGGGCGTGTAAATGGAACTGTATCCGATTCAAAGGAAAAAAATAAAAAGCCCGATAACAATGATGATAAAAACGCCATAAAGCAAGAGCCAAAAGGGGAAGCCGATGGAAACTGAGAGCCAGAGCAATAATGACCATGAGCTTAGAGTAAGCAGCCTTTACAAAACGTTTGGTCGAAAAAAAGTCGTTCAGGGCGTTGACTTTTCAATGCATACAGGCGAAATCCTTGGTTTGCTTGGTCCGAACGGAGCAGGAAAAACGACAAGCTTCTATATGATCGTGGGATTTCATAAGCCGACTTCTGGAGAGATTTTTCTTGATAACAAGCGGATAACTCATTTGCCAATGTACAAACGTGCAAAGCTCGGCATATCTTATTTGCCGCAGGAGCCAAGCGTTTTTAGAAAGTTGACGGTAGAAGAGAATATCTGGTCAATCCTTGAGACTCGCTCTGATTTGAGTCGTGAACAAAAGCGTGAAAAACTAGAATCTTTGCTTGAAGAATTCTCTATTGGCAGAATAAGGAAGCAACCTGCTTTTACGCTGTCTGGTGGCGAGCGACGCAGAACGGAAATAGCCCGCTCTCTTGCTATTGAGCCTAAATTTTTGCTTTTGGATGAGCCATTTGCCGGTATTGACCCAATTGCCGTCGCAGACATAAAAGGTATGATACGACTGCTTTCTCAACGCGGAATTGGAATCCTGATTACTGACCACAACGTTCGTGATACTCTTGAGATAACCACCCGTGCGATTATAATAAGCACCGGACAGATTCTCATTCAAGGAAGCCGACAGGACATCATCGACAGCCCGCTTGCAAGGGAG